>Ga0315902_10003528_pt1 | contig 23289 bp, 34 predicted proteins | sample LakEriMetagenome_9_FD_203523 | JGI IMG/M metagenome (GOLD analysis project Ga0315902, IMG submission 203523) | Freshwater fungal communities from buoy surface, Lake Erie, Ohio, United States - Buoy 12 MA117 | ecosystem: Environmental > Aquatic > Freshwater > Lake > Lake biofilm | place: USA... | reverse complement strand
ATATGGATTCTCAACAAGATGTTGAACGGTTGAAAATTGTGTTCTAAAATTAATCTCAGTTAAAGAGCCATCAGAACACACTTGTAAAGTAAATGTAAAAGTACCTCCAACGGGTATGTTGTATGGATAGGATACTGGTGCGCCATTTATATCTATAAGTGTAAGAAAACCATTGCCACTATCCAAACTGGTTAAAATTCCATCTAAATCAAGAGCTTGGTTATGTACGTTCTGAGCCGTTATTACCACATTTTGGCAACCTATACACATAACCATGTTATTGGTTAATGTACCGCCTCCGTTGTCGTTTACATTTATTCCTGATATGATTTCTATTTTTCTTGACATCGAAATATTTTTTTATACTCGTCCAGTAACCTTAATTGTTCTTCTCACATAGTCAACCTTTAACTCTGTAACCTCACCATAGACTATTGTGTTGTTTTGAAAAAGTCTTACATTCTTTGAAAAGTCAAACGATTCTAATTGACCACAAGAAAAGCTAAACTCAAATTCAAATTTGTATTTTTCTAATAAGTTTAGTCTTGGATTGTTTATTACATGGTAGTCTGAATAAAGATTTCCAGGTAAATCTTCTCTAAAACTAAAAGGATAGTTTACTAATTGAGTTACATTAGGGGTAAATGGTTGTACGTTTCCTGTGTCTTCGTCTATTCTAATGTCGGTGAATCCTGGAATAAAATATCTTTGTATGTTCCCATATTGCGAATCAGTTTCATCCCAAATCAAAAACTTATAGTTTGTACACGTGTGTTGACTCATCAATAGATTTAGTGATGTATTGCTGAATTGATTACCAAATAAACTATCTATTGCTCCAATATCTTGGAGTTTGTCATAAACAGTTTTCTCAATTCCATCATTTCTAAATCTTGCTTGAGAAGATAAGAATTGACGCTCATCTCTTCCTTTTTGTGTTGGTGAAGAAGGTTGTGGATTCCATTCTACAATATCATCAAATCGCTGCTTACACTCGTGAGAGCAAACATCAATTCCATCAAGTCCATAAGAATAATCCGCAAATGCAGGTCTTGGGTCTCCTAAATAGCTATAACAGATTGAGTCATCAATAATCATTTTATCATTGTAGAGCTGCTCCGCATCAATCCAAATATTTGTTCCATCAAAATAATCCTTTCTCTCAAAAATAAAATCATTACCAACAATCCAATATTTAGCATTAAAAAGCGGCATCAAGTGCTGCTTCATTAATGTCTCCAACGTTTCAACGGGAAGGTTTTGGTTTATTAGTTTTTTGGTTGTTTTAGATGGTTTATATCCCTTTCTTACTTGAGCAGCAAAAAGCAAAGTGTCTTTATATGGGGAGGTTGGTGATTTAAGTATAGAACTTTTTAAATTAAGACCACAAATACGGCAAACATTTTCAACATAATCTACTACTTTTGCAGATGGATGATACCAATTACACAAAATCAATCTTGCGTTCATTTCTTGCCACCAATCATTCTCGCCGACTGCTGATGAAATAATACCTGGCAAAAAAAGAATTAAATTTAAAATCGAATAAAAAATAAACATCACCCAAGCAAGAGCCTCAGGTCTTGGTTCTGTGCAATATCTAACGTTAACCCTATCTTCTTGTAAAAAACCATTTTGGTCATCCCAAATAATAGTTGACTGAATGCAATCGTATTGTGGGTTTTTCTTTAAAACATTTGCTTTGATTGAGCATATTGGGTCACACCAGTCTATTTTTTCCGCCGTGATTATACCAACAAAAGCTGGCTGTAAAAACAAATTTGTTTGAGAGCAACAATCGTCATAGAACTTTACCTCGACCTCGTTTGAAAAAGCATTTGGGTCATCAATCAGCAAAGCCTTTAAGATTGCATAGCCATCATCGTAAAACTCAAGTTCGCTTGTATAAGAACGCTCAACTACACCTGATTCAAGGTCTTGACTAATAGTTATTTCAAATTTGTCAAGTCCGTCAATCCTGCCATTTATCAAAGTATTGTTTAGATATACTTTTATGGGAGCTTTCATTTGAGTGCTTTTCTAATTCTTTCTTGTTTAAATTGAACGGTAGAAACTATTCCGTGAATACCTCTTTCGTCAATAGACAAAGTTAACCCGCTTTGCTCTCTAATTGCCCTTTCTATGCGAGATAGTTTTTCATCAGTAAGTTTATTGTTTACAACAACCAACTTATCACCGATTGTGCTTGCCAATTTTGGATGACGACCCGTGTGGATTGCATCAAGAAGTGGACGGAATTGTCTTGTTTTTTCAGCATTGATAACGAACTCACCTCGGTGAACAGTTCCTGCTGGCTGATACTTTCCGCCATCTCCCGTGTAACCACCCTCTGCAAATCCCGCCAAAGAGCTTTGCGCTTGTGCTCTTGCTTGTGCAAATCCAGCTGCCATAGCAACCAAGATAGCCGCAATAGTAAATGGCGAACCAGGTTGACCTGCTGCTTTAGCTATGGCAATAGCTGAGTTGGCGGCAATTTCAATAACCGCAAGATTTTGCTGTTGCCTTACATACTTTGCTCTTTCGCGAGTTAATGCGTCAAGTCTGCGCTTTTCTAACTCTAAAATTTCAGCATTGCCTTTTTCAGCTATTTCTTGTGCCGCCTCAACCCGCTTTTCTTGTTGGGCTATGGCAATCTCAGTTTGCGCTATTTGAGCGTCTATAAAAGCCTTCGTTAAATCAAGAATAGAATCTTTTATATCTTCAAGGGCTTGTAATCTTGCGGCTCTGTCTTCCTTAATTACATCTTGATTTTTCTTGCTGTTTTCTTTAACAGCATCGCCATCCTCTTTAAGTCTTTTTTTCCTTTTTTTAGATGTTTCTTCTTCTAAATTGTTTACATCAGTATTGTATTGAAAATCTAATTCTTTAACCTTTAAATAATAATTCTCATCTCCCGCAAGTCTTTCAACATCAGCGTTTCTTTTGTTCAATAATCTTGTTTTTTCAGCATTTTCAAAAGCAGCCAATGACTCAAAATATTCTCTTTGATTATCTTCAATAGCCTTAATGAATGGGTCTTCCTTACCCCTTCTTTCTACTCCACGAGCAAATCTTGCTATGTTTACTAATTTTGGAGGCTTGTTCTGTGCATCATAAAGTTCTTTGGCTTCTTTTATGCGTTGTTTATATGATTTACTAAGTTCGTCTGAAAGTTCAATTTCGTTTTGAACATATCCAAGTGTAGTTCCGTATTTAGCATTGAACTCATCAATAAGTTCGTTCCTTAATTCAAACTCGGTCTGACCTAATAATGCTTGGTCAGAAGTTGCTTGACCAAGTTCAGATATTGCTTGTGTTAATTCTCTAACAGCCTCAATAGGCGGCTGATAAACATCTTCAAACTGAAACTCAGTACCACCAAATTCTACTCTTGGCTCTACAATAAATCTCCTCTTAGCAAATGGGTCTCCTTCGTATAGTTCGTTATAGAAATCATCAATTTGACTTCTTAATTCATCAATCGCTTCAACTTCTTTTGCGGCTCTTTCACTAATTACATCATCATATAAAGCACCTATTTCAAGTGCTAAAGCCCTTCTTTCTCTGATGCCATCTCTTTCAATTTCAATAAGACGCAATTGCAAATCAGAAGCGCGTTTTGTTTGCTCTTGTCCACGAATGATTTCAAGCTGTGCTATAAGGTCTGTCTTCTGCTGTTCTGTAAGTTCTCTTCTGCGAACAGCCTCAATCTCTCTATCAATCTCTCTATTTATTGTCTCTTCATTAATTTTATCAAGCTGTTGTAATTTGAAAATTTCTTCTTCAAAATCTGCGGCATTAATAAATTGAAACTCAATGCCTTGCTTTCTTATTTCCTCGTTATTCTTTCGTATGCGGTCAAGTAATGAGGCGTACTGGTCTTCAAATTCTTTAAGCCTTCTTAATCTTTCTTTTTCTTTTTCCTCGGTATCATCTCCGCCACCTCCTCCTCCAGTTCCTGCCGCTCCGTCTGTTATCAATTTAATAAAAGCACCTAATGTTCCTTGTGATGAAACAAGTTTATCAAGCTGTACGTTAAGTAGTTCTACTCCGTTTATTTGCTTTTCAGTTCCAATATAACTTACAGCCTCACCAATTCCTTTAAGAGTTCCTATAATTGGAATTGTTTGGTTGGTAATACTTCCGAAAATGTTTAATAAACTTGGCTGTGCTTGATTTAGAGAGTCAAGTTGGTTTTGAATTATTGCTCTTGTTTCTTTAAATCCACCTTGAATCTCTTTATCTGACGTTATTAAGGTAAGTGGTATTTCAACACCAGCCTTATCAGCTAAATTCAATAATTCAAGTTGCACATCAGCAATTTGACTGCGAAGTTTTTTAATTATTTCACCCGAAACAATCTCGTTATTTACAGCAATAATAGCTTGCTCAACATTTAGCCATCCCTTTTCAATCTCTGCTAAGTCTTTCTTTTCATCACCAATGAGTTTAATACTTGTTTCGTATTTTTCATTTACCTCATCAAGTGCTTTTTGTCTTTCTTTTAAAGACTTGCTACCATCTCTTGCTATATCAAACAATTTCTTTGTTGCCGCAGTTTCTTCATCAATAGCTTTTTTAGCAGCAACATCAAACTCGTTAAATGCCTCTTTTGAATCAATAAAGCCATCATTGGCTGTATCAACAGCATCGCCAAAGGCATACCAAGCAGCGGCAGCGGTAGACAAAAGAGTAATGATAAGACCAAGAGAGTTTGATGCCCATGCGGCTTTAAAAGCATTAACCGCTGATGTTCCTATTCTTGTGGCGGTAGTAAGACCTGCTTGTGCAATAGTTTGGGCAGATATTCCTTGTGTTGCAATAACATTTGCTCCAGCTAATGCGGCAGTTGCAATTCTATTTAGAACTTTTCCTGCTGTGTTTAATACAGTAGCACCTGTGTTTTTTACTATATTTAATGAATTGGCAAAATAAGCAGCTGTTAAAGCAGTAGTTGCTGTGGTCAAAAGAGTAAATACAGTCGCATTTTGTTTAATTGTATTTGGAAGCTCTCTGAAGAACTCAAGTAAGGTCTTGCCTAAATTAAGAAGGTTGTTATATACGGGAAGCAATCCTTCACCGATTTGACGCAAAAGCTCATTATACTCTTCGCTCAAACGGGCAAGCTGACCAGTAGTAGTATTAGCAAGAGCATTGGTCAATCCAAAGAACTTACCACCTTCACTTGTAGCTGTCTTAAATGCGTTTTGTACATCCTCAAACGTAATCAATCCCTTACGCATCTTGTCTTTGAGTGAATCAAAAGACTCTCCCGTTGTGCGTGATATTTCACTAAGCGGGTTAAAACCAGCTGTAACAAGCTGAAGCAAGTCTTGTCCATATAAACGACCTGCTGCGCGTACCTGACCAAATACAAGTGCAATACGTTCAAGCGGAACACCAACACCACCCGCAACATCACCAAGTGTTTTAATAGTTGGGATAAGTTCACCAACGGTTACTCCATATCCAAGAAGTGTTCTTGATGCTTGGAATACGTCATCAACGGTGAATGGGGTTTCAGCGGCAAATACTCGAAGTTCTCTAATTTTTTGTTGAGCAAGTGTAGCATTGCCAATCAAAGTACCAAAAGATACACTCAATGTCTCATAGTTCTTTGCGGCATCTACCGCCGCGCGTCCAAATGAAAGTATGGAAGCACCGATTGATACTGCGCCAAGAGCAACACCCGTACGCGCAATGATATTACGCAAACGCACAAAGTTTGTTGAAGAGTTGGCTACTGACTGCGATATGAAGTTGATAGCACCTGCAAGACCCGTTAGTGATTGTCTTGCTCCAGGAACACTTGAACTAAACTTTAATTTATTTAAAGCCTCGCTTGCTTTAAGAGCGTCCGCTGATACTTTCTTAAACTCTTTTGCTAAAGCATTGTATTCAACTGTGTTTTTTTTACCCGCTTGTTCTAAAAGAATAAGTTGCGCCCCAAGTTGCCTTGCCTTTTCAGAAGCTGCTTGAGCTTGCTGTGTAAGTTGTCCAAATGGGCTTTGTTTAAAAGCCTCTACTTTTTGAGCTTTTTCATTGGCTTTTGCCGCTTTTTCATTTTGCTTAGCTTGAGCGGCTCTTTGCTTTTCAATGTCTCTTTGCTCTTGCTCTATGAAGTTGCGCTTTTCTTTCTCAATGTCCTGCTGTTGCTTGAGTTGCTGATTGAAACTTTTTGTTTCTTGCTTTAGAAAATCTTGTTTTTCTTTCTCAAGTTCCTTGTTTGCCTTTTTTTCAGCTTCTGATTTTTGCTTTTGACCTTGCTCGTAGTTTTTAATCTCAGCCTTAGTATTGGCTTCGCTTTGCTTTTGACCTTGTTGTAAGGTCTTTTCTTTTTCATCAAAAGCAGCCTTAGTATCTTTAGCCTTTTGTGTTTCTGCCGCCTTGGTGTCTTTTACCTCTTGCTGTAAACGCTGATTAGCAGCCTTGGTTAGTTTAGCCTGGTTTTCTGCTTGTATTTTAGCTTGCTGGTCATAAAAGGCTTTAATGTCCTTTTCTCTTTGGTCTCTTGCTTTTTCTTCAGCATTTATTATGTCAATATCAGACTGCGCTTGCTTTTTCTTATTGGCAGTAACAGTAGAAGTTTCTTTATTACTTCTGTCTATGTTCTTTTTGGCAACCTCGTCAAGTTTCTTAGATAAATTCTGAATTTCTTTATCTAAGTTTGTTACACCAGCAGTAATGCTGAGTTTAGAAGACTCCTTTATCTTATCGAGTTGCTCAATAAGTTTAGCCAACGATTGTTGTGCTTTATCTGTATCTGCGGTTACCTCAAAGACTACATTCTTAACTGCCATGCTTTTAACTTCTTAGTGATGTACGTTTTTCGTTGTTGTTGCCGCCTTTATCACTTGATGTTCCTTTCTCATACGCCTCAGCCCTTTCTTCTGCAATCCGAATATAAGTACTTAAAGTCATATAGTACTCATCCACGCTTAAAGATTCTAACACTTTCATCTCCGACACTTTGTTATCACATATCAACTGGTTCATGTGATTGATGTCGTCTATGTAGTTTAATATCTCTTGCTGAGCAAATATTTCTTTAGTCTTTCCGCGTTTTGGGCGTTCTGAAGCAAATACTCTTGGATATCTATTTCTGACATTTGTGAATAGTTCGTTGTGAACTCGAACGCCCTTTGGACAAAAAAATTGAAAGCCTCCTTGTCTTGCTTGATATACTCAACTTTCTTTACTCTGTCCACTTCGCTAAATTCAGTCTCATCCTCGCCTTCTAAAACAAAATAAGCAGCTGCAAGGTTGATTAGAGTCTCCTCTTCACCAATAAAATTTAATCTAAATTCAATTTCATGTAGGATAGCAAACAAGTCAACGATTTTACCGCTGTTTGCGTGTTCTTTCATCTTCTTCATCAAATCAAGCAAATTCTGCTTGGTGAGATTCATTTCCTGGAATTTGGTAGCAACTTCTGCTGCAATCGCTCTTTTTGCAGGAATGGTCACGGCGTTTTGGAACTGATACCAATTTCTGCCGAGGGAATCTGTAAAAATTGGTGTTAAAGGGATTTGAGAACCCGTTTTTACCACAGATTCTACCTTTACACTCTCTGTTTGTTGTTGTTTTCGCTTAAACCACTTCATTTTTTGCCTTTTTTCTTTGATTTATTTAGTGATGCCGTGCAAATAGCGTAAGCTGATGACTTACTCTTGCCAGTTTTGGTGATGTCATTCACACATCGTTCAAGTTTCTTTGGCATTTTATGCTTGTTTTAAATATCTAACAAAGTTACTATGAAATGACCACAAATAATAGCGGAAACAGTCAAGCAAGTGAGTTTTTGTTGCGTCTCTTGCCTTGTCAATCGCACCACTCTCGTTACTTTCCACAGCCATAAGGTCGGCAATCAAGAATTGACAGCTTGCATCAATTAAAAAGTCGGGGTGTTTTTCTAAAAGCGAGTTAAGCAGAACCCTTGAGTTTTTGATAGATGGGTTGAAAGATGGAACACGGAAACTGCTTCGTGTGATTTGCAGTTGTTCTTTGATAATCATGTAGTAGTTCATAGCTCCTTTGGTCATTGCTGAGCGGTTTGCACCTGAGGCGTCACCCGTTACAATGAATGGAACGCTACCATATTCCGCTTGGATAGCATCACAAAGGGCAAAGATGTCTGAGTTACGCAATCTGAACTCTTTGAGTATCCTAATCTTGCCGCCATAGTGCTGTGCTGATATGCAAGTGATAGGGTCTACGTTAAAGTCAAAGGACAAATACAAGTCCTCATTTGGATTGTACTTGACATTTGGTCTAACTGTTTTGTTCTTATCAAATGCGTATGCAAATGGTCTATCCACGTCAACCGCATCCCAATTACCATCCACAAATATTGCCCGTGTGATTTCATCGAGGTTATTTAAGCTCTCAATGTAATCCTCAGGAAGCAAGGTATTATCAGCCATCGTAGCAGGTAGATAAAAATGCTTTTCAGGCATATTCTTCTCTACATAAGGCTTATAGAATCTTTGTTTTGTCCAATTTTGGCTTGGGTTGCAAGTAACAAAGATGAGTTTTGGAGGCATTGGCGTGATGATGTTACGACCACAGCGTAGGATAGCCTTGTTAAACGTCCTTTCTTGCAGCTCCTGTCCTTCTTCAAGGAAGAAAAAGTTACCTTCCAATCCGTCAAACTGCGTCAAATCCTTATCATTTTGAAAGTTCTCTGAGATAAATTGCAGTTCACTTCCGTTTTTAAAGATAACCAGCTTGTCTTGCTGATTGTATTTCTTGACAAAGTTCTTTGGACACAGCTTAAAAAAGCTCTTGATAGATGTCTTTTTAAGGCGAGGTAAACTTTCCCTGACCACAAATGAACGTGAGCCTGGGTAAAACTTAGCAAGCATAATAGCAATAGCCATTGTAACATAGGTCTTTCCACCGCCTGCCGCTCCTCCGTACATCAAGTAGCTATAATCACCACTTAGTGCCGCCTCAATAAACTCCTTCTGCTTAGGAAAAGGTTCAAATGCTACCATATACGCTTTTTAAAATATTGCCTCTCAAATGAGTATTTATGCAAGCCAAAGTACGCCTCAACATCCTTCCAATCTCTATAATCCTCAACCTCAGAGTCAAGTATGCTCTTATCACGCATCTTTATCTCATAATCAGTTAGCCTTGTTTGGATATACCTATCCACCATCCTAATATTATCCTGACTCTTACAAAGAGAGCCAATGAGCAACTCAATCTCAGGGATACTAAGACTCAACCTGCCCCTAATGTACTTTGGCAACTCCCACATATCAATTCATATAAATCCTACACTCAAGCTCATCCAAAATAGTACAGAAGAACTCATACTCATCCATCAACTTATCTACTATATGATTTTGGAATATGCTCATCTCTATCTTCATCAAAACATATTCTATATAAGCGTATGCTTGTAACAAACCACCATGCTCGGCAATAACATTACTCGCATAACGCTTAATAACAGTATACTCTGCCTTAGTCATAAGCAATTAGTTTTTAAGTAAACTTAATCACCTGGTCGCCAATCTTAAACACTTGCTCATCAGCAACAGCCTCATGCAAGCCTTCATTGTTCCAACTCATTGGGTCACAGTTCTTTAACGCAAAGATGATAGCAGTCACATTAGGCTTAACAAAGCTCCTCTTCTTGCTCTCAGACCGACCAACAGAATCACCAATCTTATTGAACCTCTCAACACTCTCTGTTTCTTCAATATAATAGCCCTCTATGGCCTTTTCTAAGGCCGATTGAGCCTTATGTACCAGTTCTGTTTTAAATGCGTTTGTTGCCTCTCTTTTGGCGTTTTTATATAGCTCTGCACACTCCGCGTACTTTGAACAGTACTTATGGAAGGCTCTTTCACTCAAACCTTCCTTGCCACAGCAACTAACAATGGTGTAATTACCCGTAGCGTAATGCTCACAGATACGAGCAACCCAATCAATACTCTCCAACTTCTTCTGTTCCTCCTTATCTATTTTACCGTTTTCTTTCATAGCCATTTTATTTATTAATCAAAGATAAAACAATTACGCAGAACCTTCCCTTCGGTTGCATAAAATTCCGAACCAAAACCTCAAAGTCAAATTTCAAAAATAGAGCGGGGGTACATCCTATCCCTTCCGTCCTCATTTTTCCCATGGTACCCCCCCCCGTTTGCGTTTTTCAATTTCAGGCCTTTACAGGGGTTCAAATTTCAACTGGCTACATTCGGGCGTTCGTTTCCTTTCGTTCTGCTAATGGTCAAAAAAAGCAAGAAAACAGGGTTTCTGAAAACGTGACTCAATACATTCATCGCGTTTTTCACTCCTCCTTTCCTTTTCTTTCCTCTTCTTTGTCCTTGTTTCTTCCTTTCAACCCCTTCTGGCTGGCGTATATTTTTAAGGCTTACGCTCTGCAACCCGTGTAAACCCTGAAAAGTTGTTTTCAAGTTCGTGCCGGCTAAAAAGTTGAAACAAAATTAAAGTCGTTTTTGATCTGGAATAGGGCAAAAAAAAACGGGCCGCATTTGGCCCGCTTTCAATCGTTGGTGCTTGGTTAGTTCCAAGCGTTCATCTGTTTCAATATCACTCCGCCTCCGTTGGGCCTGTGTACAGGCATTAAGAGCGCGGTAACGGTTGCACCTTCGTTTGTTCTGGCTGTAAATTTCAGGGCCTTACATTCTCCATAGAAGTCAAGTTGCACTACATTACATTGCAACCTGCACAGGGCTTCGGCACATTCGAGAAACATTGCCGCGTTGAAACAAGCGGTTGCCGCGTCTTCTGTGCGTCCTAACTTAACCGACACCAATTTGGGCGCGTCCTTGCTTATGTTGCGGCCTCTTATCTCGGCTTGCTTTAGTCCTCGGTGTAGTGTATCTGCCAACATATTTATACCCGCTTCTGGTTCACCTGTTGGAATTACATTCCTCCATTCTAACGGCTTCGCGTCTATTACTTGGCCTGTTTTGGCGTGAATTAGGCGCGTCCCTTCGTAGTTGTTTAGCTGGTCGGCGTTGTTGTCTATCTGGGCTGCTATCTGTTCACCTGTTGCTCCGTATTGGATGCCTTTCAACGCTGCTGTGCTGTATAGCGTTTGCGCTGCGTCTGCTATCAACGTACGGTCGCCCGTGTATAGTTCAACGCTCAGTAGCTTGTGTTGGTCCGTTGCTGTGGCCGTGTACAGTTCCAAATGTACCGCGTGTTGGTTGTGGGTTGTCTCGTCCTTACGTGCAAACGACTGGAGCACACTAAACAGGGGCGCGGGCTTGGGTGCTTTCACTTTGTCCGCGTCCGTTGGTGTTGGTACTGTCAGCACTACGTCTTGCGTCTGTATTCCGTGTTTCAATTTGATGTTCCAAACGTTTAGCCAATGAAGCATGGCGCGGGTAAATTGGTCGGCATCTTCGTTTGCTACTTCTATCCCTGTTAAGGCCGTGAACGTGCGGATGTGGTCGGCCGTTCGTTTGGGTTGGGCGTTCCAAGCGTCCGCGAATTTGCGGGCCGTGCTTGGGTTCATTATCTCGTCAATTGCGCGTGTCAACGGGTTAGGTGTTGGCGGGCACCAATTGCGTTCGGTTGTTGGCTCCATGGCTGTTTGTTCTGGGGTTGTTGTTGTTGTGTACATTGGTTGTGTGTGTTAAGGGGTTAAAATTCGGTGATTAGTTCAACTTCTATTTCGCTGGCTGTGCTGCTGCCGTAAAAGTTGCCAAGGTTGTCGGGGCGGTAACTTAGGCCGTGTTGCTCGCATCGCTCGGTAAAGTGCTTGAGTGCTTCGGCAATATTGCTGAACGTGGTTAACTGGGCGTGGCTGGTTGCGTAGTTTTTGAAAATTAGTGTGTACATTGTGTTTGGTGTTTATGGGTTATTATTAAACTGCTTTGAATGGTTGAAAGTCTGGCACTTTAAGCGCATCGAGCGCGAATGTATCTACCTGCACTTGGTCGAAGTGGTTTGCTCCTGTGCTTGCTATCTTGGCAAGTGCTTCAACCGCTTGTTTGTAATATGGCAAAATCTCGGCCGCTTCGCTTCCACAATAAGCAACACGGCAATAAGTGTCGGCCTTCAATACCTTTAGCAGGTGCGTTGCAATGTGCACGATTTCGCGGTGTTGAAATAGGCTGTATTTTTGGTGCATCCAATCGGCCGCAATATTTACTGTTTCCGCGCTGTTTGGGTTTAACACATAGCTTCGGGTGTAGTTGGTTTGGCTATCTGTGCCCAATAACATTATTGGGTAGTATGTGCCGCGTTTCGGGTTATTTAATCGGCCCGTTTTCGGGTTTACGGTTTGCGTTACGTGGCGAAAGCCTTTGCCGCTCTTAAACTCTAAAGAGTGGGTTAAGGTGGTGCGTAAATTGTACCCGTATGGATAATTTTCAACGGTTACTGTTCTGCTGGTGCTGTAATACTGTTTCATCTTATTGGGTGTTTTATGGGGTTATTAATTAGGGCGGGTATCTTTCAACCCGCCCGTGTTGGTTGTTTAGTTGTTAGCCCAACCACAACCGCGGTTGGTGCTGTTTAGGTGGTGCGCTCCTGTGTGTTTGCTCTTGAGGTGCTGCTGGTGGTGGTGGGTTGCGTTGCTACTGATGCCGCATGAATTGAGGGCTACTGCCAACAATAGCGCAAAAAATACTTGTCCTATCTTGCGGAGGTTATCAACGCAGCTGAGGTCGTATTTTTGGCCTTCTATTATTCCACCCTTTGTGTAACTTACTACTTCCGTTACCGTTTTACCTTCTGGCGTTGTGAAGGTTACGATGTCGCCGACTTTGATTGTCGGGCGGCTGTTGATGATTTTAACGCGTGTCTTTTTCATTGTGTTGTGTTTTTGTGTTTATACCTCTCAACCGTTGAAAGGCGGGGCAAAGATAATTGAGAAAAACACAAAAGCAAGAAAAAAATTCACTTTAGCCTAAACTTTTTTAGTAACTTATTTACTTTCAGTAATTTAAACCCCTAATTTTTTTTTACTGGCGTGCGTTTTTTGGCCCGTTTGGGCTTGCTTTCTGGGGTGTATCAACGTGCGGTTGTGGTGCGTTTCTGGGGTGCTTCCCTCCTGGGTGTTTTTCCCCTCCTGGGTGTTTCAATCGGTGGTGGTTGGTTGGCTCGTTTCTGGGTTGCTCTTTGCGTTGTGTGCGTACGTACGTGCGTGCGTGCGTATGTGCACGGGTGCGGGTGTACACATGCGCGTATGCATGTGGGCATGTGCACGTGGGCGCGTGGGTATGTGTATACACCTGTGTGCAATCGTGCATACATACCCGCACATTTGCGCTCCCGAAAACGCCTATGAGGGGGTACGTGAAAAACGCCCATGAGGCATGAAGTGAAAAATGAAAATCAAAAAAAAATTTTTTTTTTTTACGCCCGTACCTATGAGGGGGTTGTTGAATTTCACACATGAGCGTGCTATTGAAATTCGCGTGCGTACATGAGCGCATATATACAAACACACCTATGACGTACATGATGAATTCATTGAAAATCAACCAAGTACAAAAAAGTTTGCTTTTTTTTCATTTTTTTCTTGACTTTTGCAAATCGGCGCATATATATTTGCCGCCGCAATTCAAAACAACATAAACACTTAAAATTTTATTCAATGAACACACAATTTTCTTCAATCGACTCTTTGTTGTCAAGCATCGAATCTACGCAGGCATCAAGCATCAGCACGCTTCAGGAAGTAGGTTTAGATTGGCGCGTTAATCGTGTACAGCTATACACACCTGACGGTACACCAGTAGACTATTTTGCTAACCAGCGTGCCGACAATTCGGAGGTGCTCGCAGTAGTTAGTGACGGTTACCAAATCTTTCAGAATGAGGAAATGGTTGAGCTATGCGAATCTCTTGCTAATACCTTTGACTACAAAATACACAAAGGTGGACAAATGGACGGTGGGCGCAAAGTTTACATTCAACTTGAGTCGGATAGCGTGTATGGCATCGGCGAAAACAACGATACCATTAACAGGTATATCACAGCGGTAAATTCACACGATTGTACTACCTCCCTATCTTTCGGCTCGCTTGGTTTTACTATCAGTTGCAAGAATACTTTCTTTGCAGCGGCCCGTTCAAAGAACATGAGTCGTATACGCCACACTTCATCCATGCATGAACGCATTGAGGCCGCTAAACGCCAGATTGAGGGACTTAAAATGGAAGAAAAGAGTCTGTATGAAAAGTTTTTCGCTATGGCAAACGTAGCTGTTACACCTCAGCACATAACCGAAGTAGTGAAGCGTACGCTGGAAATTGATATTAATCAACGTCCGAACGAACTAAAAGAGAACTATTCGACCCGTAAAATTAATCTTGCCGAAAGTTTACTTTCATCTATCAAGCGTGAAATGAGTTACAAAGGCAACACGTTGTGGGGGCTTATTTCAGGTGTTACACACTACACTTCACACGTTCAATCAGCACCAAATCGAGCAGAGGGTAGAACTGAAAGTAAATTGATAGGACAGGCTCAAAAAATGGATGCAACCGCTTTTGCATACCTGAGCGAAGTTATTGCCTAATCAATCAAAATAAACTCAATGGGCGGTACAATTCGGTATCGCCCTATTTACCCCTACTCACCTTCTATTTACCTATGGATATTTATTTAGAACAAAAAGCCCCTTACATAGCTCTCAAAACCGATTTAGATACGGCCTTATTCCTGCTACACTTTGCCAGTAACCTGTGCATCCAATATAGGAAGCATGAGAATGAAATACGGGCATCTTGGTATGAATTAACGGATGAAGAGGCCGCGTATATAGTACGCCAAATGAATCGGATGAAAATGGAAATTAATCAAGTAAAGTATAATTAATCAATTTAAAAATACACGCCATGACAATAGATAAAAAAATAAACGCATCGAATTTTTACAGAGACTTTTACTTTAAGTATTACCTTAAAGGATACTTTTCACCGATTGCTCAAAATAAATTTGGTGCATATTGTTTCAATTTTGAAATTGACAAAACCTATGAGGAATGTATTGAAAAGATGAAAACAGAAATTTTACAAAACAATTTTGAGCTGATTCAATCAGATATTAACCCACGGAAATTTTTAGCAATTTACAATGGGTAGTTGTGTGTGTTTTAAAAAGTTAAGCCCCCTCTCGTTTGGGGGGGCTTAGCTATAAACACTTAAATATACACAAACACTTAAATATACACGCTGCAAATATAAAGTCATAAAAACAAAAGTCAACACTTAACTCTTATGAACATAGAAGATATATATACCAGCTATGGTTTAAGAAGCGAAAAAGAGATTTACCAGTATTTGGTTGAAAGTTATTTTAACGGCCAATTAAACCAAGCTAAAAAGATATTTCAGGAAATACGCTCTATCAATTCCGTGCATGATTATGTAAAGCATTTTACAGAAAATCTGGAACAATGGTTTGAACCTGATACTTGTGATATTATTAAAACTTTCTTTAAAATAAAAAAATAAAATTGATATGGTACACTTAGAAAAAAAAGCAATTGATAATTTAGCTAAAATTCTATATGACAACGAAATTAGAATCACCAATTATGACTATGACCGCGCCATGTGGGTATTGACGAAAATCGAAGCAAGCCAGCAGGTAATCGAGCTATTTCAGAAAGAGTCCTTTCATGTGTTCGTGGAAATCATGCGACTCGAAACAACGGATAGTATTCAAAAAATATTGAAAAGTACATGAGAACAAACACAAAAATGTTAATATCTATTTATCAAAATTATTTGACTTTTGTATAAAAAAGATATTACCTTTGTGGCGATAATTTAATCAATAAACACTTAAAATCACACCTTATGCAATCTCAACGATTTAATCATGCTGCTATAAAATTATTAGTCGGTAGCAAGATAGTGGAAGCCCATGACAACTATATTAAATTAGATAATGGCTTCTTTTTTTATCTTTCAGACTCTGAAATCGAAGTTTTAAATTCATAATCAACAATCACTTAAATTTTACACTATGCACAAAGTACACCTTGTTAGAGGGGAGCAAATTACTACCCATGAATTTAACGATGCAATGGATGCGGTACGCTTCTATTACCTGAGCCAAATTAACCCATTAGAACCAGCGTTAATTGAACTTATTCCGTCAGATTTTGAACACTTCGACTTTATGCCACCGAAAGTTACTCATTTTAATGGAACTTTTGTTAATGAGTATTTTGTTGGAAAATGCACGCTGGAGGCCGCTGATGGAACTACCGAATATTTTGAAGGGGTTATATCAGTTCACGAAGTAGACTTCGGTAAATACGCTATTACGCACCATAACAATACATGCAAGCAAGCTATCTTAAACCTTCAACTTGCTGGAGCGAAAAAAGTAGGCCGTAATGACGATACTTGCCAAACATTTTTGTTGCTCGGTGACAATATGATAGCAGTAGATGATACAGGGCAAATGAAAGTATCTTCAACCATGAGTAGCTGGAATGAAGTAATTGACGAAATTTTATATAAATATGAATTTCCTTTCTATGATAAAGATGAAGAAAACTTCCCAAATTAAACAGCATAAAAAAGCAATGGCGGGAGCTAACAACTCCCACCATGCTATCGAATCACTAAATGAATCGGAAAACAACAACAAGCACAAAGATATGCCACTATTTATAGACTGCATTCAAAAGTTTAGCGATATTGAGATTAAGTTTATTCTCATGCAACTAAATAGAGAAAATATGATGGGTAGAAAGATTACCCGCATAGAGCTGAAAGATATTGAACAGGAATTTGTTCTAAAGGTCATTAGCAATTCACCATGTGCTGAATATGGTGCGCTGCTAAAAAATATAATCCAAACAAAACTTTTAAATTCACTTTAACATGAACACTTTACAGAAAACCAAAGGTTATGAGATTTATAGCAAATCTCAAGTTAAAACTACCGCTCAATCACTTTTGGATGAAGTACAGGAAGGTAGTATTGATACACTATCTACACTTGCTCATCTTGAGTTTATGGCTCAGGTGATAGAACTTGCAAAGGAAGAACTACGCCACAGAGCGGTTGAAGAATTAGACCTATATGGGGTAGAAGCAAAAGTTGGTGTTGTTCGTCACGGGGTTACGTTCCAGCAAAGAGAAGTAGGGGTTAGGTATAACTTTGAAAATACCCCCGCGTGGAATGAAATTAAGGCAAAGGAAGATACTATTGCCTCCCAAAGAAAAGAACTGGAAGAGCAACTGAAAGTGCTCAAAGCAAAACAGACAATTTTGGACGAGAGTACTGGCGAGTTAATAGAGATGAACCCTGCTATCAAAACTTCAAAAACGTCCGTAGCCATCACTTTATCAAAATAATTATTAATTTTATTGTATATTTGTAAAACAACAACAACATGAATCAGATTGAAAAAGCATCACAGGCTTTTGACATTGAGCGCGTCAAAACCTATTTAAGAAGCATGAATCTTGCTTCAAACTTAACCCAAGCAGAGGTAACTCAATTTATTGAAATCGCACAGGGATTTGGGCTTAATCCATTTAAGCGTGAAATCTACGCAAGTAAGTACGGCAACAACTTTTCAGTAATTGTAGGCTATGAGACTTACATTAAAAGAGCGGAAAGAAGCGGCAGGCTTGCTGGATGGAATGTAACCACCGATGGTAAATTGGATGATAGTAGTTTACGGGCAATTATCACAATTCACCGAAACGACTTTACTCACCCATTTGTTCACGAAGTTTTTTACTCAGAATATGTGCAAAGAACTAAGGAAGGTCGCCCTACTAAGTTTTGGGCAGATAAACCCTATACGATGATTAAGAAGGTTGCGATGGCTCAAGGTTTCCGACTTTGCTTTTCTGACGAGTTAGGAGGCATGCCGTACACAGCTGATGAACTTCCCGACCATGTAGGGCAAAATCAAATCGTGATTGAGCCTAAGGAGGAAAAGCCACTTTTAATCAATTCACACCAAGAGGTATATGACAAAATCCTTGTTTGCGTGACAATGGATTGCCTTGCCGAGATATGGAAGTCAAATCCCGAACTGCACACCAATGATGAGTTTAAGAAACTTGTTACCGACCGCAAAGCAGTTATCGCTGAATTTGATAGATATGACAACATGATTGAGAAAATCAATAACTGTAAAACAGAAGAAGAAGTTTATGAGCTATTAGAGAATGAAAAAAACAAGGAGATACTTGAAGCAGGAGCAAACAAAATTGACCTTTTAAATAATCAAAATAAATAAAAATGGAAACACAGGTAGAAGTAATTACAAATGTTGAAGCAAAAAAACAGCTAAAAAAAGAAATAAAAGAAAAGTACGGAACTATTCAAAAGTTTTGTGAGATTGCACAGGTTTCTTATTCTAAGATGAACATGCTTTTTGCAAATCGGATGAAAAAAGAGACTGAAGATAAGATGATAAATGAAGTTGCAGTTTTGGTTAATCAAATGGTTAATCAAATGGCTAACCAAATCATGACTGAAGAGGAAAGAAAAAGCATCCGAGGACTTATGTTTTCTAAGCATAAAAACGTAAGAACTTTTTGCATGAACAACGAGGAGTTTAGCATCACTTTCGTATCTAAAATCATTAATGGTCAGCGCAGAAAAAAGGACAAAAAGTATGAGCGTTTTTTAAGTGTAATATCACAATAAACCAATGGCTAAAGACCCCGCATTTCTTTTTTATTCATCTGATTTCTTGGCTGGAACACAAGACCTGACTATGGAAGAGCGAGGTCAATACATCACCCTGCTTTGCTTGCAGCATCAGAAAGGTCGTCTTACCGAAAAGATGATACGGCTATGCTGCGGCAATGCCACGGCAGATGTAATGGCAAAGTTTCGGCAGGATAATGAGGGCTTGTTTTTTAATGAAAGACTTGAAGAAGAGATTGGTAAACGCAAGAATCATTCTGATAAACAACGAGTTAGGGCTATCGAAGGATGGAAAAAGAGGAAAAACAATGATTGCCAAACTGATGCCACGGCACATGCCACGGCATATACCACGGCAGATGCCGCGGCAATGCCTAATAATATATATATAAATAATAATACTATTACTAAGTTAGAAGATATAGTTATTAGTAAAACATCTAATGAGTTAGAACCTATACTCAAAGAAAAAGAAAAAGAAAAAGAAAGTTTGTCGAAATTTTTGATTACTCACCCACTTCAGGTTTTCATCCGCGATAACTGCCCTCAGGTTTCAAAACTTAAAAAACAGATTACCGCTGAGGAATGTGAAAAGCTACTTGCCAAATTCAACAACACGGAAATAGCAGACACACTTGTGGCAATGGAGAACTTCAAACAACTCACAAGCAAGTATGTCAGCGTCTATCTCACATTAAACAACTGGTTAAACAGGAGACCCAATGAATCATCTACCCGCAACAACCCAAACAATCGAGGAGCAAATTACGAAAATGCGCTTCGGAACTTTTAAGGGCAAAGAAATCGTTCTTGCTCACCATGAAACCCGAATTTGCGATTTAAGCGATTTAGAGCCACTCAAACAGGCTCTGCGGTATGTTATCACCTTAATCGGATTAAAGTCCGAAAATATGCCCTCAGAATCGCAAAAAATGGTATTGTTGGATTTTATTCAGAGCGAACTTTGTTATTTTAGTCCTGAAGAGTTTAAAATTGCCTTCAAACTTGCTGCGGCAAAAAAGCTAAATTGTGATGTTGAACACTTTCAGAATTTCAGCGCAAACTATGTTGGAAGAGTCATGGACGCATACTCAAACTACAAAGCAAATGCAATGAGAGAATACAAGTCGCAACTTGAGCAAGCCCCTGTTGAAGTAGAGATGACCCAAGAAGAAAAGACACTTGTGTTTTACGAATTTGTTGAAACTTATATTGTAAAAAAGTTTGAGCATTACAGAGATACAGGTGTGCTTCAAGGAACGCTTAGTGGATTTGGAGCAGTATTTAGTACGCTGGAAGACAATCTAAAACTACTTCAGCTGTCAATTGATGAAAAGAAACAGGTTTATGAGATTGCAAGGTCTCTTCATCAAAAGAGAGGAGAGGTAAAAAAAGCATCAAGTAAAGACGAGGCGAAAACATTTAGGTTGCTTGCTGAGAAAGTATTGAAAGAGGGTTACGACAATGTTTATGAGGGAGAAATCAAAAAGATGTGTTACGAAATGTGCGTTAAAACTTTTTATGACGATTTGATTAAAAATAAACGAGATTTACGCCAAATTATTGAACAATTTAAACAAGAACAGTATGAATGAAATGGTAAATTATCCAGCAGCGGTCATGTTCATCCTAAAGAATATGTACTTCAATGAATGCACTTTTGAACCCGAATTGGATGAAGAGGGCAACCAAAAGAAAGATGAAAAAGGTCGCGGCATCCAAAAAGCCAAGCATCAGGATGGCAAGACCTTCAAGCAATGGTGTGAATTTCATCAGCTTGTTGTTAGCGAAAGCACCATCATTAACCCAAATGCCAAGCCTCTCAAGATTGTGAAGCCTGGTATGTAAAGTAAAATAAATGAAAACTCTTTTGGCAATCATACTTATGTGGACAGCATTCTTTGTTTACTCATGTGACAAAGACGAGCCACAAGGATATGGAGAAGAAACTTATTGTAACTGCGGAATAGTTTGCGAATATGGTGTTGACTCTGAAAATCAATGCTATTGGCTCTTAATTGAGAACGAATGTTCAGGCTCTATGAAAAAGTTTTGTGTTGACCAGCTCGTATGGTCAGCTTATGGTCAGGGAGACAGAATCTGTATTAACGACCAAGCACCTTGGTAAATAAATAAAAACAAATGAATAAAGCAATTCTATCAGGAAATGTGGGCGCAGAACCACAATTCAAACAAACTGAAAAAACAGCAATCTGCAATTTCAGAATCGCAGTAAACGACAAGTTTAAGAAGGACGCGCCACCAACATGGTTCACCATTACAACTTTCGGAAAGAGTGCGGAGTTTGCAAATAAATACGTCAAGAAAGGCACAAAAGTCTTGGTTGAAGGCAAAATCCAACTCGATGAGGTTGAGAAAGATGGAGTTAAGCGTCTTTTTGTATCAGTAATCGCAGATAATGTTGAACTGATTGGTGGCAAAACTGATGCGCCAGCTGAATCAAATGGACTTGAAGAAGACAAAAGTTTACCATTTTAATCCTAAAAAACAACAACAATGAAAAAGTTACTATTCTTGGCTATGGCAGTTAGCCTTCTATCGTGCAAAAAGGAAAAACTTGACGACAAAAACAATTCAAGTGAACCGCCCGTTGCTTGTACTCTCAAATTGTACAAAGAGTATAATCCGCTTGCAGGATACCAAACCGCAACATTCAGTTACACCGATGTTGATGGTCAAACCCAATTAAAGACAAATCCATCAGGGCTTGAGGTTACGGATGTAGACTTTTCAAGACCAGTTAGAATTACAGCAGTTGCTGGTAATAATTTTGACCCCGATGTGCTTTGTGATTGGATGCTTAAAAAAGATGGGGTTGTAATTGATGTACAAAGTGTTACCAATTACGTTTACGAGAATTAAGATTTGTTTTTTACAAGTCAATGATGTTAGTTTAAATGGAAAAACGGCTCTATTGTAGCTGATGTGGGTTCGAATCCTACACATCATTCTAAATTAGAATTATGAAAAAAAAATTAAGTATTATTGAAAAAGTAGCAATGACTTGGACTTTTCCTATTACACTCGTTGCGTTTGCTTTCCTATCTGTTATGGCAATCTTCTTATTTCTTTTCGCTTCTTTCTTGAATCTTTCAGGAACGATTGGGGCTGCTATTTATCTATTTGAGCAAACCAAACTGATGATTGTTGGGCGAAAGCTAAATAAACTTATTAAAAAAGACGAGAAAATGTATAAATTTGGTTCAGACAAAACTGAACAAAAATGAAGACACCTTTAAAGCTCTTACTTGCAGAGATTGAAGATAACAAAGAGAATGGTTGTCTTTTTCAGTTAAGAGCGATAAAGAATGCAATTGAAGAATTGCTGGTTGAAGAAAGGAAACAAATTGAAGATGCTTTTTTGCACGGCAAGAGAGATGGATTATTGAACGTACATCAAAAACCTGAAAGTTTTTTTAATTCAAGATATAATCAATGAAAACCGCTTTGCAAACTTTTTTAGACAATGCTGGAGACAATATTAAACAGCTTGATTGTCAAGTACTTGAAAAAATAAAGGACTTACTACAACTTGAGAAAGAATGTGTAGTGGGTGCTTACGAAGCAGGAATGCTCGCTGCTTCAAACGATTTGAAAATTGATGCTATGGATTATTTTAAAAGATTTTACTCAGACCCGAATGAAAACTCCAATGCAAGAATTGATATGCAGCTTGGCTTCGACTCAGGACAAGTCAAAAAACGCAAAAGAAAAAGAATTTCTTGATTCTTTAATTGACCTTGCCATTGACCTTCAGCGTGATGAAAAGCAAACAATCATCAAGGCTTTTAACGAAGGACAAAGGCACGGCATGTTCGATGATATAATGCCGATTGATGCAGGAGCGATATACTACAACAAAACTTTTGTAAACCCCAATAACCAGTATAAATGACAACAACAAAAAGAACCCCCGTTCGCGAACTGATTGATTCGCTGAACATTGCAATGAAAACACAGATTAAAACTGAGCATGTAGAGCAAATGCTTTATGATATGCTTGAGTTTGAAAAGTGGGTTATCGCTGAGGCGTATGAAAAGGCATTGACTAACATTACAAATGGTGTTAGCATGGATGGACTTCAGTATTACGAAACCACATTCGATAACCAATGAGAAAGCAAATCGAACAACTGAAAGAGTGGAATCAGGCTTGTGGAATTAATACGCCTCCACACTTTATTGCGCTTCATAAAGATAGAATGCGACTTCGTTATGACCTGCTGGATGAAGAAAACTCGGAATATATTCTCGCAGATAATCATATTGAGCTTGCAGATGCCCTTGGAGATATGCTTTATGTACTTGTAGGAACTATCGTAGAACACGGTCTTGCAGATAAGATTGAAGATATCTTTGATGAGATTCACCGAAGCAATATGACGAAGGTTATTGACGGAAGAATCAAAAAGCGTGATGACGGCAAGATTCTCAAGCCGCAGAGTTATGAAAAGCCTAATCTTGAAAAGATTTTGTTGCAATGATTCCAAAATAGCATATTATTGTACCCTAATTTATATGAAATCAGAATATGGAAAGAATATCCTTTGATGTAGATGGCGTTTTGACTACTGAGAGAGGTAGAAAACTTGCCAAAAGAAAGCTACTTGGCGGTTACGATGTTTGGATTGTGACTGC
>Ga0315902_10003527_pt1 | contig 23295 bp, 22 predicted proteins | sample LakEriMetagenome_9_FD_203523 | JGI IMG/M metagenome (GOLD analysis project Ga0315902, IMG submission 203523) | Freshwater fungal communities from buoy surface, Lake Erie, Ohio, United States - Buoy 12 MA117 | ecosystem: Environmental > Aquatic > Freshwater > Lake > Lake biofilm | place: USA... | reverse complement strand
TTATTAAATAAAATTTTGTATGATGACATAGTCATCAAGTCATCTATGTCATCAACTAATCTTAAAATGAGACATTTATATATTAAAAAACCTCATTTTATTATATTAAGTTAAACTTTAAAATAAAAAATGATTTTTTAAAAAATAAAAAAATATAATGCCCGAATATATTTATTATAAAATAGTTTGTAAAGATGAGAATATAAAAGATTGTTATGTTGGTAAAACAAACAATTTAAAAAAAAGATTTTTAAAACATAAAAGCAATTGTTATAATGAAAATCATAAATTTTATAATTTAAATTTATATAAATTTATTAGAGAAAATGGTGGAATAAATAATTGGAATTTTATTGAAATTGAAACAAATAAATATGATAAAAAAGATAGTGCTATTAGAGAAAGATATTTGATTGAAGAATTAAATGCAAATTTAAATATTGTAATTCCGTCAAGAACCTTACAAGAATGGAAAGAAGATAATAAAAAATATCATAAAAAATATTATATCAAAAATAAAGAAATTATTAAAGAATATCGTGAAAATAATAAAGAAAAAAGAAAAGAATATCTTGATAAAAATATTGAAAAAATTAAAGAAAAAGAAAAAGAATATTATGAAAAAAATAAAGATAAAATTTTAGAAAAAAAAAAAGAATATCGTGAAAATAATAAAGAAAAAATTAAAGAAAAAAAAAAAGAATATTATGAAAAAAATAAAGATAAAATTTTAGAAAAAAAAAAAGAATATTATGAAAAAAATAAAGATAAAATTTTAGAAAAAAAAAAGAATATTATGAAAATAATAAAGATAAAAAATAATTAATTATCTTGCTCCATTTGCATCATAATACACATTTTTGCATCTCTCTCAACAATAGATACCCTGAAATGAAGAGGGTCAAAATATTTTTTAAAAATATCTACTACTAATTCTGGGTCTAAATTTCCACAAGTAAAAAAATTTAAATATATTGATTTAGATATTTCATTAATATGTAATGTAATATTTGATAAACTAATGATTTGAACTACACTATAACCCACTATATCTCTTTCTACATTATAGTCAGTATATTCAAAATATTCAAATATAGTTTTACCCTTTTTCTTTATACCTAATTTAAGAACCAACTCATCAATAAATAATTGAATAAAATCTTTATTATTTATATTTCCTCTACAATTATAAGCATCTAATAGTAATTCTTGACCAAATATTTTACTCATTTATATATATAATAATATATTATTTTATTTTTTTTTTGGAATACTTCTTCTTGGCGGTGGAGGAGGAGGTGGAGGTAATATTCCTTGTTTATTTGCTATTGTTTTTATTTCTTCTAATTCTCTTTTTGTTCTTGGTCTTGTATTTTTTTTAGTAGAAGGTTCTTTTTCTTTTACTGGTGATATTTGTGTTTCTTCTACAACATTTGGTAATGTTATTTGTTCTTCAAATCTTAATATTGGTCTATCTACTGATGAAGGAGTTGGAGGTGTATTTGTTTGAGGTGTTTGAGGTTTTCTATATACAATTTGTCTTCGTGCTCCGTATGGATATTTAATAGGAGTTATTATTTCTTGAATAGTTTTTGGATTATCTAATTTAATTCCTTTTTCTTTACAAAATTGTTGAAATAAATATTCTTTAAAATCTTCATTTGAATACATTCCAAAATTACTTGTTAATGTATTTGTTTCAGTCAAAGTTCTAAAAAATAATTCTCGTTTTTTATCATCACTCATATCTACAGATAATCTTGGTATTAAATTTCTTGTTGCTATTCCTCTTGATAATTTCGTAATATAAAATGATACATTTGATTTTAAACTATCTTCATATTCTCTCATTATATTCCTTCTATCACTCTCATTAAGTGTATCTAAAAACTCTTTAATATATAAATCTCCTGCTTTATGACTAACTCCATATTTTTTTATTAAAAAATCTGCCATTCTTTTAACATCTTTTTCATTTATATTTTGTCCTTCTAAATAATTTTGATAATTAAAACCATATTCTCTATCAAATGCTTCTAAATCATTTCTAATTTCATCCATTTTCTCTGTATATATAGCTTCTTCTAATTTATTTTTTGCTGATGAAGGTCTTCTTCTTTCTTTTTCAAAATATTTTTGTTTAAATTTTTCTTCTGGACTACTTTCTTCAATTTTAACATCTTCTGGTTGAATTATTGGAGATATTCTTTGTTGTGTTGTTTCATCAAATAATCTTCCTGATATTTGTAATCTTATTCTCTCAGCTTGTTTAATCATTTTTTCATTATCATCTTCTTCTGGTAATATAGTTGTTTCTATTTCTTCTGGTTGAATTGGTGGTAATTCCATTGTTGATATAACTATATTTTGTGTTGTTTCATCTAATAATTTGCTAATTTTTTCTCTCATTTGTAAAGCTTTTTCATCTATAAAAGCTTGATTTGATACTTCTTGTTCTATTGGTTCTGGAAATCTTTGAGATATTTGTCCTTCCATAGATAATGGAGTATTTTGTATTGATGTAAAATCTCCTTCTCTTACTGATGACGCTGGTGTTGTTTCTGGTGATACTTTATTTGTTCTACTTGTATATTTTGCTAATGTATCAGTCATTTTTTGTAATAAAGATTTAGTTCTTTTTTCACTTGTATCTGGTCTTTGTTCTGGTAAAGAACCTGAATATATATCTACTTGTTCTGGTGCTAATTTAACTTTACCTCTTAACTCTTTTGGAACATTAAATGGAATTCCTGAATTTCTTAAATTAATAGTTAATTTATCAAATTGTTCTGGTGTAAGATTTTGATATTGACTAACCCAAAAATTTAAATTTTCCGGAGTATCAACAGCTGGATATACTAATTCTGCTGATACTGATGTAGGACTATCTTGTTTTGGTGATATTATAGGAAGAGGTGATTTAATATCTTCTTTTTTTTCAGGAAGTTGAGGTAATTGAGGTCTAGGAGGAGGTGGAGGTGGTATTGGAGGTCTTGTTTTTAATGGTTTTTCTGTTAATGGAGGTTGAGGTAATACTTGTTGAGGCGATGGTGGTCTAGGAGGAAATGGTTTTGGTGTTGAAGGAGGTCTTGGTAAATCTAATGAAGGAGATGGTGAAGGTCTAAATCCTAATAATCTTTCAACTTCTTTATCTAAATCTTTATTTCTTTGTTCTTGAATTTGTTGTTGAGTTTGTTCTTGAGTTCTTAATTGTGATTGTGTTCTTAATTGTGATAATATATAATTCCTATCTGTTCTTCTTAAATTTTCTAAAGAATATTCTGGAGGTTGTTCTATAATTTGTTCTGGAGGTTGTTCTGGAACTTGTTGTTGAGCTTGTTGAGGTCTTAAACTTTGTAAATATTCTCCATAAGTCATACCTATTAATCTTAATTGATTAGCTGTTCTACCTCTACCTACTCTACTATATAAAGGTGCTGTTAATTTTAATCCATCTTTTTTTGATACATAATATTGACTATCTTCTATTTGAATATTATCTCCTACATTTTGAATATATGCTGGTAATCTTCTAGTTTTTTTTTGGATTGGAGGTTGAGGAAGTGGTTTCGTTGGTTTTGGAATATTTTCTAAAGCATCTTGAAAAATATCTTGAGTTGATGCTTTAGATGGTTGAGATAATTCTTCTGGATATATTGATGGTAATGGAGGAGGTGGTTTATTTGGTCTAGGAATGCTTCTTGAAGTATCTTGAGGTAATATTTGAACATCTTCTATTACTTGTAATCTATCATTATCTGGTCTCATATATTGTCCATTAACTGGGTCATATAATACTTGATTATCTGTTTGTCCATCTATATTTAACATTCTTGGTGGTTCAGGAGCAGGTATTCTATCATTTTGTATCATAGGTTGTTGAGGTATTTGTTGAAAAGGTTGTTGAAAAAGTTGTTGAAAAGGTTGTTGAGGTATTTGTTGGTATTGAATTCCACCATTTAAAGCTTGAGGAAGTTGATAAGGATTTGCTAAAGGTAATCTTTGATTATTATCAGGTTGTGGTGCGAAAAAATTTCCAGAACTTATACTTCTATCACTATATTTTGGTAAATAATTTGCTGGTGTTTGAGTAGCAAAATTTCCATTAGAACTTCCTAAAATTTGTGATTTATCTTCCGCAGTTAATCTTGGTTTTCTTTTCTTATATTTCTTCTTTTTTTTAATTTCAGGTTGTGGATTTGCTAAATTAATACTAATATTAATTTTGTTATTATCTTTATTATCATTAGTATTAGTATTTTTATTTATTGTCATTTAATCTATTAATAATTAAATAAAAAAATGAATTTATATTTTTTTATTATTTTATTTATTTATAAAATAATCATTCCAGTTTTTTCTAAATCTATATTGTTTTGGCATTTTATTATCTATAATAATTGTTAAATGGTCGTGAGCTTCTTCTGTTGATGTTATATACATTTGTTCAAATTGTTCTGGTGATATTAATCCAGAAACTTCTTCAAAAACATTCTCTAATACTTTTTTATAATTATTTGATTTGAAAATACAATAAACTTTACAATTTGAACGAATTAAAGGTGGAACACTCTTTAAATGTTGGGCAGTTAATAAACAACAAATACTATGATGACGACAAAGAATAATTAAATTATTCAATTTATTTTTTGAAGAACGACTAAATAAAGGAGTTGAAATCATATCATCAAAAATTAAAAAATAAATTTTTGTTGGTTTTCTTCTTAAATTTACACCATCATCTTCCATACCAAATTTTTCTAAAACTTCTAATTCCTCTTCAGTCATATTCTCAATATCTTCATGTTTTCTAAATTTTTTCATAGCTTTTACATATAAATTCCAATCACTAATAGATTGTTTTTCTTCAATTAATTCATTAACTTTATTCTCTAATGCTTCAAATGAAAAATTATCAATTAAATCATCTTCTTCAATTTTTAATAATTGAAAAACAGCATTAGCATCACTTTTAGATGTAGGTGATACTAAAATATATCTAATATCACATTTCATATCTTCTTCATCATATATACCTTCTCTCTCATACATTTTTAACATTGTAATCATAGAATAACTTTTTCCTGAACCAGTCATTCCTATAAATATTCCATTAAAAAAAAGAGAAGGCAATGCTGGATTATGAGAACGAGGTTCAGCTTTTTTATGAACTCTTATTGAATATTTTTTTAAATCTTTGATTGGTTTTACCTTAATCATTTTAATTCTATTTATATATATTTAATTAAAAAAATATTTTCTTATTATATAATATATAATGAGTAGTGAAGATATAGAAGTTAAAAATAAAATGGAATTTGATCTAGAAGAATATAAACATTATGTTAAACTTGCTCACGATAGTAATAAAGATATAGATATTCATTTATTAGAATATATTGTTGCTTCTTATTTAATATATGATAAAAATAATATTGAAAGACCTAGTGAAAATCATCCTGATTTTATTAAACAAAATGAAAAAATTATTGAATTAATTAAAAATACTAAAGAAATTGTTAAAGAATTAGATGAAAGAAAAGATTAAATATATTATATAATTATAATAATAGAAAAACAATGGATAAATATATCCCAAAAGCAAGATTTATGTTATTTGGATATGATGATGAATTGAAAGATGATAGTTCTTCAATTTATACTTCTACTATAAACTCTTCATTTTTTCCTGTTCCTACTGCTACTATAATTCCTTATATAATTGAAAATGTTAATTTTAATATTGAAGGAGTTCTTTTTACTTCAAGAAAAAATACAAAAAAATATAGATTTACTATAAATAATTCTTTTAAAAATTTAAAATTAACAACAAAAGCAAGATTAGTTATTGAAAGTATTTCTATTCCTAATATTATTTCAAAATCATTTCTTCAAGCAAAAGCAACAGGTAATGTTATTGTTAAATTATTAAATATTCCTAATTCTATGATTTATGACAGCACTACAAAAGGTAAATCAGGTTCTGTTATATTCTCAGCACCTATGAAACAAAATACACAGGGAACTGGTGTTTCTTATGATGCTAATAGCGACCCTGATAGATTAGCTGTTGATGAAAAACCTAGAATTCAATTTGATAATAATGGTGTTTTATATACAAATCCTAATCCTAATTTTTTATATAATTTTCCTATTAGTGATGATTGGTTAAAAAATGGTGTTTTTGAATTTGAAGTTATATATGATATTGCTAATTGTTTAAAACACACTGCCGCATTAGACGAATATACTTTTGTTCCTCAAACATTAGTATATAATCACGATAAAGATGTATTAGAATGTTTTCAAATATCTCTTATTATTCTTGATTATCCTGATGAAGATACAATTTATAATGAAAAAGAATTATTAAATTCTATTAATAAACTTATTCTTAAAAAACCTTAGATATATATAGATAATGAGTGAAATAAATCCTAGTTTTCCACAAAAAACTAATTTATATATTAATTCTATAAATTCAATTGATAATTCTAAAATCCAAATAATTATTCCTGATGGAGTTGTTAAATGTAATGATAATGAAGATTTTTATATATCTCTTATATCATTTAATACTTCTTATAGTTTCTATCAGGTTATAGATGGATATAATAATGATTTTAAAGTAATTCATCAAGGTATAACTACTTCATATAAAATTCCTTATGGTAATATATCTGTTAATGATATTCTAACATATTTTAGTAGTATTAAAAATGCTACAAATATTATATTAACGTATGATAAAAAAATAAATAAATTTTATTTTGAAACTCAAAATCAAAATCAAACTTCTATTTTAGTTCTAGTTAATTGTCATAAACTATTAGGATTTGATAAATCAGTTTCACAAGTTAATTTAACACATCCTAATCATATTTATAGTCCTAATCCTATAAATATTATGAGTATTACTAATTTATATCTTCATCTTGATGCTGGTTTTGATATTAATTTAAATGATAATAACCTTGATAATTTTAATACTTCAAATAATTTAGTAAAAACAAATAATATCTTATGTGCTATTCCTGTTAAAGAATGTTATAATTCTATAATTAGTTATGAAAATTACGATGGTGGTAATTCTTTTAATTTTCAATTAAATAAACAAGACCAAATTCAATCATTATCTCTTACTATAAAAGATGAATATGATAAAATTATTCCTAATTTTCCAGATTATAATATTATAATCCAATTACAAAAAAAATTAAAATTAAATCCTCAATATGCTTTTTTAAATGATATTAGAAATTATTTAAATCAAATTATTTTAATTATCTCTAATTTCTTAATTCGCTTTTAATTCTCTTCTCTTATTTGCCATATAAACTTTCATATATTCTCTCTTTTTTAATTTTTGTTCTATTATTTTCTTTTCTTCAATAGTCATATTATCTTTTATTTCATATTTAGAAGGTCTTCCTCTTCTTCTTATTTTCTTTGTTTCTCCTTGATGGTCTTTTGTTTCTTTTTTTGGAATATTATTAAGAATTTTATCAAATACATCATTTATTATATTATTAGCATATTTTATAGCACCTACTTTCATTTCTGTTCTATCTTTATATTCTTTCGTAATTTTTTCTTTTCGTTTAGCATATTGTTCTCTTGCTTCTTGTGCTAATTTCTTCTTATATTCTTCACCACCTAATGCTTCTATCATTCTTTGTCTTCTTTTTTGTTGATTTCTTTTATTCTGTTCTTTTCTTTTCTCATAAGCTTCTATTGCTGACATATTCTAATATATATTATTAGATATTTTTTTAAATCATTTTTTAAAAATAAAGTAAGATTGGTTCATTTATAATTTTTATAAAGTTATTCTCATTCTTTCTTTTATTTTTAAAATCTAAATTATTTTTATTATTTAAATAATAATTTCTTGAATATTCAGCTTTCTTTTCTTTATTTTTTTCATAATAATCTTTTAAATATTCTTTTTTTTGTTAATCTTTTTTTTTGGAGTTTCCGGAACTTCTACAGAAACTTCTACAGGATTTTCATTTTTAACTACTTTACCTTTTCGTTCTTTCTTTTCTGGTTTTGGCATTTTTGGTTTTGTCATTTCTACAATTTCTTCAGTTTTTATATCTCCTTTTGTCATTTGATATGATCTCTTACATTCTTCATTTTTCATAGCATCTCCATAAGTTATTCCTTTTTTAGAAGAAAATTCTTTCACGTGTTCTACCCATTTACTCGCCATTATTTTTTATATTATTATAAATATCATAGAAAATATTTATTAGAAAAAAATAAACGCAATAAAAATAATTGATTTTTTTATTTTTTTTCTTATATTTAAATAGAATAATAATTGATGCGTTCGCAATATCCAGCAGTCCTTCCTGTTCAAATAACAGAACGAATTAAGAATATTGATAATATTTATAAAATTAATAATATTAAACTTACACCAATTAATAAATCTTATCCACTTATTTCTACCGAAGCACCTCGTTGTGAAATTTATTTCCCAAGTGATAGTGTTCTTAATCTTGAAAATGCTATTCTTCAAGCAAATATTACTTTTAATCATTTAGGAAATGGTGGTGCTGATAGAGCTAATAATTATGTTCAAGGTCTTTATCCACCACGATACGGATTAGCCTCATTAATTCAAGAAATGAATGTTTATATTAATGGTATTCAAGCTTCTACCACTAAACAATATAATTTTGTTCATAATTGGATTAAAGATTGGATTACATCTTTTGATGTTGAAGTTAATGAAGGTTTAAATGATTGTCAAGATCCTTCTCTCGTATATACTCGTCCTACTGGTGGAAATATGACAGGATATATAGTTCCAAGAAGAGGATTTCCAATTTGTCTTTTGAATGATAATGCTGCTAATAATGATATTAATGTTCGTCAAAGAATGGATTATCATCTCAATCTAAGTGATAGTGTTGGATTTTTTGCTGAAGGAAGTTCTAAAATTTTAAACACTGCTATATTAGGTGAAATAAAATTAGAAATTATTTTCTCATCACAAATTGCTACTTGTATCGCTGGTTCTGCTGTAGCTCCTTCTGTAGCTGATACAGGACATTTTGGTCAAATTTTTCCAAATAATGCTAATTTCTTAAAATCTACTCTAAATGTTCATGCAGAAACAAAAGGAGTAGATGGAGCTGGAACAACAGCTGGTGTTCTATTCGCTAGAACTAATGTTGATACTGCTACTGGTGGAGTTTTATTTGGAGATACTGGAGTTCCTACAGCAGGAGCTATAGATGCTGATAGAACTGGAGCTTTAGGTGATGGTGCTGGAGCAAATCAAAGAGCATTAGTCGCCGCTGAAACTCAACAATTCTCTATTCGTGATATTGTTCTTCACATGGAAGCTCTTCAATTTAAAACAAGTGATTATTATGATATAATGAATAGACTAGTTGATAGTGGTGCTTATAAATATCATTTTAAACGATATGTTATTCAAACTGACGCATCCACTACTACTCGTCAAATTGATTATCGTTTAGTTGTTAATAGTGAATGTCTCAATTATGTTCTAGCTACATTCCGTCCTAATGGATATGATGCTCTTGCTAATCCTGTTAATAGTCTAATATCAGCTCCTTGTATTGGTCATTGTGGAACTCTCAATGCTACACACGCTCAACAAGTTGCTGCTGGACTTCCTTATACTTTTAATAATTCTAAATTCTTTGTTCGTAATGGTATGTTAGTAGGAAAAGTCGCTTGGAGAGTTGATGAAACATTTATGGAAGCTAGAACTAAACAAGAATTATATATTGATAATCTTCGTCATTGGCGTTATTATAAAAATGGTGCTCCTACTAAACCACATATCGGTCTCAAAAATTATTGGGATTTTGTTAATACTTATTTCACTGCTATTTTATCATTTGAAACTAAAAGTGATGATGATGTCATTTCTGTTTATAATCTCCGTGGTCTTAATACTAATGGAAAATCAATTGCTATAACTTGTTCAACAGAAACTGAAACTAATTTCTATACTGCTCAAAATACTGTTGCTGAAACTCTTATTAATGGTGCTAATAATATTCCTGCTTCAACAAATGCTCTCACATATCCCATTAATATACGAGGATTTTCTCAAATTAATTTAGATCCTGCTGGAGCTGCCATACCAACTTTCCTAGTCTGCACCACTACTACTCTTGAACTTAAAGGTCGTAGAGAGGTTAATATAACTTACTAATATTCTTTTTATGTCATCCTTAAAAAATGATTTTTATTTTTTATTTAATCTATTATGCCCCTATATACCTTTTATAAAATCGTTTGTAAAGATGAAAATATAAAAGATTGTTATGTAGGTAAAACTACAAATTTAAATAAAAGAATTAGAAATCATAAATCTAAATGTAATAATGTAAAAAGTGCTGAATATAATTATAAATTATATCAATTTATCCGTGAAAATGGTAATATAGATAATTGGAATATTATTGAAATTGAAAAAAATGAATATAATGATAAAGATAGTGTTATTAGAGAAAGATATTGGTTTGAAGAATTAAATGGTAATTTAAATAAACAAATACCATTTCAAAGTAAAAAAGAATGGTCTAAACAAAATAATAAAAATAATAGAGAAATACAAAATGAAAAATTACAAATTTGGAGAAATAATTTAACAGATGAAAAAAGAAAAGAAATTAATGAAAAACGAAAAGAAAAAGATAAAGAATATCGTGATAAAAATAAAGAAAAATTAAATGAAAAATTTATATGTTGTTGTGGTGGTAAATATACTAAAACAGGTAAATCAAAACATTTTAAAACTAAACTTCATCAAAATTATTTATTAAATGAAAATAATTAATATATTTTTTAAAAATAGAAAGCAAATGTCCGGTGGCTTATTTGGAAAAACAAATTATAGTCCTGTAAATCCAATTTCTATTGGTTCTATACCTCAATTTAATGGTGCTGGTTATGGTCTATTAAAACCTGAAACTGAACCAAATTATGCTGAAACTAAAAGAATTAATAATATGATAGGATATTTAACACAACCTACAAAACCTTTTATTGAAAATCCTTTAGAACCTTTTAAAATTAATTCAATTGCTAATGATTTACACGCTCAATATGCTTTGAATGCTTCTTATTATAATGGATTAATTGGAAAAGTTGATGAGTTTGTATATAATCGTGAATTATATATTCCTAAAACTTATCCCAATCATTTTTATAATCCACAAAAGAATGCTCCAGTTTTATCAGGTATTACAGAACCAGCATATCCTATTTAATTTTTTTTCTTATAATTATATAATATAATATGGAAATTATTTGTCCCTGTGGTTCTACTATTAAAAAACCTCAATTATATAAACATATAAAATCAAAAAAACATCTTAATTATCTTGCTTCAATAAAAGATAATAAAGAAGAAAAAAAAGAAGAAGAAGAAGAAATAAAAGAAATTCCTATTGATGATAATAAATCACAATCTTCTAATGATACTGATGAAAGTGATGAAGAAGCTGATAATCAAGAAGTTGAAGAATTAGTTATTGAAGCAAAAAATAAAAAAAATTATAATAAAGAACATTTAGATAAAATTCGTCAAAAAGCTCACGAAGTTTTAAAAGCAAAAAAAATGGCAAGAATTCAAGCTAAAATTGATAAAGAAAATGAATTATTAAATAAAGCTAAATTATATGATGAATTATTAATTAAACAAAAACAAGATGAAGAAAAGAAAAGACTTGAAGAATTAGAAAAAATTGAAAAAGAAAAAGAAAAAAGATTAAAAGATTATGATAAATTATTAGAAGAAAATATGAGATTAAAAAATGAAAAAGAAAGAACTGAAAGATATTCTATTCAAGATTATGCTAAACAACAAATTATAGATGATTTAAAACAACAAAGACTTCAATATATCTCTAAACATCTCGGTATTAATTTTTAATCATCTTCTATAAATTGTATTTTCTTATTTCGTTCCTTTGTGTCTTCTTCTGTTTTTAATTTATAACACGATAAACATCTAATTTTATATTTAATATATGGTATTTTTTCCTTACAATCTACGCAATCTCTTTCAATTATTTTTTTTTTCATTATTTATTTATTTCTTTATTTTTTTATTTAATAAATATAGTATGTCGCATTTTCCTATTTCTTTTGTAGGTAATAAAAGAAAAGAATTTAAATATATTGAACCACTTTTAAATTTTGATGGTATTGAAAATATCATTGAACCTTTTTGTGGGTCTTCCGCAATCAGTTTTAATATTTGGTTGAAACATCCACATCTTAATTTCTATCTTAATGATAATTTTAAAACATTAATCAATCTTTATCAATTATTAAAAACAAATGATATCAATGATATATACGATAAAATAAATGAATATAAACTTAAATATAATGACCCAGTTGAATTTAGAAAATTTGCTGAAGAAAGTAATTGTAAAAGTGATGATGTAGATGCTATTATATATATATTTTTAAAAAAAACTTCACGATTTAGAATAGGAGAAAATTTAAAAAAAGAAATTCATTATTCAACAAAACCATTTGTTAAACCTACTAAACTTCAATTGAAATTTATTGAATTTGTTAAAAGTCCTAATGTCCATATATCTAATGATGATTGGTCTATTATATTTGATAAATTTAAAAATAATGATAAAACCATCTTCTTCTTTGACCCGCCTTATATTGATTGTGATAATTCATTTTATAATAAAACTAATGTTAATAAATTTGATTATAATGTTTATGATTTTTTCACTCAAAATAAAATTAATACATTTAATTCTCATATTTATTTCATTCTCGAATTAATTGATAAAAATACTAATATATTTGGTAATGATAATATTATAACTACTTATAATAAATATTATAATATGAGTTATAAAACAACTAAACACGCTATTTATACTAATAAAAGAGATTTAAAGATTTAAAAATATTATAATATGTTAAAATAAAGATGTCTAACGAAGATATTAAGCTTAATACTTCTACACCTGAGGGTAAAAAAGCTTATATGAAAGAATATATGCGAGAATATATGAAAAAATATCGTAAGAATAATACTGAAATGTATGAAAAAGAAAAGAAATATGTTGCTATTTATTTAAATAATAGATATAATACTGACCCTGAATTTCGTGAAAAAAAAAATAAAAAAAATTTAGAAAATTATCATAAAAAAAGACAACAAATGTTAGCAAATCCTATTTCCATTTAATTCCTTTTTTTTTCTATTAAATCATTTTAAAGCTAAAAAAATGATTTAAAAATATTTTCTTATCTATAGTTAGGAAATGTTTGTTAGTAATAATGTCTTTTATGAAAAAATTAATATTAAAAAACTCAATTATATAATTAATAATCGTTCTAAATATGAAACAATTATTAAAGAACAAGAGGAAGATATGAGAAGAACTGATAAAAATTATAATGCTTTTGCTGTTTTCCAAAAAATTAAAAAAAATATTATTATTCCTGATAAATTAAAAGATACTGAATTTGGTCTTTTAAAAATTACTTATAACAAAGGTAAAAATTCTAATAATATTGGTCGTTGGTATTGTAATAAAGGTATTGGTATTCAACCTCTTTGTGTTTCTGTTAGACATACTATTTGTGATGGTCTTTGGACTGATATAGACCAAGTTAATTCCCATCCTACTATTCTTAAAAATTTTATTGATAAATATTCCCTTAAATCACCTATGTTAAATGATTGTCTCAATAATCGTGAAGAATTCTTATCAAAAGTTATGAAAGAAGAAAAATGTAATCGTGATAATGCTAAAACAAAAGTAATTGCTACTATTAATGGTAAAAAATATAAATCAAATTTCTTAATTAAATTTGCTAATGAATTAAAACCAATTATCAATCATATTAATAATCTTGATGAATTTAATGATATTAAATCATTTGTTCAAGATACTTATAAAGATGATAAAAATATATCTGGTAAAATCATCTCTCGTATTCTCCAAGTTATAGAAAACCAATTATTAGAAACTTATATTGAATTCTTTCTTAACAAAGGATTAATTCCTAAATATGATGATGGTTATGAAGTCGCTCTTATTTTTGATGGACTTCAACTTCGTTCTAATGAATTAATTACTGACCAACTTCTTGATGAATGTAGATTATATGCTCTTGATAAAACTGGTTATGATATTCAACTTAAAATTAAACCATTTGATAATTATCTAAATCTCCCCTCTAATTATGATATTAATGAAGATGATGATTTAAAAGCTTTGATAGATAAATATGAATTTGGATTAAATAATAATAATGATGATGATATATTTGATAATGAAATATTATTTAATATTGATAGCTCTATTAATCAAATGGGAACTCACGCTTCTGTATCTAAAGTAGCTAAATCAATGTTTAAAGAAACTATTATTTATGATGATGAAAGTTCCTTATGGTTTTATTGTAATATTAATAATATTTGGTGTAAAAAAAGAGATGCTAATATGTTAAAAGGTCTTATGATATCAATAGTTGCTAAAAAATATCTTAATAGAGCTACATATTATAATCAAAAAGTAGCTTTAAGCACTGATGAAGGAGAAAAAGAATTATTAAATAGAAAAAGTGCGTCTGCTATGAAAATTGCTTTTCAACTTCAAAATTCTGGTTATCTTGATAGTGTTATTAAAATAGCTACAATTGATTTTACTAAATCTAAATTCTTTGAAACCAAGATTGATAGTAATGGTTTCTTATTCGCATTTAAAAATAAGGTTCTTGATTGTAAAACTTGTGAAATTAGAAATATTAAACCAAATGATTATATTATGACCAATACTGGTTATGATTATCCTGAATTTATTGATGAAGATAATAAAAAAATTATTGAAGATTATTATAAAACCATTTATCCTGATGAAGATGTTCTTGAATATATGTGGAATGATGATGCTTTAACTCTTAATGGTGAAAGATGTTTTCAAACATTTAATATTCATACTGGAACAGGTTGTAATTCTAAATCTACTAAATTCGCTATTCTTAAAATGGTTTATGGTGGATATTTTGTGGAAATCTCTGCTGAAACTTTTACTAAACCATCAAAATCTGCTAATTCTACCAGCGAGTTATATAAAACTAAAGGAACCAGACTTCTTGCTACTAATGAACCTGATTGTGATACTGATAGTAAGCTTCAAGTTCCTATTATGAAAAAATTAGCTGATGGATTTAAAGGAACTTGTATTACCAGAGCTTTATATTCTAATGCTATTGAATTCCCTATATTCTTTAAAGTTAATATTATTTGTAATAATCTCCCTACTCTATCTTCTATTGATGGTGGTATTGCGAGAAGAATTAGAAATATTAATTATCCTGTTCAATTTGTTGATAATCCTGACCCTAATAATAAACTTCAAGCTTTAAAAAATAATGAAATGTGTTCTATTTTAACCACAAATGAAATTAGAGATACTTATGTTAGATTACTTATTGATAGATATATTAATATTGCTTTTAAAATCAAAACTGAAATCATTCCTCAACAAATTCAAGATGCTTGTAATGATTATATTGCTGATAGCAATCCTGTTTTAGGGTTCATTATGGAAGAGTATGTTATTACTAACAATGATAAAGATAGAATTTCGTCAAGTGATTTATGGGCAGATTTCATTAGTCTTAATAAAGATTGTAAAATGACTCCTTCTAAATTTAAAACTGATTTACTTAATATTTCTGGTATTACTTCTAAAAAAATTAGCAAAGTTTATTTCTGTGGGTTGAGACCAAAAAAAGATGAAGACGAAGAAATTGATGAATAATTATATTAAGTTAAATTTAGGGAGGCAGGGAGGACAAAAACCTAACTTCTTATTTTATATACTTCCTTTTTACTTTTAGAAGTTAGGTTTTTGTCCTCCCTGCCTCCCTATTTTTTTTTCTCCTATTATTATTATTATTATTATTATATTTTTCTTACCAGATTTGAAGAATTATATATATATATATATATATATATGTTCACTACTTTGGTCTTTTTAGAAGTGAAAAAAAAAGTTAGAAGTGAAGAAAATACAAAAAAATGATTTAAGATTATGATAAGTTAGAAATATTAATGGCTGATTATGTAGGATTTGTTGGTGAGAAACCAATCAGTGTTGAGGAATATATAAATGAAGAACATAAAGGAAAAATTAAATGTATTTGTGGAAGTGATATTCATTATGTAAATGAGAGTTGTTTTTTTATGAGAGGAGGTATAGAAATTCAAAGAATTAAACATTTCTGTCATCCAAAAGGTAATAAATGTTTTATTCCAAAAGAAAAACAAGAGAAAAGAAATAAAAAAATAACTGATGAGAAACCTGAATTAACATTAGAAGAAAAAAGAAAAAAAAGATTAAGTAAATTAATTATTAAACATCTTAAAGACTATCAAGAATTAAATTTTAATAAAGGAAAATTAAGAGAACAAATATTAAAATCAAAAATTAATAAAATAGATTATAAAGAAGAGATAAAAAAAAACGATTTGTCAAATTTTTATAAAAAATCATATACATATAATATAAATAATAATGAATATATATCATTTAAAAATTTAAGAAATATAGAAATAGAACCTAATAAATTTTATAGATTTAATGAAATAGATTATACATATATATTAAAAAGGAATAATAGTATATATGATTATTTATATATATCATCATCAATTATAAAAGAGATTGTAAATGATTATGGTTTATATTGTGAATATTTAAAAAAATTATCACTAATAATTATCTACTATTCTTCAAGATGTGATAAAGAAGATATTAATAGTGTTCATAATAAATTAGTATGTTTAGAAAAATCAATAAATGATAAAATAAATAAAGTAGAATTCATAGAAGATTAGAAATAATTTTTATAATCTGGAATTTTTCTAAATTGTAAGCATCTATAACAATATTTATTAAATCCTACAATATGATTAGTATTTCTATCATTAAGACAATATTGAGGAAGTATTTTATCATAATTTAACCATAAATCTTCTATTTTATCTAATGAATTTTTTATAGATGAATTATATGTTTCACCTTCATAAAAACCTATATCTTGCCTACAAATAGGACAATAACCCTCTATTTTAGTTTCTATTAACCATTTATTAATACAAGTTTTATGAAAACTATGACCACAATCAGTTAAAAAAGCATTATTTTTATGAGAAATACATTCATAACAAATAGGACATTCTTCTCCTATTTTAATATAATGTTTAATTTTTAAATTTTCTTCAATTGTTTTTGGAATATCTATCCAAGTTCCATATTTTTTAGGTGGATTAGGTTCTATATATTCTCTTTTTGTTTTAGAAATTCTATCACTAAAACAAATCCCTATTTTATAAAATGGAAGTTCATAACCATAATAGAATTCATCATTTTCAGTATCATTTTTCAAATAATCATAAGGATTAAATGTATCTTCTAATGTAGTCATAATATTGAATTTATAAAAACAAAATCATTTTTTTTTATTAATATAAAATAAATATGGAAGAATATAAAGAACGAACTGGAAAAATAAATAAAAGAATTATAAATGACAAAACGAGAGGAATTTATACAACATTTATAAAAAATTTTTATAAAAGATATACAAAAAAAGAATTAGATAAAAATAATCCAATATTTAAATTATTATCAAATGAAGAAATAAATGAAAAAGAAGAGAAGGAAATAGAGGAAACATTTAATTTTTTAGTAGATGATTTTGAGAATATTTTAAAAACAAATACAAATGGAACAATAAAATATATTTGTCATATATTTTCAAGAACTAATATGAATTTATTGATGTGTAAATATCTTCCTTATGTTATATTTTATAATAGAAATTATCAAGAGAAACGAGCAGAAATTAAAAAAGAGATATTAATAGATTTTGATAATGAAAAAGAGATTTTAATCAAATTAAAAAACGCTAATTTAGAATATGAAGAATTGATATTATCATTATTATTATTATTTAATCCTCCTAAGAGATTACAAGAATATCAATATTGTAAAATATTAGATAGAAAACCAAAAAATGAAGATGATAAAAATTATAATTATCTTTTTGAAGATACAATATATATAAATATTTGTAAAAATGATAAACGATTAAAACAAGAAAAAGAAAATGGAGATTTTAAAAATATAAATAAATTAAATATGGAATATATTGAACCTTTTTTAAATAGAGATAATGAATATTTATTAGGAAAATTTATAAATGATAATAAAATATCAATAGTAATGAAAAATAGTTTTTTTAAAATTTTTGGATTTGAATGCGGGGTGCATAGTCTCCGTCGTATATTCTTGACTTATCACGACGAAAAAGGTATGAAAAAAACACAAAGGGAATACTTATCTAAATTTATGAATCATACTCTCATCGAACAAAACAACTACATTTATAAAGATTGAGACATTAATTTAATATGTTTTTTACCTTTTAAATGTTTTGAAAGACTATCTTTTCTAATTTCACAACCACATTGACAAGTAATCTTTTTTTTTGCTTTTTGACTTAAAATTTCTTTATTTTTTTCATAATAATTTTTATATTTTTCACTTAAAATTTCTTTATTATTTTCATAATATTCTTTATGTTTTTCATTTATAATTTCTTTATTTTTTTCATAATATTCTTTTTGTTTTTCATTCATAATTTTTTTATTTTTTTCATAATATTCTTTATGTTTTTCATTTATAATTTCTCTATTTTTATCATTATATTCTTTTTGATATTCATTTTTTTTTCTTGAAGGAATTAAACTATTTAAAGTAGCATTTAATTCTTCAAACCAATATCTTTCTCTAATAGCACTATCTTTTTTATCATATTCACCTTTTTCAATTTCTATCATATCAAAATTATCCCATCCTTTATTTTCTCTAATAAATTCATAAAGTTTTAAATTATAACATTTTCTATTTTTATTATTACAATTATTTTTATGTTCTTTAACTCTTTTTCTAAAATTTGTAGTTTTACCAACATAACAATCTTTTATATTATCATCTTTACAAACAATTTTATAGAAAATATATATAGGCATAATAAATTAAATAAAAAGAAAATCATTTTTTTTTAAAAATTAATAATAATAGGAATGAGTTGCTGTGGGTTTCAATCAGTTATAGGGGTTGGTTTAGAAGAACAACAATTAATAACATCAAATCAATTATTTGAAGAAATATTAATATATTCAAATATTAATTCAAATAATCTTTCAAATTTAATTATTTATAATTCAAATAATTTATCTAATTTATTACAACCTCAAATAACAAATACATCAAATTTAATTTATAAAGATGAAAATTTAAATACAATTATTCATTTAACAGCTCAAGAACCTTTTTTTCCTGTATTAGAAGGAAAAGAAATCAGGTTTAATAATGTTAATGGTGAATATCTTACTAAAATAAACCAAGAAGCTCAATTAGAAGTTTATCATCCATTACAAGCAATTCCTACAGGATATGGAGAGGGTTGGTGGAATGTTCATGATAAATTAGCGTTTATTATTCAAGAAGAGATTGGTTTAAGATTTGATATTACAAACCTTCAATTATCATCGGGAGTTGGAACAATAACAAACGAAGCAGAAGCTACAGCGGCGGCACTAGCATCAGGAGCTGGATTAGTAGGAGTTGGAGCTTTAACAGCAGGAGCAGGAACAGCAATAGCAGGAGGGGATTATGGTTCAGTAGCTTTAGGAATAGCTGGAGGAGCTTTATTTAGTGTTTTAGGATATTTATCTTATCAGGCTCAAATAGGTTGTAATTTATCAAATTTAGGATATTCAAATCAATTTTCAAATGTTAATTCAAATATGAGTAATGCTAATTTATTATTAACAAGTAATTTATATAGTATATCTCGTGCTCAAGGTTTTATAAATTGTAATATATTATCACAGCAATTTGTAAATGATTTGCGAACAAATCAAATAACATTAAATAATAAATCAATAACATCATTTTCATTATCAAATATTGATAATTTTATTCAAACTCAATATGGAACTTATTATGATATAACAAATGGGACATTAGCAATAAATTCAACACCAACTCAAGAAGATTTTTTTAGAGTAGGAGGACAAACAACAATTCAAGGAGAATTGATATGTGAAGGAAAAATAAAAGAAAATAATTTATATTTATCAAATGTTTATGTTAATTCTAATTTAATTTATGATAAAAGTTATACAGATAATAGGAAATACCCGCCTAAATTATTCACATCATCTTCATCACAATCTTCAATTACATATCTAGGACAAACACCTATTTATTATGAAACCATTAATCTTAATACTATTGATATTTCTTATGGAAGCGGAACTTATGAAATTTATAGTAGCGAGAATAATACAACATCAATATCAATAACGGGAACAGGTAATAATGTTTCTAATGTTGATGATAATTATAGTTATGCTTTTTTTGCCTCTAATGGAACTTTTACAACTAATTCTAATCTTATTTGTGATATATTAATCGTTGGAGGAGGTGGTGGAGGAGGTAATTCAGGTTTAATTTCTTGGGAAAGTGGTGGAGGTGGTGCTGGTGGTGTTGTTTATATGGTAAATAAACAATTAAATTCAGGAACTTATAATATAGTTGTTGGTCAAGGAGGGGCTGGTGATAATAATGGTAATGATAGTAAAATAACTGATATTAATAATAATAATATAACAATCGATAGTATAACTCTTATCGGTAAAGGAGGAGGAAAAGGAGCAACAAATGGAGGAATTGGTAGTGATGGAGGTTCAGGTGGTGGAGGAACACACCTTAGAACAAATGGAGGTTTAGCAACACAAGGAAATACATTTTGGAATGGTTCTTCATATGTTGCTGGAGGATTTAATGGTGCTAGACCAGATAGTGGAAGTAGAGGTGGTGGTGGAGGAGGAGCAGGAGAAATAGGAGATACAGATGGTGTGGGTTTTGGTGGTGATGGAGTTCAAGTTAATATTACAGGAGTTAATACATTTTATGCTGGTGGTGGTAATACATTTCCAAATACTTCAACAACTAGAAGTGATGGTGGCGGAGGTATTCATAACGCAGGAAATGGATTAGCAAATACAGGAGGAGGAGGTGGAGGGGCGTATGGTAGTGGTGGAATAGTGGTTGTAGGTGGAACAGGTGGTTCAGGAGTAGTTATTATTAGATATTTAAAAACAGCTAATCAAACAAAAAAAGAATTATTCAATTTTATAACAAACGAAGTTGGTAGTGAATATGGAAGTTTTAATTATAATTCTACAAATGGGAGTTATTTATCGAATGACCGATATATAAAAAATGATTATTATGGAGATTTCTTAGTTGTTAAACTACCATCTCAAATCATTATAAATAGGTTTAGAATATACTCAAGACCATCATTCGTAGAACGAGCACCATCATTATTAAGATTATATGGTTCAATTGATAATATTAATTGGGAAGAAATACCAGAAGGTTCAATAACAACTGCTTTAGTTGTTGGCAATTATTCATTAGGTTATTATGAAAAGCTTGTTAATAATCAAATCAAATCTTATTCATATTTTGGAATAGTTGTTAATAAAATCATTGGTGGTAATTCTAACGCGAATAATCTAAATTTTACGGAATTTGAAATATATGGGAAAGAATTTGTATCATTTGTTCCTATATATACAACATCAAATGTTTTATCAAATACATCAAATACCATTTTTAATAATTATTCAAATCTTAATTTAACAACTTCAAATAATCTTTTTAATTATTCTTCAAATAATTCTAATCTTTTCTCAAATCTTAATTTAACAACTTCAAATAATCTTTTTAATTATTCTTCAAATAATTCAAATTTTTTTTCAAATCAAATTTTAATAACTTCAAATAATCTTGCTAATTATACATCAAATAATTCAAATTTTTTCTCAAATCTTAATTATAATTCTTTATATTCATCTAATTCAAATATATATACAACATCTAATGCCGTTAAATATATAGTTCATAATGAAATGCCTAGAGTTAATAAAAAATCTGCTTTTTTTTGCTCTACAACAAATTTAATATATCCAAATGGTTCAACCCCTTATTATGCTTATCATTTATATCTTCCTGATTATACTGCGACTGGTTATATTCAAATAGGAAGCGGTTCAGGTGATACATATAGAATATTTAAAATTAAGGTATTTTTTGCTTCAATGTATTTCCAGAAATTAGTTAATGGGATGCCTGATATAGTTGATTACACTATTTATATGAGCAATAAAGCAAATGCTGGTGGTGATGGAACAATAGCAGGAATAAATATAATGGCAAGAGGAGAACCAACAAATCCTTTTCTTGATAATTTAATACGAAATAATATATTTTTATTAAGGAATAATACGAGTTCTTCTTCTTTTAATTTTAATTATTTATCAATACTAACACCTCAAACCAGCGATTTAAGAGTTTTTATAGAAGACTTATTGAACTAAATAATTTTTAATATTTATATTAATAGAAGAGAAAAATGAGTATTCCAATTAATCCTCCTAATCCCACACAACCTACATTATCATATTCAGTTAATAATAATCCTGAAAATTTAGATATTTGGACTAAATTAGGTATTAATATTTATAATACATCATTAGGAAGTGTTGGAATTGGAACAACTAATCCATCAACATTTAAATTAAATGTTTTGGGTTCTTTAAATGCTTCTAGTTTATATGGTGATGGTGCTAATATAACTAATGTTCCTTATTCAACAATAACAGGGAAACCTACTAATTTTCAAGCAGATTGGAATTCAACAATTATAAATAAACCTAGTATATATAATCAAACTGAAATAAATAATCTTTTATCTGCGAAAGAAGATGATTTAACATTTAACGCTCCTTTAACGAGAAGCACGAATACTATAGGGATTAATTTAAATTCCTATGTTCCTTTCTCAGCTTTAACATCTTCAAACTATGTTAATTTTAATCAACTATTATCATCCAATTATACACCATTCTCAGCTTTAACATCTTCAAATTATGTTAATTTTAATCAGTTATTATCATCCAATTATACTCCTTTCTCAGCTTTAACATCTTCAAACTATGTTAATTTTTCTCAGTTATTAAGTTCAAACTATACACCATTTTCAGCTTTAACATCTTCAAACTATGTTAATTTTAATCAACTATTATCATCCAATTATACTCCTTTCTCAGCTTTAACATCTTCAAACTATGTTAATTTTAATCAACTATTATCATCCAAT
>Ga0315902_10003525_pt1 | contig 23300 bp, 20 predicted proteins | sample LakEriMetagenome_9_FD_203523 | JGI IMG/M metagenome (GOLD analysis project Ga0315902, IMG submission 203523) | Freshwater fungal communities from buoy surface, Lake Erie, Ohio, United States - Buoy 12 MA117 | ecosystem: Environmental > Aquatic > Freshwater > Lake > Lake biofilm | place: USA... | reverse complement strand
CATTTTTTTGTAGAGCAGTTTTTCAACTGGAAAGAGTATTCGATCCAGGAAATGGTCTATGAAAATAAGCGTTGTCCGGGTCATTTTTACAAGTACAGCTTCAGTCACCTGCGATACAGTTATAATCAGGCACTGCGCCAGCTGGAACCAGGCCGGTTGAGAAAGTTTGCGCTCATGGGTTTATCACTGAGTATTTTTTCTGTGATGATTTCGGGGAGCATGATCTATTGCACCTATGCAGGATTGCTGCCTCTTCCCCCGGCCGCATACATCATACCTCTTTTGTTATTTCTTGTAGGTATGCAATTGTATATTTTAAGTTCCTTTCACCGAAAGATCAAAGAGGACTTATACTATTGCAGCAGAGATATGCACTATGTCATTGAACATATTTATGAACAAAGCATTGAAAACGAACTAGAAGCATCCGATATTCAAAGAGAGATGAAAGCCCTTCGAAAAGTTTCCTGATAATCAAAAAAAATCGCCTCCTAAAAGGCGATTTTTTTATAAAGTTGATTAAAGACTGACTCTATCGCATCAAATACATTTTTCCATAACCCCTTGTAAAGAATTCGTTGGTAAATACATCCTGCTCACTGAATTTATCGAGTGATTTTCCGTTATGGTTGGTAATCACACGGTACAGATAGATACCGTTCCCTAAACGATTACCATACTGATCTGTTCCGTCCCACTTGTATTCAGTGATGTTGCGACCTATCCGGATCGGGCCAAGTTCATTTTTAGTAATTTCTCGTACAACCTTTCCCGTGATGGTCAATATTTGTATCCTCATATTTTGAGGCACTTCTGAACCGGTTAGTGTGAACACAAATGCAGTAGATGTTGTAAACGGATTCGGATAATTTAATAAATTCGAAATCATCGGTTTATTAATCACCTGGAATGAGACCCTGTATCCAAGCTCACTGGTTTTATTTCCGCTTCTGTCGTTTGCGTTTACTATCAGTTCATATTCTCCGTCTTTGAGATCAGGATAAATATCAATCGTAGCTGCATTTTCGCCGGCATTGAGATTCGCTGGTGTAAACCTCGCCGAATCAGAACCGAGCACATAATTTCTGACAGATCTGTCCGGATATCGAATTTGTACTTTAACTCCTGCCGTGTCATTCAAGGCCATAAACCGGCTTTCATCTTTCAGTTTCGCCAGAATATGCGGCTTAGATGAAACAATATCCCGGTTGAGAATATGAACACCGTCGAATGTTACATCCAGCCACGGCTGATACACATCCGGTTTTACAAAAAAGCTTTTGTATATAAAGTTGTTAAACAAATATTGTTCCGGCTGATCATTATCTGGATTCACAAAAAGAAAAATAGAATTCAGTCCGGCTAAGTCTTTTGTATCAATAACAGCAGAAATAATAAGCGTATCACCCGCAATCAGGGCTTTTTTCCTGGGGAAACTGATTTCACGGGGAACATTGTTCCTGTCGGTCAGAATCATTTTCAACTTCAGGCTATCGAATGCTGTTTCACTGATGTTTTTAAATGCAATATTGATAGATAATGGCTCTCCTAAATCAAGGGTATCTTTAAAATCAAACCGTACATTCGGCGCAATAGCACCCTCAGGCAGCATTTCACCTGTAAGCCTCCAGTACTGCAACTGGAATGGAGTAAGGCTTACCGGATCCTGGCTAAACATTCGCATTTTGAGATACGGGAACTGTGCTGCATTCAAAAAGGCAATACTCGTATCTTTCGCATCACGAACCACTGCAAGCAGATTTTCAAAACCATTATCCTCTCTACCATAGATGTAAAATACCGTTGAATCGCGGGATGATTGTCCGCCGGAATAAAAACCGTCCCACTGGAAATTACTCCACTTCTTGGCCGGCCCCATCCAGGGCGTTTCTACATAACCGGACGTAAACTGGGCAGGCATTTCGATATTCACATCAATAAAGTCGGAAGTATTCTCTCCGATAAACTGCCGGATAAAATCCGGATTTCCTTTCTGATATAAGAACGCAAAAGGAAGATTTTTCGTAAACTTATTAATATCCGTAAGTCCGTTTTTAATGAATGAATGATAAATACTGTTTCCCGAACCATATACTGCAGTATCAGCCATCCAATGTTCAATGAATGCCGTATTCGGTCCTACAAAAGTGGGGGCTCCAACACCCTGATTGATAATCAACACATAGTGATCCTTCGGAATCTGTTCCAGAAACAAACGGAGACTGTTACGATCTGCTTGAACCTCCATGTAGTATTCAAAGAAACTTCTGTTAAATGTACCGCAGGGAGACAGGCTTCCATATAAGCCGGGGTTACCACCGGGCGGTGAATTCTTCCAGCTATTGAGCGTCCTGGGTTCAAATACATATACCTGAAATGCATTAAATCCGCATCGCCATAAATCAATTTGCTCCAAGTCTATAAATACATCGTTGAGCGTACTGGAGTAAAAAGGAAACAGCCCGGTTCTGATTTTAAGTTTTCGGAAGGCTTGCTTAAACTCAAATTTTCGGCTTGCCGAATCTATAACTAAATTGTTGTAATTATTCTGGGTAAACTGATAGTAATGAGACTGGTTAAACCCGGGTGTAAGATCCGGCCTATATATAAAACTGCTGTTATTCCAGCTAATATTATCTGCATTTTCAGTTTTCACACCAACCCTCCAATAATAAACCAATCCGTTTTTCAGACTGAGCGAGGGGGGTGTGAAAGTAATGGTTCCGCCCAAAGAGGTTACCGAGTCGCGCAGCAATTCAACCGAATTGAACTTGAGGGTGGTATCGATTTCGATATAATAACGTCTACTTTTACTTAATGGATTGGCAGAGGAAGCATAAAATTTTAACGCAGGCGTGCGAACTATTGAATAGGGATACGGATAAATTGGCCTCAATTCATCTTCATAGATAAAGATCTCCTTGGTAACCGTATTGTTTGTTTCACAAACTTCATCGATCAGATTTTTTGAATCAATGCTGACAATAATTTTATTGACGCCTTTATCTGTTAGGGGATTGATTGGCACCGAAAGTTCCAGGGAATCGGCATAGCCAAAACTTCTCTTTATGGTATCCAACAAATTGATAATCGTTCCATCCGGAAACTGACGCTGTATCTTTATGTTGACGGAATCTTTCGAAAAACGTCCGATATTATATGCGCTGACCTTTACATTAAAATTTCTTTCGGCTATTGATACAAACTCCGGATCCACTTTTACAAATTGTGTCTCGATTGCATAATCCGGTTTTTCCCTGCTGTAAAAGTGAATAGCAGGATCTCCGTGAAGCGTAATCTCTTCAATGTGCAAGCGCATAAAGAAATCATTGCTGGAATAACGGGTCATCAGAGTATCGACAATATTGTTGCAAATCTGGCCAATAGATTGACCATAAGCATCTTTGCTGAACTGATTGTAAAATTCTTCAGAGTACAAGTGCAGATAATTGACGATTCCCAAATGCGTACTGGCAAGAAAAACAACCGAACCTCTGGATGGAGTTGAAACAAGATATTTTTCAGACAAGGTATATTTACCCTTTAACCGAAGCGAATCGAACGTAAATAAATTACCGGCATTACAGCCATTTACTAAAAATATCGGATACCTTCCTGAAAAGGGATAATTCTCCGGATTATCAAGGTTGAACTCCAAACTGTTGGCAGAAGAATGCCCGAAATAGGTGAGGAGAGGAAAACCTTGTTTAAATAACCTGGAAACCAATTCGCCGGAAACAATCTGAACATTAGACAGGGAAGATTTCTGCAAAGTATTTACCCTGGCACCAAAGAGCGAATCTTCAGCAACACGTTGATACTGGCCGAGATAATACATGATTTGCTCCCCTAAAAAGTCATTGGCACCTCCAATGTGCAATAAATCTTTTTTCCATATTTCATCTTCTATTTTACAGGATACGACTTGTTGTTCCTTTTCGTATTCGATTACCTTATTTAAATAATCGCCAACTTCTGATGCATTTACGGCATTGATCCTTCCAATCGCTATTTTAGGAATAAATCCACCTTCGTCTGTCGTAAGCAACACATCCGATGATGGCACTCCAAAGGTCGGAACCAAATTCAACTGGTTGCTGATCGGCAATCGTTCATTCGCTTTATAATCGCGTGGGTTTACGCCTTTACCAATCAGTAAACTGTATTTAGGTTTTACAGCAAATTTTTCCCTTGCAAAACGGAAAAAGTTTTTAACTGCTACCGGATTTCTTTTTATACCATAACCAAACTGATCAATGATCTCTTCAATATCGTATATTTTGGCATTATAAGCCCCACCATCAGAACTGCTTCTATACTGACGATATCTTTCAACCTGATTGACACCATTTTTATCTGTATAAATCAGGGGATTTGAAATGAGCAGATAATTTCCCTGAAATCCGGTATTCCTGTAGTCATTAAAATTCCTGACAAAAAAACCATTTACTGTATTCACAACGCCCGTCTGCTGACCCGACAGCACCAATTTTCTTGATTGAAGTGATGGAGGCAAAACCAGTTGAAGCTGACCAGGAATTGAAAGATCTGCTTCAACTCTGATATTATTTGTAAGATCATACAGCACCGGCACTACTCCAGCATGATTAAAATTGCTGATCAAAAGCTTATTTCCGTTCGGATTTGCAGGAAGCTCGAAATAAAATAAGGATTGTCCTCCGAAATTGAACTGACGCGGATAGGTCAACTGAAAACTACCAATAACCATTCTGTCAGAAGACACAGCAGCAGTATTGATAAACCGAAAATTGGCAGCGCCTGAACTTAATAAGTCCAAGGGAATATCCGAATAAGACGGATCAATCGTTGCTCCAAGATAATTCACCTCTTTTTCCCCTAATGAAGTTCCATTTAATTCAACACGGACATTACGTGTATTCAAACTTCGACCGGCTGCAGAATAAACCATACTGGCATTGGGGCCATTGGTTGCTACAAATAAATTCGGATTGTTTGAAACCAACGGATTAGATGGTCCAAAAGCTGAACTCGTATAGCCTTCTCCCTCATCGTAAGAGGCCGAATAAATCGTCTCACCTAAAACCGCACCGAAACCTGCATGGTAGATATTGCGGTAACTAACTTTTAAATTGTGCATGAAAAATGAATCCGCTGTCAGGCTCGAGCTGAGATCATTGGAAATTGTCTGAAACCTTTTATTTGGACGGGAAGCATCAACAGTTAAAAAGTAAGTAGAAGAATCAGAAAATAGACTAACGTCTTCATTAATCTGAAATTCCGGCTTCAGGTATAATTTCTTTTCCCAAATTCCATTATTTGCTTCTCCGTAAAACTCTAGATAATCTTCTGCACCTAATTGCCCGGCTGAAACAGAAGTATAAAGAGCCACTTCTTCTCCGTTACGCCACAATTGAAAATGAGTCGCGTTAACGTTTCCCAAACCAAGGGAAGAAAGCTGCGTTTGCGTAATTCGGTATAAACCGGTGGCACCTACCCGAAAACGATAATATGTTTTATTGTGGTCTATCCACTCGTTCATATATGTCTGAGCAACCACACCGGTAGTTGCACACACGCATAGGAGCAGAACCAGTAAAAGGGAACGTCTTTGAAAAATCATCATTCAGTTGTTTTTCTTTTTGGATTGGAAAGGTCTAATCTAAGGGATATTATATGGGTAAACAGAGGATTTGACTGATTGGCAAGATTCGTAAAGGCATAGTCAACATGAAACGACTTGCCAAGTACATAACCTGCACCCGCTGCCGGCTGGTATATCCAAACTTTCTTTCTGTTTAATGTATCTCCATCGGCAAATGTTCGCTGAAAATTGTAAATGCCGGCTCTCAGAAAAAAGAGATCCTTCAAACTAAGCTCGGCTCCAATCCTCGGATCTCCATTGATGAGATTCGAGCTGATCAGCGTATTTCTTTTCCCGTCAAAGGTCAGATCAAGGTTTACTTCGGCATTCAAATGGGCATTATCAGACAACCTGAATTTGTAGGCCCCGCCTAACACTAAACGAGGAGCCGTTAACTCGGTTGACCGAACCGGAATTTCATTGTTGGTCAGAAACAGCACTTCTTTCTCACGCTCTGTAAAAGTGAAATTCCAGGAATTGAACGTCGTTGTTATATCGCGTCCGGCAATTCCCACAGACCAGTTTTTCGTTTTGATCTGAAGCGCCGCATCCAGTCCAAAACCCCATGCCCTTGCAAAAGTGCCGACGTTCCGGTGAATGACCTTTGCATTGACTCCGAAACTTAAAGACCGATCCTTCACTTCCTTAAGCACCTGCGCTGCTGAAAGCATAAAAGCCCAGTCGGCACTGCTGAAGGAGCGAATATTTGCATAATTAACATTTCCGTCGGGCTCAATCAGATAAAGTGTATTCGGAATATCGTCTACCGCAAAACGCAGAACCGACAAGCCAATCGTTCTCTTTTTGTCAGGCACCGGTATAGCAATGCTACCAAAGTCATACTTTCCGATCCCAGCAAAATATTCCGCATGCATGAGAGAAAGGGATGGACTGTTTTTGATAGAAGTTAGTCCAGCCGGGTTCCAGTAGCCGGCTGTGGCATCCCGGACCGAAGCAACCTGCGCTCCGCCCATAGCCAATCCGCGGGCTCCGGCGCCAATATTCATAAACTCATTGGAATAAATCCGTATCTGGGAAAAACTGACAGTAAGGCTGAATACGGAAATTAAGGATAGCGAAAACCGTCTCATTGCCGTAAACTTTTTCAGGTAAGTCATGTGGTTCTGAAAGGATATATGTATCATTTACAAATATAAACATTCCGAACGGGCAGGAAAAAAATGTTTAAGCCTGCAATGTGATTCTTAGGCATATTTAAAGTAAAGGGAATTTTCAGGCTGCGTTCCGCTTTGTTATTTTTGCATGAAACCGCCAAAAAACCTGCCGAATAATAGTTTATCTACAGGTTGATTTTAAATGGCTGTTAAAACTCTAATTATTCACATCTGAAACGAAATCGTATATGTCGCTTATAGCCGAATTAAAGTGGAGAGGAATGATACAGGACATTACGCCCGGCACGGAAGCATTGCTTGAAAAAGAAAACGTTACCGGCTATATCGGCTTTGATCCTACTGCCGACAGTTTACACATTGGCAGCCTCGTTCCGATACTACTTCTTGTTCATCTGCAAAAATCTGGTCACAAACCCATCGCCCTGATCGGAGGCGCTACCGGAATGATCGGAGATCCGAGCGGGAAAAGTGAAGAAAGGAACCTGCTCGATGAAGCAACTCTTGAGAAAAATTTTGAAGGGGTAAAAAAACAGCTGGAACAATTTTTGGATTTTAACCCACAACATCCAAACGCAGCCGTAATCGCCAATAACTACGACTGGTTCCGGGGAATAAGCTTCATTCAGTTTTTGAGAGAAACCGGAAAGCATCTGACCATCAATTACATGATGGCAAAAGACAGCGTAAAGAAAAGAATTGAAAGTGAATCCGGCATCAGCTATACCGAATTTGCCTATCAACTCATGCAGGGATATGATTTTTTGTGGCTGTATCAGCATAAAGGCTGCAAATTGCAGATGGGCGGAAGCGACCAGTGGGGAAATATTACTACAGGCACTGAATTAATCCGAAAAAAAACAGGAGAAGAAGCATTTGCCTTTACATGTCCGCTGATCAAAAAAACAGATGGTACCAAATTCGGCAAAACAGAAAAAGGGAACGTATGGCTGGATCCTCAAAAAACCTCTCCGTTTCAGTTTTATCAGTTCTGGATCAATGCTGCTGATGAAGATGCTCAATCGTGGATTAAAATTTTTACTTTCCTTACAAAAGAAGAAATCGATTCAGTGAATGAAGAACACTCAAAGAATCCGTCGGCAAGATTGCTTCAAAAAAAGCTGGCGGAAGAAGTTACGCGTTTCGTTCATGGTGATTCCGGCTTGAAAGCTGCACTGGAAACAACCAGTCAACTATTTGACAACGCCCAAAAATCGGCAGAAGATCTAAGCCTGGAGGAATTAACGTCTCTGCAGGGAATTGAAAAAATGCAATTTGATGCCAAAAAGATTAAAGACGGGATCGACGTCGTTAGCTTTCTCGCTGAAACAACCATTTTTCCAAGCAAAGGTGAAGCCAGAAAAATGATTTCTGGAGGCGGAGTCAGCGTGAACCGAAGAAAAATTACCTCTTTGGATCTTAAAATTGAAAGCTCGTTCTTACTGCACGAAAAATACATACTCATACAAAAAGGGAAAAAACATCATTTTATCGTTGAAATGATCTGATCAAAATGAATCTCGCGTGATACAAAACAACAGACGCCAATCCGATTTAATTTTTCTTTTAAGTAAGGCGGTTCTTTTTGTGCTCTATCTCGTATTTGTATTATTGCTGATCCGAAAGCATGGAATCATTGATCAGCTTGAAGCCCTGAAATACACCAATGCCGCCGCGCAACTGGCTTCGGGAAAATTCAATTTTCCCTTTGGCCCTATGACTCCTTTCAGCTCGTATATATTTTTTTTAGTGCCGGCTGCTTTACTAGGAAATATCCATTATGCAATTCTTTTTCAAATCCTGTTAACCATAGCTGCCGCTAATTGCCTTTCAATCATTTGTGAAAAAACAACCCGATCCCGCTTAGCGGGAATTTTTGCAATGGCCGTTTTTTTATTGAATTATTTTATTCAATTCTGGACCATCTCCTTGTTTTCAGAGAGTTTCTTTATTTCCCTATCTATCTTCCTTATTTATGGTACCCTGCAATGGAAGCCAAGCTTAAAGTACCTTATGATTTTAAGTCTGGTTGGCTTAGTTGTACTGTTTGCAAGACCTCAGGGTGTGCTTTTTGTATTACCCTGCCTGCTTTATTACCTGGGAAAAAATGATCGGTTCCGAAAATATCTCAGCAACAGCCTCTTTGCTATCGCTGCTGTATTAATACTAATTTTCAGCTTTACCAGATCTACAGACTGTGAAAATATATTTAAACCCATCGCTGAATCTTCAATCATCTGCGGATTCCCGCAAACAATATTTCAGGAACCATTCCCAGAAAGATGCACCATCCTCAAAGCCCACGAATACCTGATTGAGAAACATGGAATTTTACACGAATTCCAACTATTTTTTCAGAAAACAATATCACTCTTCTCGTTTACACGACCCTATTATTCCGCAAAACACAATCTTCTGATCGGTGTCAATTACCTGTTATTAATACTGAGCCTGATTCCCCTTTTAATCAAGTCCAACGCACCAAAAGAGATTTCCCTCTTTTTTAAAATTATCCTGCTGAATATCCTGCTGATCGGACTCACTTACGATGAATGGCATGGTCGCTACCTAGCAGTTATTATGCCATTACTGATCCTGCTTTCTGCCATTTCAATAGTTCCAGCAATTGGTTTTTTCAGAAAAAAATCTGAAAAACCCTCGTAAGCCAGCAATATCAACCTCCCTTTAACCCGAATTCAGAATCAGATTTCCCGAACCCACAGGTACTGAAAAACGTTTGGACTGAAGTTTCAAAAATCCTATTTTTGCCCTCCCTTTAAAGGGGGTATTGCCCGATAGTATAATGGTAGTACGACAGATTTTGGTTCTGTTTGTCTTGGTTCGAATCCAGGTCGGGCAACAAACAAAAAAGACAACCTTTCGGCTGTCTTTTTTTTATGCTTTTTCTAAATCAAGCTTCTATACAGAAGCCATCTCTTTTTCAAAAAGTGCAGGCAGGTGAATCGAAGAAAGCCATTCATCCTCCAGAATCGCTGCAAAGGTTTCAAAATAAAGAATAACATCTTCTCTGCTGTTTTTCTGAAGCCAGCGAAAGCCACCCGGCAGCCTTTCTAATACGGTTCGATTGTTCAGGTATTCCAAGTGATGAATGTCACTTGGAGTTAGGCCGATCTGCTGCAATTTGCCGATTAACAAATCTACCGGCGCATTCGTCACCCCACAGTATTCTTCAGCTAGTTCCGTCCACTCCCCCACACCAGAATGTGCCGCACGTAAGATTTCTTCCCTGGACAAACTCCCGACGACCTGTAAAATATGACCGCAATTACATGCCCCATGATTTCCCCAGGCATAAACCGCTCCGCTTTTTAAGCGATCAGCGGCAATACGTAACGCATCTATTAATTCCGTTGTTGCTGTAGCCATAATGAAAATTAAAAACAAGTGTTAAGTTGTGATGATTTTGTTGAATTGGATTCCCGTATTGAAAATAATTTCTCTCACAATTCGTTCTTGATCTTATATAAAGCTATGACCCGATCAACTCATTATCTCCTGATACTCTCTCTGCAATTAATATCTTTTCAGATACCTAAGGCCCAAATGATCACCGGGATCTGGCAGGGACGTATCGGCACGGGTCTGCAGTCCCAAAAACTGGAACTCAAATTGATTTCGAAAGGAGACAGCCTCACAGGAACCAGTTATTATTACTCGTCTAACGGCGCTTACAGCAGGTACACCGTAAAGGGATTTTTTCACCCGGAAAACAATACTGTTGTTTGGTGGGATAATGAATTGATTGAACAAAAAACCAACGGAGTTCGCTTGCTGTCAGCGCAATCAATACCACTCCTTTCGGAGGCGGATTTTAATTGTCCAGGAGGCGGCAAAATGATGCTGGATGGGAATTCAGTTTCGATCGGTCAAAAAGAACAGAAAGGACCGGTTCATCTGATCAAAACAGAACGACCAGAATTTGAAGACGAATGGGACTTTATCATATCAAATTTCACAAACGGCTCAAATGATCCATTGTTGATCGCAGAAACAGAACAATTCTGGAAAAGGAAACAAACAGATGAAAAGCCGACTGTTACAAATGAAGAAACCGTAAAAAAACAACCGAAGCCATCATCGGAAACACCTCCTGTTATAACTAAAAAAAATACAGTACAAAACTCCAAAAAAACGATTCCAAAGGATTCCCTACGGCAACAACCTGTACAAGAACCCATGCTGCGTAGCGAGCCCATTACCAATATCAATCAGAAGTTTGAGATCCGCAAGAAACAACTATCACTCGAAATACCAGTTACAGGCGACAGTATTGAATTACACTTTTATGACAATGCAGAAATCGACGGAGATTCGATTTCTCTTTTCCTGAATAATGCATTACTGCATGAACACATCCGACTTACAGAAAAACCATATACCATTAAAATGGCGGTAAAAGATCTGAAAGATCAGAATGAGCTGGTAATGGTTGCTGAAAATCTGGGATCCATTCCACCCAACACCTCCTATATGATTGTCTATATCAACGGACAACGCCTGCAGGCCAACCTAGAAAGCACAGAAAATACCAGTGCTATGATCCGATTGATAAAACCGCATTAAAAAGATATTAGCTTATACCTGTAAACTGAATGTATCGTTGATGCGCTATTCGGTAGGTTTCCGGGTCCTCAAACAATTCTAAAACAGAATCCGTTTCCACCAGTAATGAATTTTTGTTTAAAATCTCCATCCAGGAATGTGCAGAATGTGCACGGTAATCAGAAACCAACTGCTTCAGCTGAGCACAGGTATGTACGTACATAATGGCTTCTTTCATAGCCTCCTTATTTTCTAACACCACTCGTTTAAAGGGTTTTTGAAACAGTCCTCCTGCTCTCTCTTCATAATAATTATACGAATTCACGTAAGAAACCAGCATTCGATTTACCTGGCGCTCCAGCATGCGGTTCAGCAAGGCTTCTGAAGGACTGCGCTGAAACAAACTCATGGAACGTGTGCGATCCTGAAAAGGTAACCAGGAGATGGCTTCTGTAATTTGTTTTTCTGATTGTGTAGTTACCACCATATGCGCCTGATTGGATAAGAGCGTATAAGCTCTAAATCTAAAAAATGGTTTTAGGTAACACACACAAGCCTTTAAAAAAAGTCGCTGGTGCTGCAGGCTGCGAAATAAGATCAGACCATCAATACTCTGAAACATCAGGTGATAGTGCTGCGCAAAGCGAAACGGCGCTTTCAAGCGAACAGGTGTAGGCATAGGTCATTGTTGTCGGTCAGAATATCAAACAACAATATTAATCATCTTGTTACGGACAAATATGACCTTTTTAGGAGGTTTTCCCTCCAGCCATTTCTGCACCACCGGATCTTCCAGAGCCATTCGCTCAGCTTCCTGCTGGGTTATCTCAACCGGTAGTGTTAATTCAGAGCGGGTTTTGCCATTGATTGCAACCGGATAGGTTACGGCTGCTTCAACCAGGTATTTTTCTTCAAATACCGGGAAAGACGCATCCAGAACAGAACTTTTATGCCCCATTGACTGCCACAACTCTTCACTGATATGTGGAGCATAAGGAGCGAGCATAATAAGGAAGGACTCCAATATCTCTTTCTTACGGCAACCCAGATCTGTCAGCTCATTCACACAAATCATAAACGTACTGACAGCCGTATTGAAACTATACCGTTCCGTATCCTCATCAATTTTCCGGATGGCTTTATGTAAAACACGCCATTCCTTTTCTGTGGGCGCATCATTCGACCATACTGCCCCTTTGTTTTCATCATAAAATAATCGCCAGCATTTTTTCAGGAAACGGTGTACGCCTTCAATCCCTTTCGTGTCCCAGGGTTTGCTGACTTCAACAGGACCTAAAAACATTTCGTACATCCGGAATGTATCCGCCCCGTATTTTTCTACCAGATCATCGGGGTTAACCGTATTGAATTTAGACTTACTCATTTTTTCAACCTCACTGCCGCAGAGATATACCGCATCTTTTACATTACTGTCCGGCCTTACCTGAACCTCATCCTCACAAATCCATTCTGCATCTTTGAATTCCCCCTTTCTCCAGTTTCGCACTGCTTCAAGATCAAGTTTGTACCCATCAACCATATTTACATCCACGTGCAACTTATCGGTAGTCAACCCCTGATACTCCTCTTTTTCATTGAGCAATCCCCTTGATACAAACTTTTTTGTTCCGCTGATTCGGTATATGAAGCGGGAGGATCCCTGAATCATCCCCTGATTCAATAATTTCTTAAAGGGTTCGTCAAACCCGATATGGCCAAGATCATATAAGACTTTTGTCCACATTCGGCTGTAGAGTAAGTGGCCAACCGCATGTTCTGTTCCACCAACATACAAATCAACCTGACCCCAGTAGTCGGATGCGGCTCTGCTGCAAAAAGTGGTTTCATTATGCGGATCCATATAGCGTAAAAAATACCAGGAAGATCCTGCATAGCCAGGCATGGTATTGGTTTCAAGTGGCAGTGTTTCTGAGTTCTCCGTAAACTTTAACGTCCAGTTGTCAAGATTTGCCAGTGGTCCTTCACCATCCGGGCCTGGCTTGTAAGACTCAACATGTGGAAGTACAAGCGGCAGCTGATTTTCACGTAATGGATATGCTTGTCCGTTCTTCCAGGCGATCGGAAAAGGTTCTCCCCAATAACGCTGCCGGCTAAAGGCAGCGTCCCGCATTTTATAATTGACTTTTCGGACACCGATACCCTTCTCTTCCACCTCGCGGATAACCACTTCAATCGCATCCCGCATTTTCATGCCGGTTATAAAACCGGAGGCTTCGAGAATAGCTTCTTTTGTTGGGTTGGCCTCTTCCCCGTTGAATTCCTTGCCAAGAATGTTGGTAACGGGTATTCCAAATTGACGTGCAAAACGAAAATCCCGTTCATCTCCGCAGGGTACAGCCATAATGGCTCCTGTTCCGTAACCCGCCAGTACATACTCACTAATCCAGACCGGTATTTCACGACCATTAAACGGATTCAGCGCATAAGCTCCGGTAAATACCCCCGTAATTTTCTTTTCAGCCATGCGCTCTCTTTCGCTTCTGCTTTTGACATAATCCAGATAGGTCTGAACCGCCTCCGATTGATCGTTGGTTGTAATCTGATGAACCAGCTCCAGTTCGGGAGCTACTACCATAAAGTCAACCCCAAACAAAGTATCCGGACGCGTGGTATAGACCCTCAGTTTCTCTGCACGACCTTTCAGTTCAAAATCAATCTCAGCCCCGGAAGATTTTCCGATCCAGTTGGTTTGCATTTCCTTCATGGCTTCGCTGAATTCGATGCGGTTTAATCCCTCCAGCAAGCGATCGGCATATTCTGTAATCCTTAAATACCATTGACGTAGTTTCTTTTTTATAACCGGGTGGCCTCCCCGTTCACTCACGCCATTCACCACTTCATCATTGGCAAGTACACATCCCAACGCCTCACACCAATTCACTTCACCATAACCGAAATATGCAAGACGATATTGCATTAAGATTTCCAGACGTTCCTGCTCCTGCATATTTATCCATGCCTCCGCTGTAAATCCTTTTTCACCAAGCCGGTAACCATGCTTTGAAGATCCTTCCTTTTCAAAAGCGGCAATCAGATTTTCGATCGGTTCTGCCTTTTGGGTATGCCGGTTGAAAAAACTATTATACAACTGCAGGAAGATCCATTGGGTCCATTTGTAATAGGAAGGCTCACAAGTACGGATCTCCCTGTCCCAGTCAAAACAAAAGCCAATGTTGTCGAGCTGCTTTCTGAAATTCCGAATATTCTGCTCCGTACTATCGGCAGGATGAATACCATGTTCCAGTGCATACTGCTCTGCAGGGAGCCCAAATGCATCATAACCCATCGGATGCAGAACATTAAACCCTTTCAATCTTTTATAACGGGAAAAAATATCACTGGCAATGTAACCTAGAGGATGGCCGACATGCAAACCAGACCCGCTGGGGTAGGGAAACATATCCAGCACATAAAACTTGGGGCGTTTACTTTCGTTGGATACCTGGTACGTCTTTTCGTGTTTCCATCTTTCCTGCCACTTCTTTTCAATCACCCTGAAAGAATACTCCATAAATTCAAGTTTAACCGATTGATTGGTTTGGTTTGTTTTACTTTAGTTTGTGAAAATTGACACGCTGATAGGCTTGTTTCATACAGTTTGAATAGTCATTCCGCTAGAAACAAAATCAATTTTTCGCATTTTTGAACCTCGAACGTTCTCTGCGGGTAAAAATACAAAATGGAGACTTAAATGATCTATTTTTGCTGCTTCAGAACGGACAAATCAATACAACCATGACGCAACCTCAGGGAAAAGGATCCATGAAACGTTCCAAGCCATCGTATATCTATGCAATTACCGGCGTAGCCTTGGTGTTATTTATTTTAGGAATCCTGGGATGGCTCTTTCTGAATTTCCAGAAAATAGGTACTGCCCTTCGGGAAAACATACAAATCCATGCCTGGCTTTCAACCGGCAATCAAAAGTCGATTGATAAATTAAAATCCTATATAGAAACGCAGTCGTATGTGAAAAGCTGGGAGTATGTAGATAAAGAAAAAGCGAAAGCTATTTATAACCGGGATGGCAATGAAAACTGGGATAAAATACTGACTGAAAATCCGCTCCCGGAAAGTATTGACTTCTATGCGAAAGCCGACTATGTTCAAAAAGACAGCCTTGAAAAAATATCTGCTGAACTTCTTGCGAATTTCCCAGGCATAATTACAGAAGTACAATATCCAAAAGATGTGGTAATCACCATTACAGACAGAGCCCGTAAATTCGGAATCGCACTGCTGATCATCGCTATCGTACTATGTGCGGTTGTGATTATTTCAATTGACAGTACTATACGGCTTGCTATGTTTAGCAATAGATTTTTAATTAAAACCATGCAAATGGTAGGCGCAACCCGCGGATTTATCGCCAGACCCATGAATATCCGTGCAGTAATCAACGGGCTGATCAGTTCAGGAATTGCCATTGCAGCAATTGTCGCCATCATTTTATGGGCTGAAAGTTATATACCGGACATCAAAGCCCTGCGGGATGTAAAAAATTTTATTATTCTGTTTGGCTCTATAACACTAATTGGAGTAGGTATTTCTTTTTACAGTACACACCGTAGTGTTATGAAATATCTCAGGATGAAACTGGACGACCTCTATTAGTTGATTTAAAATATGAAATAGCCTTAACGAATATTCCACTCCAACTATAATAATCATTAAGGCAATTCTATCTGACAATTAAAAATTTAATGACGAACACATGAAAAATAAATCAGCATCGGGCGCTTCTTCAACTAAAGAAAAATCGATTGTCCGGATATTTGATTCCGGAAATTACAAACTCATGATCGCCGGAGGTGTACTGATCCTCTTAGGTATCGTACTCATGATTGGCGGAAAAAGTCCGGACCCAAAAGTATTCAACCCGCAGGAAGTGTACAGCTTCCGCCGTATTACCCTGGCTCCCATTCTGATCATCGCCGGATTGGTAGTAGAGATTTTTGCGATTATGAAAAAGTCTGCCGGTTAACCGGTTTTAAAAATCAGGCACAACATTATTATTTAATACTGGCATTCGTGAATCTAATTGAAACTATTATCATAGCCATTGTAGAAGGAATTACAGAATTTTTACCCGTATCTTCTACTGGACATATGATTCTGACTGCCAAATTTCTGAATGTCCCTCTGGATAAAAATTTTACTAAGCTTTTCACCGTATCAATTCAGCTCGGAGCTATCCTGAGTGTACTGGTCCTTTACTGGAAAAAATTCATTACTCCGCTTTTGAATTGGAAAAAAGGTTTGAATTATTATCTCAAATTGATGATCGGGGTGGTTCCTGCGCTTGTGCTGGGATACCTGTTCGACGAAAAAATAGAATCTTTACTTGAAAGCCCTTTAACAGTTTCATGTTCTCTTTTTGCCGGAGGGTTTATTCTTTTATATATCGACCGTCTTTTCCGGAATCATCATATTGTTGAAGAGGAACAAATCAGTTATAAAAATTCAGTATTCATAGGCTTGTGGCAATGTGTAGCGATGATTCCAGGTATCAGCCGAAGTGCTGCCTCCATCATCGGAGGAATGCAGCAGCGTTTATCCCGCTCACTTGCGGCTGAGTTTTCTTTTTTCCTGGCCGTTCCGACCATGGCAGCTGCTACCGGATATTCTCTTTTTCTTAAAACCTGGAAGGAAGGCACCAGTGAAATGAAAGGGTACGAACTCATACGTTCTTCAACTTTAAACACACAGGCTTTTCTCATTGGCAATATCGTCGCATTTATTGTAGCATTGCTCGCAATCAAATTCTTTATTCATTTCCTGCAGAAACATGGTTTCCGTCTTTTTGGATGGTACCGCATTGCGATGGGGGCTATCCTGCTGATTCTTCTACGTATGGGATACCTTTAAAAGAAATAAGTTTGTTCCCTTTTATGCTTTTTTCTTTTTAATTTCCTTTTTCATTTGCCAATGAACCCAAACAAAAAAACCATACGATCCTGGGCCATGTACGATTGGGCCAACAGCGTATACAATCTGGTAATCACTACCACTTTCTTCCCTGCTTATTATGCAGCTGTAACATCAAAAGAGAACCCTGGTTTTGAAAAAGGAATCAAGCTATTTGGCAGGTATTATGTAAATACGGAATTGAAAGACTATACTCTGGCAGCCGGATTTCTTATCATTGCTTTGCTTTCTCCGATCCTTTCTTCTATTGCTGATTATAAGGGCAACAAAAAACAAATGATGCGGTTCTTCTGTTATCTGGGAGCCTTGAGTTGTTCTTTGCTTTTCTTTTTTGACCAGTCGAATGTATTATTTGGCCTACTCTGCTTTATGCTGGCCGGAATCGGCTTTTACGGTTCGCAGGTATTTTACAACTCATACCTGCCTGACATATCAACAGAACAGGAAAGAGACCGAGTAAGTGCCCTTGGTTATACCTATGGCTACATCGGGAGTGTACTGATGCAGCTGATTGGTTTCGCCCTGGTAATGACCATGAAACAAAAAGCTCTCGCTCTTCAGATTACGTTTTTACTGGTTGGTGTCTGGTGGATTATTTTTGCGCAAATTCCACTACACTTTCTACCTGGTATCACTAAATCGGAAAGACAGATTAAAAAACATATTCTGATAAACGGATTTCATGAATTGAAGCTAGTATGGAAACAGCTGATACACTTACCGGTATTGAAAAATTTTCTGGCGGCTTTTTTGTTTTACAGCATGGGTGTACAAACAGTAATGCTAGTAGCAATCGACTTCGGTATCAAAATTCTGAAACTTCCAGATGACCGCTTAATTATTACTGCTGTGATTATACAACTGGTAGCGATTGCAGGAGCGCTTGGTATGTCGCGCTTATCGGAGAGATACGGGAACCTGCGTATTCTGATGTTTACTGTAGTGTTGTGGATCGGCGTTTGTATTACCGGATACTCAATTACTTCGGAAATTCATTTCTACATACTTGCTGCTTTAGTAGGTCTGGTAATGGGAGGTATTCAGTCGCTCAGCCGCTCCACCTACTCCAAACTCATGCCTGTCACGAAAGACACTGCTTCCTTTTTTAGTTTTTATGATGTTACGGAGAAGATGGCTATTGTAATCGGACTGATTTCATTCGGACTTATAGAAGGAATAACCCACAACATGCGAGACTCTATACTGGTATTGATCTTATTTTTTATACTCGGCCTGGGAGGTCTGTTCATAACCGTTTACCAACAAAAAAAGCAAGCTGTAAAATGAAATTATATTCTATAAATACCGGATATTTTAAACTGGACGGCGGCGCTATGTTTGGTGTAGTTCCTAAAGTTATCTGGAATAAATTATGCCCGGCGGATGAGCAAAATCTGATTCAGCTCGCGATGCGTTGCCTTCTGATTGAGACCGAAGAACGCCTCATTCTGGTTGATAACGGCATTGGCAATAAACAGGATGAAAATTTTTTCAGGCATTATTACCTGCATGGTGAAGAAAATCTTGATACATCCCTGAGCTATTACGGATTTTCAAGAGAAGATATTACTGATGTTATTCTGACCCACCTGCATTTCGACCATTGCGGCGGCAGTGTAGATAGGAAAGGTGATCGGTTAGTTCCCGCATTCCCAAATGCTCAGTACTGGTCTAATGAAGCGCACTGGAAATGGGCTACAGAACCAAATGACCGGGAGAAAGCCTCTTTTTTAAAAGAAAACATAATTCCCCTTCAGGAAAATAACAGGCTTAAATGGATTCCCTCCGGGAACTTATCTGGCAATCATATTCCTTCCAGTTCTTTTATTCAGAATATAGATATTCGTTTTTGTTACGGACATACGGATTCGATGATGCTTCCACAAATCAGAAATCAGCAACATACACTGGTCTATATGGCAGATCTTATACCCACTGTCGGCCATATACCACTTGCCTATGTGATGGGATATGATATGTTTCCGATGCAAACACTTAAAGAAAAGAAACAATTTCTGGAGGAAGCCGTGGATAACAATTACATCTTATTTTTTGAACACGATCCCATTCATGAATGTTGTACTTTAAAACGAACAGAAAAAGGAATCCGGGTACATGAAACATTTAATCTGAACAGTCTTTTTTCTAACTAACGCCTGGAAATCAGGCTGACTAAAGGATGACGTAGACCAAGATAGCCCATCATATCCACCTTTACACTTCCAACTGAAATCGGACTTTCAATACGAATCGGAATTCGATTCAGATCATCTGTAACCCATACCACCATTCCTTCTCCTCCTTTAAATATTGTTCCCTCAATAAGCAGGGGTTTAAATTTGATGGCTTTGAATTTTCCATAGCGGGTTTTGATCACTTCTTTCCCGAGATAACGGATATAAAGCCCATATACTTTTTCGTCAATAAACATGGAGAAGGGAATCTTTTCACCGGGCTTATACTTCGCAAAATCAAGATTACGGCAATAATATATCGCGCTTAGTACATCCTGCACACAGGGTGGCACAGAATAGGTGGCTTTTTTGGTAATCGCAGTATTGGATTGGGGATTGAATGTAATGGTTTCAAATTTTTTAAAGCCCCCTTCTTCGATATTTCTTATAAACTTATACGGCAATAACGTTGAGGTATCTATATAAGATTCATAACGGTCGCGAACCTTAAAAAAACCATCAAAGAAAGAATTGGTTTTCCCGTCTCCCCGGATATAATAGGCCGCCCGGTTATTATAGACAGATTGTCTTACTGTAAAATTGGCTTCACCCCCATACATATAAATTCCTGCAAGGGTATAGTACACGTGGTAATTGATTTGCTCACCGCTTTGCCAAGAAAAATTCCGGACGGAGCAGGATTGCGCCGCAGTAAACATTGATGTAAACTGGAAAAATAATATTATCAGAAATTGTACTAAACGCAACGGATCCGATTTTATATGAATAAGCATGGATGTTTTATAAATTTATAACAGCTATTCTTTACCATCCTTCTTTCTGTGTCTTAAATTCCAAAGAAAATAAGTTCCAAACAAAGCCGGGAGAAATAAATTCAAAAACCAGACAAAAGCAGTACCCGATATAATTGCCAGGTAGTTATTCGTAAAAATACCTGCTACCCACACTGCAACCTGTCCGCGAATACCCAACTCTGCCAGCGCTATTGTCGGAACAAATGCCATTATCAAATACATACAGGCTACAGTAAGAAAAGCCGGATATGTTTCCAGCCCTGCTCCAAACACCTGCCATACAAGCACTTGTTGCAGCGCAAAAACCATATACCGCAAGATGGATAAAAAAAGAACTTCCAATCGCAAATGATTTGTTATAAGTTGGAGACCTGCTTTTTCGGGCAATGCCGGTAATAAAAATCTGAATCGCTGAAAATAGGTAAGAAGTGAAGTGGTTTTAAAATAGAACGCCAGTAATAATACAAATAGAAGGATCAAAAAAATACCAATGAAAAACAAAACTGAATGTTGTATTTGAAAACCAACCTGATTCTTGTTTATCGCTTGCAGGAGCACAACACTAAAAGTACCTACCGCCATCGTAATCAGTAATTGAGCAACACTGGACAAAAGGGTAAGCAGAACTCCGTTTTTACGATTATTGTTTTTCATAAAAGCCGACCGCATCCCATATTCACCTACGCGGTTTGGTGTCGACAATCCAAAGGAAAGGCTGCCTAATACTGTTTGAGCGGACTTATAAAACGAACAGATTTCATAAGGTCGAACAAGTAATTGCCATTTACGGATTTCAAGCCACCAGTTCAAAAACATCAGACAGAGCACCATCCCCAAAATCAAAGCATTGATACCTGTAAAACTCATTTTCAAGTATTGCCAGGAAGAAGAAAGATTTTCCTGTTCCCGAATCAGATGATACAGTGAAAAAACAGTCCACACAGCCAATACCGGACCAAGCAGGTATTGCAGAAAGATTTTGTATTTCCTTTGCAGTTTCGGTTATTTGTTCAAAATTACTCCGCTCCTTGCAATCCCATTCAAAAATCATTTTAGGCATTGATCCTGGAACCATTATTATGGGGTATGGTATTATATCCTGCGAAAGAAACAAACCGGTTTTACTTGAAACCAATGTTCTCAAACTTGGAAAATTGAAGGATATCTACGAGCGTCTTCAACGCATTCACGAACGGATACATTCCTTAATCACAGCGTATCGGCCTTCTGAATTCGCCATTGAAGCTCCTTTTTTTGGGAAGAACGTTCAGAGTATGCTCAAGCTGGGAAGAGCGCAGGGTGTTGCCATTGCAGCAGCAATGCAGGCAGGATTGGCGGTTAAAGAGTATTCACCAAAAAAAGTGAAGCAATCGGTTACCGGAAATGGAAATGCATCCAAAGAAATGGTATGGAAAATGCTGCAACACCACCTTGACATACAGGAGAAACCTGCCTATTATGATGCAACCGACGCCCTGGCAGTAGCCTTATGTCATTATTTTCAGTCGAAAGGCAAAAACAGTCCGGGTGTTAAACCGATAAAAAGCTGGGAAGAATTTATTAAAAAGAATCCCGGCCGTTTGCATAAATAAAATCTGCAATTTTTATTTTCCAACACGCATTTTTGGAAAAAACAAGAAGAATAAAACTGATAAAACAACCCAAATTATCAGATACCAGGGAACTGTATTGATGAATATAAGTTCTGTCAGGAATTTTAAAAATGTTGTAATAGCAAATGATACCGGACCCCATTTTTCCATTGACCATACTCCGCTGATGGCCACAAATCCAAATACGACCATCAATCCGTTAAAAGCCGGATAAAATATTTGAAGTCCTGTATATACATGAACATAACTGGTAATAATGTCATAGAAACCATAAAGCACAAAACCGATACAAAGGAGGGTTATGATTGGTGGGCGTTTTGGTCGGTGTTTGAGGCGTTTCTTATATCCCAATTCATCTTTCACGTACATACTTATGATTTTAGATGCTTTAAAATAGATTCTTGAGCAAGCTGCAGTTGTTCTGGGCTGATTTTTAATTTCGGTCTTGTAAAATTTAAGTCGTTTGCAGTATTAATCGGTACCAGGTGGAGATGTGCATGCGGTACTTCAAGTCCTACAACCGAAATGCCTACACGATTGCAGGGGAATGCGGCTTCAATAGCCTGGGCAACCGGCCTTGCAAAAACAAGAATACGGGAAAGCAATTCCGGTGTCAATTCAAAAAATTTATCCGTTTCAATTTTGGGTACCACCAGGGTATGGCCCTCAACCAATGGAAACACATCTAGGAATGCAATGAAATCGGCATCCTCCCGGATTTTATATGCCGGAATTGTGCCGGCTATTATTTTGGAAAAAATCGTCATCTGAAAATGATTCTAAAGACTATTCAACTCGTTTACCCGGGGCTTACACAGTGATATTTTCGATCCGGAATTCAACTTTACCTGCCGGCACGATAACCTGAGCAACCTCACCAACAACTTTACCGAGAAGACCTTTCCCGATCGGAGAGGTTACAGATATTTTACCCAGTTTTAAATCTGCCTCTTTTTCACTAACAATCTGATAGGTGATCTCCTTTTTTGTAGCCAGATTGATTACGGTTACCTTGGTCAGTATTGCCACTCTGCTGGTATCAATTGTTGATTCATCCACGATACGGGCAGTGGCAATAACCCCCTCCAGTTGTTTAATTTTTGCTTCGAGGATACCCTGAGCTTCTTTTGCAGCATCGTATTCCGCATTCTCTTTCAGATCTCCTTTTTCTCTCGCCTCCGCGATAGCACGTGCAGCTGCAGGCCGGTCAACTCCTTTCATTTTCTGAAGCTCTGCCTGTAATTTTTCGAGCGTTTCTTTGGTTACATACTGAATACTCATAGAAATTCCTTTTTTGATTACACAAAAAATAACAACGCCCCAGTTAAATGCTGAAGCGTTGCAGGAATGTACAAAATTAGAAAAAAATACGAATAATACACCTTTAAAGACCCAATTTATCCGCTAAAACTGCGCTCATTTTATAAAAT
>Ga0315902_10003524_pt1 | contig 23300 bp, 32 predicted proteins | sample LakEriMetagenome_9_FD_203523 | JGI IMG/M metagenome (GOLD analysis project Ga0315902, IMG submission 203523) | Freshwater fungal communities from buoy surface, Lake Erie, Ohio, United States - Buoy 12 MA117 | ecosystem: Environmental > Aquatic > Freshwater > Lake > Lake biofilm | place: USA... | reverse complement strand
CCAAGATTAAATCATCAAATTGTAAATCCAATGTTAGTATTTTTTCCCTGAGACTGTTGAGTGAGAAGTCAATTATATCAAATTTATCAATGATGGATTCATTGAATGAAAATAACTTTCGTTCATATTCTAAATTTTTATAAACTTCTTTCAAAGAATTTTTATCAAATTCATCATACACTAAATGAATTATTTTTTCCCTGTAGTCATTGAAAAAATCATCTTTTGGATTGAAGTTAATATTCTTAGGGTTGTTTCTGAAATCAATCTTTCCCTCAATGATTACAAAATAATCAACGTAAGGTGATAGCTCTTTCACTCTCAGTTTCAACATTTCTATCTCATCGTAAAAGAAAAAACAATCAACGATTTTATTTTTTTTCAAAAACTTATCCATTTTGGTTGAGTTATATATTCTATTTAATTATATTTCATATAATAAAACAATTTAAAGAAATGTCATCAAAAAACTATTTTTTACACGAACAAAGGAATAATGTAAATCATTTGAATTACTATTATTTTACAAAAGCATTCACTCCCGAAGAAATTATCAAGATAAGAGAAATCGGTGATTCATATCCTAAACAAAAAGGAACCGTTGTCTCCGATGACGAAAAAGAAGGTGTTAGTGACTATAGGATTAGCGACATTTCTTGGTTGGATGACAACCCACAAACGTCTTGGATTTATCAAAAATTGGCGGATTATGCAAAAATTGCAAATAGAGAAATGTGGAATTTTGACATTTGGGATTACCATGATGGATTACAATATACAACATATTATGGTGATGGTGGTCACTATGACTGGCATGCAGATTTAGGTCCTGGCATCTCGAATAGAAAGTTATCTTGTGTATTACAATTATCAGACCCTGGTGAATATGAAGGAGGTGATTTACAGATGAATCCTGGAGGAGCTATTCTTACTGTTCCAAGAGAATTAGGATTACTTTGTTTCTTCCCATCTTTTTTATTACATAGAGTAACACCGTTGACTGGAGGCGTAAGAAAATCATTGGTGACTTGGCTTTGTGGCGCTAATTTGAGATAATATGATTAGAGAAAGAGTCACGGTCAACGACTTTGAAAGAATTGCGAAAGAAAATGAATACTTCTTGTGGCATTTTTTAATGGAAGAACAACATAATAGTATCAATGGAATATGGTCCTTTTTTGATGAAAAAATTAATCCATATACAAATGAACCTGAACATCATATGCTCAGGACTTTGTTATCAATGACTGATGTTCCCTATTATGAATCCTATGTAAAAGATTCTATGGACTTTCTAATTAATTTAGGTTTAAATGCTAAAGATTTATATATTCTTCGAAACCCTTGGCCAAATTTAGCTCCTGACAAAAAATTTTACTATGTGCCAGCAGTAATCGGGTTTAAAAGAAAAAGAATGGTTTATAACACACAACGTGTTTGTTACTGTGTAGAGGGAATTACTGAAATTATTTTGAGATTAAATCCTGAACTTATCACTAATATAGAATAAAAAAAGGGTAATCAAAGATTACCCTTTTTTTATTTTTCAGTGTTAAAGAAGAACACTTGAAACAATCTACCATCATGCATGTCTTTGCCAAAATAATCTAAAGAAACATGATAATTGTCTGCTCTATACATAATTAGTCTATTAAAAACATTACCCACTCTGTCAATCATATCCCATTTCGTATAATCTTGTGAGTCATGACCAGGAGGTGCGGATTTATCGTATTCAGGGTCTTGTGCTGCCTGTCTATAATCATAATGCATCCAACCTGTTGCTTTATGTCGGAATATACCGGTTCCTGCTGATGGTGGAGCGTCAGGGGTTAAATAACAAACTGCAGCCCAATCAGTTGTAGAATCAGCGTGAATCCAAGACCTGTCAGATGCTGTTGTGTATTGAAATGAGCCTGTATAATCACCTCCCCACCAAGTAATCTCACCAGCAAATGGATAAAGAATGTCTCTCAATTTTTTCTTAAGTGAGTCGTTCAGGAAAGATACGGTTCTTTGACCTGGATAATTTCCTCTCACGGCGAATTCTTGGGAAAGAGCAAACTCTCTTACTTTCATTGGGTCAGCATAAAAATTATCAATTGTTAACGAATTGAATCTCATAATAAAGTTTTTGTAATTGAATTATAATAATAAATAATCATAAAAAAATAGATTGACTTGGTATATTAATATGATTTTTACTTTGTTTTGTGATATTTCTTAATAAATTAGAACGATATGGAGATTAAGGAAATCGTGTCATACTTTTTGAACACAGACTCAAACATTTTAGAAGTTTCTTTTAGAACTATAGACGATGATGAAGAAGTTTTTAGAACAGATAATATAGACTACTCAATTGTAGAAAATTACGGATTTGAATTGGTTACAGAATCATTTGATTTCTTCGATGATGATTTGGATGATGAATTTGGTGAAGATGAAAACAAAGTTGAATTGGATGAAGGAGAATTGATTGTATTTCTGAATGAATATTATACAATCAATCCTGATTCATTACCAAGAGCGGATTTTTATTAGGTTCTTTTGAGATGAAAAACGTAACGGTATTTAGGACCATTCTTACCATATGGTGAGAAATCTAATCCCGATAGTTGTAAACTTTCAGTTAAGTCACTATCAATATTTAGGATAACCTTCCTAAATGAACTTTCATCTTTTGGTTTATAAATGAATGTTATTTTTCCATAGGTATAAGCATCGAAACTAAATGGAACCCTAGACCAAAAAATATCATCAGGGCTCATACCGTATTCCCAAATATCTGTTTCATTAGTTCTCCTTAAGAAATTCATTCTGATTGTGGAATAGTTGAAATACATATAAAATGCTCCAACCTTTAAGGTGTCAAATGGGTCAGGTAAAAACCTGTTTATTACCATATCTCCAACGAAATAATTACGTATTGAATCGGTTGGATTCTCAATTTGTATGATTGACAATTTCTGAAGGTTATATTTTCCACTTAAAGTAATTGTAGATATGTTAGTGACATATTTTTCACACGAAATAAGTGTGAATAGTGATAGGCAAAATAATAGTTTTTTCATATTTGCAAGATTATACCTTTTTTTTCAATCGGCAAAATATTTATCACTATGAATTTGGATATCGATTACTTAATTAATTTCATGAAAAAATATTCATCTCCTTCCAAATCGGAATTGGGTGAACAAGAAACTCCACCGGCTGGAGGAGATTCTGGAGGTTCTACAAGCTCAGCACCAGCACAAAAAAAATGGGAATCAGGTCGAAAAATGGGTAAGACATATATGAATGACCCAAAATATACTTGGAAAAGTGACAGAACGATGGGAAAAACATATATGGGTGACCCTAAGTATAAATGGTATTCAGGGGTTCAAAGAGGACATGCAAATCCTGCTTGGGATTCGTAGGTCTATTTCTGAAGACTTACAATGTTTTTTTCTTTGAAAATCCTTTGTAATTTTTTTTCTTCCTCAGGTGTTGGTTTTATACCTGAAAACACTTTTGTAAAAAATTCAGCAACGAAAGAATCATAATTTTTTTGAACATCTTCAATTGGAAAGCACTTAACGTCTTCAGTGAAGACTACAGTTTGATTCTCGAAGATTTCAATAGATTCTACTACGTGAGTAGTTTTTTTTGACAAAGACTTGATTTTATTACCGATGGATATTTTTAACATATCACAAAATTACCAAAACTATTTGTGATTACAAAATATTTATAAAAAAGTTTCAAGTGGAGAACAGCGTAGTAAGGATATACCTTAAAGAAGAGGTTGACAGAATCAATCATTTGATGGGATTATTTTCAATCGATGAACAATCGGTTGGAGGTCTGTATATGCTTGGTGGACCTACTGGCCTTATGGACCCTTTGATGGGAATTAAAGCTTATAATTGGTTCAAAAGTTTTGATAGACATGATTGGGCAAGTTTTATTGAGGTTACGACTGGGGTTTTAGGTATGTTTCCGACTCCAGCGGCACCGGTTTTATTAGGGATTTCTGTTGCAGCAGGACTTACTGATGCCGCGTTTTATTTTAACGAAGGAGACCCATACATGGGTGGATTGATGGTAGCTCTAGCTATATTACCAGCCGCTGAGTTTATAAAGGCAGTTCCAGCTGCAAAACCCATTTTAGATAAGGGGTCTTCGTATGTTAAAAATTTATTGAAAAAAGTTCGTTCACTATCGGGAAAAAAAGGTTTAAAAGAATCCGAAAAACAAGCAATAAAAGAAGTTGAAACACTAATTGAGGCAACGGCAAAAAATGCAGATGAACTTGGAAATGCTGTTGCAAAAAAAACGGTATCTCAAGTAATAAAAGGTGTTATCAAACTTTCAGGGAAAGCTTTGTGGGCTACTGTAAAATTATTGTCTAGATTATCTTGGGCTATTGGTAAACCTTTGGTTATGGTTGCTGGCATTTACTATACGTATGATGAAGTTTATCTTGCATTATATGGTTCTGACGAAGATAAACTAAAATTGAGGTATAATTCTAAATTCCAAGAATTAGTGAGAGCATTAAAAGTTTTAACAAATTATGAAAGTGCTGAAAAACAGGCCGAAGAATTTCTCTTAATAAATGGTTCTACTATTGAAGAAAATCCTGAGTTGTTAGCTCAGATTGATTATACGCAACAACAAAAAGCTTTGGATGAACAGAATAAAGAAACAGTTAGGGCTTTAGAAGAACAAAAAAAACAACAAAAAAACTCACCATCATTTCAAGATGTTCTTTCAAAAAAAATTGATAATTATACTAATCGGCCATATACTATTCATGAAGGACAAAAAGGTGATTCTGTAAAAAAAATGCAACAAATGTTAGATAAATTGGATTTGGGGATTGTTCTAAAAGGATACGAGGAAGGAAAAAAAGGTAGTGATAGCGTTTTTGGAAACAATACATATGAGGCTGTTGTAATATTCCAAAGTAATAATGGTTTATCAGAAACTGGTATTGTTGATTCAAAAACTTTATCAAAGATGATAAAATTATATAAAGAAAAAGTTAAAAATGAAAAATAAAATTTTATTAGAAGAAATTTTTCGTATTCAAAGTTTGATGGGAAAAACCCCAATTAATGAACAATGGACTACGATTGCTAAACTGATGACTAATTTAGGTGACGATTTTGCAGAACTGACTACAAAGTATGCTGATGACTTTGTTAAATTAGCAAATGCTACAACAGATGAAGAGGCTATAAAAATTTTATCCAAACTTGCTAACTCTGAAAGAAAATTTGCAGATGAAATTATTCCTCATGTTATGAACGCTTTACCTGATGATGTGTCTAAAGAAATATCAAGTATTATTCAGGGTGCTCAAGAACAAATAAGTAAAGGAGTCCCGAGGGAAACTGTTGACAAATTAGTAGAAAAAAGACTTTCGGCAATCAAAACCCAATTTGATGGGGTAAAAGATATAATTAAAAAAAATATTGACGATGCAATAGATGGATACAAACCACCTAAACCAGCACCAAAGCCAGTTGACCCTAACGTCAAAGATTTAGAACTAACTGAAAGAATTAAGAAAATTTTTGAAAAATGGGAGGAAATAGTTCCAGGTGGGTTAACTTTAAAAGACCGAGCTTTGCTTACAAAAAATTTTCCTTGGAGGTCTTTCAGGGCTAAGATGAACTACATGGTCAACAATCTATTTAATCAGAGAAAGGTTCTTGAACAAAAATCACTTGAAAAAATTGCCTCTTTAATAAAAAAACAACAATCTCTTGGATTGAAAGGTGAGGAAAGCGAGTTAATTTACAGAACAATTGATGCAGAATTAGAAGCTTTGAGAAAAAATTCCAATTACCAAAAGAAAATATTATACGACGCTTTAAGTCAAGAAATTGACAAAACCCTCGGAGCGGGAAAAGGATATAAATTTGTAGAAAAATTAAAGGCAAACGACGCCTTGGCAGAGGACGCTCAATCATATTGGAGGTATCTTATGGATGACACTTATATAGGAAAAATGCGAAAACTACCAATAGGTAAAGATGGAAAAGTAGATTGGACGGATTGGATTAGAAATGCTGGAGAAAGAGCTATATCAATACTTTCAACAGGTAATCCTAGAAAAATTAGTGAAATTTTCAAAGAATTTTATAAAGGTAAGGGGGTTGTTGGTGGCTCATTATATTATTTAGCGTGGATGAAATTCATTCAAATTACTGTGTTTCCTGCTTTTTTAGGTTTTGTGGATATGTTGTATTATGGTTTTAAAGCTGAAGGGGGTGCAGAAGATTTTGGTGGATGGTGGAACATTTACAAAAATACTATTTGGCAAAGATTTTTAGATGGATTTTTCAAACCACGACAAATTGAGTTCAACAAAGTAGCAAAAGAGTTCATTACTAGTGATTTAGAGTGGTCGGCAATATCGACAATAAATCCTTTTCAATGGTTTTGGGATGACATATCACGTGGGTTAGATTGGCACGTCGGTGGTGGAACTCAAGAATTTTTAGAAAGACTTTATAATAGAGGTCGAAACATTGTTACTAATGTTGAAAATCCATTGAATGCTGCGTTAGGATACGAAAACAAAAAAGAATCGTTCATTGATTTCGGAGTGACTGCAGGATACACTGTGGAAGAACTTGAAAGTTTTCAGTATGATGAAGCAACTCAAACTGGAGTGACAAGTGATGGAATCAAGTTTAAACTGACCGAAAATCCAAATAATAGATTAAAAACCTTTCAGAGAGTAGAATAAATATGAAATATTCATTAATAAAAAATAATAGACTCATTATTGAACAGGCGAGTGAGTGGGTTCAGTTGACCGTAGAGGAAACGGCTCAAGTGTTGAGAGATGAATCGGCCGCTATACTAAGATATCAAAGGTTAGGTTGTGAGTTAAAAAAAGTGGGAAGTAGAAATTGGTTTAAAAAATGCACATCTACACCACCCCCTTCAACAGGATTAAACAAATATGTTGGTGAATATGAAGGGGAAGGGTTTTTACCATCTTTCAGTATCAAAGTGACGGACGGAAAATTATATGCTTCTTTGATGGGTGGAGAAACAGAACTTACAAATGTTTCGGATAATAAATTCAGTGGAAAAGTTTCAGGTATAGATTTTGAGATGACTTTCGAATTAAGTGGTGATTCTGTTGTTGGTGGTCAGGTAAATGGGACAGTTTCTGGAGTTTCAAGAACTGCAAAATTCAAAAGAAAATCATCAAACACAAATACAAATACAAGTTCAACCCAAACCACCTCAACAAAACCACCATCACCATGGGATTGTATAGAAAATTTTAACAAGAAATATAATCAATTTCCTTTATTACGTTCAGGTGATTACAGATATGAAGACATGGATTTGGAACATAACGGTAAAGACACCATTTTTATTTATTATAAGGATGGTAAGGCGGTTTGGGCGTATAGTTCGGACGAAAAACCGATTATGGAGGGTGTATGGCAATGTAAGGAAAACGGTTATTTAATAAAGTGGGCGGATGGGAGATTTTCTAGATATGGGACAAAAGAAAATTTTGAAGGAACTACCGAACCAACAAAAACAACAACAGACACTTTGGAAAATCCCTGTGTCAACGGATATAAAGATGGATGTGTCTCCGAAGAGGATATTTTGAATAAAAAGAAAGCGTTGAAAGTTTGTCGAAAATGTGACTTAGTGAAGAAGGTTCAAGATAATCCTGAAATAAAGGCTAGAATATTCAGAATACAAAAAGAGTTAGGAAAAGAACAAAAAACCGATAATGTATTTGGTCCTATAATGTTGAAAGCAATTAAAGAATTTCAATCAAGTAATGGTATTAATCCAACAGGTAACGTTGGTGAAAAAACCCTGACAATGATAAATTCATATTCTGCTCCTAAAGGGAATAATGAACCTGTGATAAGAACAAATAAAGTTGATGAACCTGTAATAAAAAAACCTGAGGTTAAAGGCACAAACAAAACAGAAGTTAAACCTATTTATAGAAGAAGTTCAAGACAGGTTTTGAATCCTGATGAAGAACTGTAAAAAAATTGAAAAATGAAGATTAAAAAATACTTGTTAGAACAGGTGAATATGAAAGCCGAAGATAAGCTAAACAGAGCAATCCGTCTTGGTTGTATCGCTAAATACACTAATTTTATTATGGACTCAGGTCAACCAACTCTGATTGATTTTGGTGGTAAGGATGTTTGGGCAATATCAGGAAAAGGAAAAACCTCGCAAAAACAATATTTCTTTTTAGCTGAGCCAATGGTTATGGTAGATGCTGAAGAAGCCGCAAAAAATCCATCAGACAGAGACCCAAATAAACCTTTAACTAGAGAATGGGTTTGTCCCAATTTGGAATTAAACGACGAACAAAAAAAATATTTGGAATCTTTAGAATCTAAAGGATGGACAACTAACAGACCTACGGAAAAAGATTTAGATGACGAAATATATCTCGGGTTTGATTTAGTATCAGGTAAAAAATACACCCCAACAGGTTACTCTGAAACAACAAGTGCGGATACTCAGTTTAACGATGTGAAAGCTTTCACAAAGTATTTTGAAAAGTTAGATTATGCAAGGGCAACGATAAGTAGAGGCACAGGTGGTTCTGTAATTGTATACAAAAGAAACACAGGAAAATCACAATTCAAACCTGAAGAGGGTGGTGATTGTAGAAAAAACATTGAAATACTTCACGACTTATTCCAAAAAAGAAGAGTTGAAGATGAAGACTATGTAAAGGCGATTCATAAAATTGTTCAAAACTGCGTTAACCAAAGAGACTTCACTTTAAGACCTGATTTGAGAAAGAAAATAAATGACCTGGCAAACATCAATACATACGACAGAGAAATTGGAAGACTAAAAATTTATCTACCTCAAAGAGAATCTATCAACAAGTTAATCAAAAAAACTTTGGTAGAAACTAAAGAAAAAAAGAACAACAGAATTATTGAAAATAAATTAGTTGAATCAAGATTGAAATTTATTATTGAAGACATTTCAATTTTCAATAAAAAGACGAAACAAGTAAAAATTAAAGAGGGATTCAAGTTTTTAAGAGAGACTGCTTACTTAAAAAACATAGGAATGTTGAATGAGAATTTATCTGACGTTTTCAAACAAATGTTCGGTAATTCATTTGAAAATATGTTGAGCACAGTCTCTGACCCATTTGTTGGTTCAATATTGAATAAGTTATCAATACCTCAAGAAATTAAAGTTTCTGTATTAGAAACAATTAAACAAAGAGCTAATGAATTGTTATCTAATATGGATAGCTGTGAAAACTTATCAAAATTCATTTCAGACATTGTATCAGAAATAACAATGACGAAAATGAGTAGTAAGAATATAACAGGTAGTCAATTTTTAGATTCAGCAATTGTTGATACAATGGGAGACGATGTGTTCAGAACAAAATTATCTGAAAAGATAAAAGAAGAGGTTTGTGTATTGTTTAACAAATACGCAGAAAATGCAAAGAATTTAGTAACGAAGCTTACTTCTGAGGAAGTTTAGTATAAATGGGTAAAAACAAAAAGGGGGTGTTCTAAAATCTAAAAAAAAGAAGGGTCTAACCCTTCTTTTTTCTTGTAACTATCTCATCAATGATACCATAATCAAGAGCTTCATCAGCACTCAACCATAAATCTCGAGTTGCATCTAAAGTGACTTGTTCTGCAGTTTTACCACAATAAGAACCTAATAATTCGAAGAGGATTTTATTAGTTTTTTCCCACTCAATCATGTTGATACGTGCGTCTTGGATGTTACCTCCCGCACCACCTGATGTTTGGTGTAACATTGTTTTCGAAAAACGTAATGAAGAACGTTTTCCTTTTGTTCCAGCACCTAATAATACTGAACCCATTGAAGCCGCCATACCTGTATTTACGGTTCTAATATCGCAAGAAATGTAATCCATAACATCTACCATTGACAAACCTGATTTCACACTTCCACCAGGAGAATCAATATGCATTGTAATATCCGTTTTATCTGTCGAATCCAAGAACATTAATTGAGCTTGAACAACTGTGCTCATTCTATCATCTACAGGTCCTGCAACCCATAGTAAACGGTCTCTCATTAATCTTGAGAAGATATCCATTTGAGTTACTCTCATCTCCCTTTCTTCTAAAATATAAGGGGTCATTGATGATTCAATCCTTGTTGAATAATTGTGAAGGTCTAAAGACCCTTTACCTAGATGATTTACGTAGTAATTTTGAAACTCTTGTCCTATGTTCATATTTTATGATTTTAGACAAAGATAAGGAATAAATTTTAAAGTCCCAAAATATCATCAGCGATTTCTTTGGCGGATAATTCTTTCCAATTTCTTGGGTGTTGATAAGACCAAAAAACCTTCCAATTTCCGAACCAAAGTTTACCGTGTTTTCTTGTCTCTAAAATACTTTTGAAATCTGTGCTTGTTTTAGGGAATCGACCTATGTTATATGTTTTGTATGGGAATTCCAAGTTGTGTGTATTATACAGACTATTAATTTCGGTAAAATCAGAATTTATTTTTATAATACACCCATGTTTTTTTTGATACTCATCAATACTTTTAGTCCAAACTTTAGCGTCTTCGATGTTGTCGGTAACTAAATTAAATTCTACTAATTTACCACAATCGTTATATCTATGAGAATGTATTTTTTGGAGACCAATATTTTTTACGAATTTGTAGACAGAGATTTCATAATCACCATAAAATTCTCCAAAGAAATAAAAATTATAATCTTTTTGAAGATTTGAATTCCTGTTGAAGTGAAAAGCCTCAACAAGTTTGGCTTCAGGACTTTCTTTTACATATTCTTTAACCTCAACAAAATAGAAATGTTCAGGACCCCAAACATTAACATAAATGCTAGGATTAAAATCAATTTGTATTTCTTCGTTATTTACGATAAAATGCATAATCTCCTATAATTAATTTATCAATAATTCCCTTTTGTAAAGTATCAAAAGCCTGAACAGGGGAATCAATTATTGGCTCATTGTGAGAATTGAATGATGTGTTTAGTAAAACAGGAATTCCTGATATTTTATAATATTCATTCAATATATCCCAAAATTTCGGATTCTTATTTTTTACAACAATTTGGGGTCTCGCGGTTTTATCTGATTTTTGAATTACGGCTGGAATTCTATTAATCCAAGATTCTCTAGTCGAATAACAAATAGTCATAAACTCCGATGAATATTTTGACTTGGATGGATAAAATATTTCGTCAAAGTGCTCTTCCATTACAATTGGTGCGAATGGCATTATTTCGTATCTTTTCAATCTTTCATTTAACACCTTGTGAGTTTGAACTTTTGTTGGTTTTACTAGAATACTTCTTGCACCTAACGCTCTCGGACCATGTTCAAATCTACCTTGAAACCACCCAATTATTTTTCCATTTTCGATATCTTTTGCAATTTCTTCCGAGGAGTAAGGAACCCTGTTGAAGTTGTAACCTTTTGAGATATTATTGACCTCTTCATTCGTGTATTCAATACCGAAAAAAACATTTTGTAATTTTTTTGGTTTTGTTATTTCACCAAGCTCAACAGCTTTTTTAATACATGCTCCTAAAGGCAAACCCTCATCACCCATAGGGGGATAAACGAATATCTCATCAACAAAATCTAATTCGTTAATTTTTTGATTTAGTTTTACGTTTCCAAAAAGACCTCCTGAAAATGAGAATTTTGTATATTCGGGATATAGTTTATTCAAATCAATTAAAAATTGAATAAACATTTCGTTTGTGTGATGTTGTAGATTATATGAAAATATTTCTCGTTGTTCTTTGGTATCAAAATATCCTTGGAGCCTCATAGAATCCATTAGAAATTTAGTTCTGTCTGCTGTTGCTGCGGGACTAAACCTTAAATCATTATAGTCTATAACAGATTTCAACATTCTAATAATGTTTTCATCGTAATGACCGTCAGCAGCCATCCCCATTAGTTTTCCTTCATCTTTGCATATTCTCCAATTGTGTTTAACTTCTTTACCTAAAGTTAATATGCCTGTCGTCGCAAATCCCCAAAGGTGGGAAATACTACCGAAAGTAGAAAGGTCTATGCTTTTTAGTAATGTCATTTTACCGTCTTCACACAAGTAAATTTTCATAACTGATACGTCTCCACCACCGTCATATGAAATTGTCATTACTTTTCCATCCATACCACTTGTGAAGTATGCGCCATAACAATGTGATTCATGATGACTAACTCTTTCGTATCTACCATTTGTGAGTTCATCGGCATACAAATCAGGAACTGGTTCAACCATCATTCTATGGTCGGCATCTTTTATTTGTAAACCTGATAATTCAACAATTTTCGATGATGATAAGTTTGGATAAGATACATAGCTATCGCCAGCCTTAATCCTTGTTAATCTTTCTTCTTCAATAACATATTTGATTTCACCATCTACAATCAATGCGGAGGCTGCACTATGAGAACCGGCAAAAAACGAATAAATTGAGCTCATATTATTTTATTACCAACGTCTAGATATTAAAAAATTATTGATTACTAAGAAATCTAAATTGTTTTCGATTAAACAATTCATTGCTTCAGTAGGAGTTTCAACAATTGGTTCTTTTGGACCATTGAAACTTGTATTGAGTAATACAGGAACCTTTGTTTTTTCGTAAAATTTATTTATAAGATTATAAAATTTTAAATTACTTTCAGGTGTTACTGATTGATGTCTTGCTGAGTTATCTACGTGAGTTACCGCAGGTATTTTTTCTCTCCACTCAGGTTTGACTGTAGTTGTAACTAACATATACGGAGAATATATCTCTGACTCGAAAATTTCTGATTGATGTTCAAACAGAACTGCGGGTGCAAAAGGTCTATACCATTCTCTTTTTTTAATATCCATATTGATGTGATTACACATCCATTTCTGAATAGGGGAAGCAATTATTGAACGATTACCTAAAGCTCTCGGACCAATCTCGGAACCATCTTGAAACCAACCTATCACTCTGTTTTGAGTTAACCAGTATGTGACATCCTCATTTAATTTTTCGAAATCATCGTATTCAACATAATCGATTCCTGTAAATTTGTTAAGGGTTTCCACAATTTCCCTTCTTTCATATTTTTTTCCTAAATAAGGTGAAATAGGTTCAGTTATTTCAATATCCACAAGTTGTTGATATGCATACCAAGCACATCCTAATGGAATACCTGAGTCATCTGAAGGGGGAAGGAAAAAACAATTTTCAAACAAGTTTGATTTTATAATCTTTTCATTTGAATTACAATTCAGAAAAGAACCACCTGACGCACAGACATTTGAAGAGTCTGTCATATTTTTAGCCATTTTTGCTAAAATTAAAGATGCCTTTTCCTGTTCTCTTTGATAAATTCCTGCGACAGCCGCCTTTGAAAAAAAATCAAATTCCCAAGTTACCTTAGGATAAATTGTATTGTTAGAAACAAAAATATCGTTTTCCAGTTCAGTGACGAACTCAGGGGCTTCCTTTACAAGTTCGGGGTCTGCGTAAGACGCCAAACCCATCAATTTACCCGCAGGCCATGATTGACTTTGTGGACTATAAACCAATTGTTTAGACCCTGTGGAATACATTGTTCCTAATGAGACATCTTCATTTGTATCAATTGGGACAGGATATTTTATCCATTTTTTATAAACCTCTTTATATTCATTTTTATTGAAATGATATATTGAGATTCCTTCAGCCCAATCAAAATCAGTGTTTAAATTATATTCTTTCGGGTCATACCAAAGGTGTGTTTTATTTTTGAAAGTAATGATACTTCCAGATGCGTCTGCAACAATTACTGCGGCCTCCTCCAAACCCGAACTAAAAAATACCGAATAAGCATGTGCTAAATGATGAGGTAAAAATTTTAGATTTGTTTTATTCACTACCCTTGGGTATAGTTGATAAAATTGTGTTTCAACATCATCAATTTCTTCAGTTGTGCTGTAAACAAATAAATCAATGTTTTTATATGTTATTCCCAAAGAGTTTAAACAATAGTTTATAGATTCGACAGGAATTTTACCTCCTGAATAAGCTCCATCATGTTTAATTCTTGAAAGTCTTTCTTGGGTTATTCCAACAACGACTTTTCCATTCTCGATAATGACTGCACCCTTATCGTGACCAACTGAAAATCCTAATACTCTCATAATTTTTTTTTAAATTTCTTCTTCAGGTGAATCGGTTTCTAAATTCACAGATACGCCTTCATCCAAATCTTCATCACATTTGTGGATGTGAACTCTTTCTTCAAATTTGAAAACGATAACCTTTTTAACTTCTTCAGGAAATTTGATATCTCCTTTAACATCAACAACAATCCCTTGTTTTTCGTTGAGAATTAAACCTAATGCTCTTCCAAAAATTAACGATGCGTTAACCAAGTCTTGAGTTGTGTTTTCGTAATTTGGGTCTTCTGGTTTTAAATGATTTTCTTCCATATATTATTCTGTTTCGTCTGAGATTATGTCACCAAATTGTGACGCGGCTTTTGGGTTCCTTTTTAAGAAGATTTCATAGGCGACCTGGTATCTTGTTAGTTCCACTTGTGCTGGAAATAATTCAACACTTAGTGAGTCACTCAAAACTTCTAAACTATCAACCTGTTTGGTTAATTGATTAATTTGAAATTTTTTGTCTTTAACCTCTAAACTTGAACTACTCCACATGAGGGTAATCCAAATAATAGATAACAGTAAAACAACAATGATAGTCATTAATTTTTTTTCTTTTTCCATATTAGATAAATTTAACACAAAATTTTAATAAACAAATGATTTTTGATAATCAGTCCAAATCTTTTGAAGACCATTTTCGTGAACCAAAGTAGGGGCAAATGGTTTGTGTTTCATATGCATGTTTGCCTCCTCAGGTGTCCTGTTTGATTTTTTCAAATTACACTTAAAACAAGAAGTTACCAAGTTAGTCCAATCATTTTTTCCACCTCTTGATTTAGGAATGACATGGTCCAATGTTAATTCTTTTTTTGAACCACAATAAACACACTCAAATCCATCTCTTTTATAGATACGATTACGGTTAGCTCTAAGACCTCTTGTTTGATGTTTAATATACTTTAACAGTCTAATAATTAATGGTCTTATATAAGTCTTATAACCCCCTACGATTGGAGATTCATTATCACCTTTAATAATTTCTGCCTTTCCTTTATCAACAAGCACAAAGCCTCTTCGGATTGTGGTCACGTTGAGCGGAGTATAGTCATAATTCAAAACAAGCACCGAGGTCATATCATTCAATTTTTGCAAAGATAGTTTATTAGGTCATAAAAAACAAAAAGGGGTCAATTTTTCTCGACCCCTTTTGATATACTACAGAATTAGCAATAGTTTATGGTTCGAGATTTGCGTCTCAATACATCAGAGTTCTCATACTTTTTTGTTGTTCCCAAAAGACACATTTTACTTCTGTCTGTTATCATGACAATAAATATCAACAAAAATTTCATAGAATCAAATTATTTTTCTACCTTTGACAAAAATAAATCATATGCCATACATTGACCTTGATATTGAAGTATACGAATTCGTTCGAGCTTGTTCTAAAAGAGACATCAAAGAACTAATTAAAGAATTGGTGGATGAGGGACATCTTCCAAAAGACTTGTATTTTGAAAATGGTGAAGTAAAAAAAGAAATGACTAGGAAAACTTCTAGTGAAATTGATTTCGAAGATAAATTAGATAAACTCAAATTGAAATTTTTTTCCCTGAGTAAAGATGAGGAAGAATCTTTGGAAAAAATCTTTAAAAGACATTTATAAAAAGGAACATATTTATAATATTATTAGACTATGAAGAATTTGAATTTAGACATTAATCACGGGTTCACACCGACAACACCTAATGGTGATGGGGGTAGAATTTGCTTTAGTTCAGAGGATACAGATGTTGGATAAAAAAAATAAAGCCAAATATCAAAACCCTGAACTCAAAAAGTTTGGGGTTTTTTTTTCGGGAGGTAGTTCAGTCCGGTAGAATACATGGTTTGGGACCATGGGGTCGCAGGTTCGAATCCTGTCCTCCCGACATGAAAAAAGAAAGACATCCATTTTGGAGCTTTACGACTTTGTTTTTAGGAATAATATTCGTATTTTTGTCTCCAATAATAGTTGGTTGGTATTTGTGGTTATTTGTGAGAATCTCCCTTAGCTCAGTTGGTTAGAGCATTTGACTGTTAATCAAAGGGTCCTTGGTTCAAGTCCAAGAGGGAGAGCAAAAAGGAGCGGTAGTTCAGTTGGCTAGAATGCTACACTGTCACTGTAGAGGTCGCGGGTTCGAGCCCCGTCCGTTCCGCTGATAGAGTTTGTCCGTGGTAACGGTCTGATGGGAGAAATCCTTGCAGACTTCTCCATTCAAAATCCAATCATTGATTCACAGGTGATTGGGCTAATTGTGAAAGAAAAACGGAATCTTGCGGGAGTAGCTCATTCGGTAGAGCGATAGCCTTCCAAGCTATAGGTGGCCAGTTCGAGCCTGGTCTCCCGCTCAAAGTGGACTAAACGTGTAGTAACCACAGGTGTGATATCCACCACTACACTCTAGCGGAAGTAGCTCATTTGGTAGAGCACAACCTTGCCAAGGTTGGGGTGGCCAGTTCGAGCCTGGTCTTCCGCTCAGAGGCCTCCTTAGCTCAGCTGGTAGAGCAACTGATTTGTAATCAGTAGGTCGTTGGTTCGATTCCGACAGGAGGCTCAAAATTTTTAATTATGGCAACAGCATTTTGGACTTATTATGTAATAAGCGTTTTTTATTGTATCTATCAACTTTCAAAGAGATGGAAACAAAGTATCATGCCAGGTGGCCTTGGAGTAACACCGGCTCTTGATACGATTATGGTTATGTTTATTGGACCATTTTTGGCACCTGTAGATTTTTTCCTTACATGGGTAAGACTATATAAGGAAGCAGAACAAGCTAGAAGAGACAACGAAAAAATTTTCTAAAAATGGCTCATCCAAACTTACATGCAAAATCTTCTGCCAAAAAATTTGGTGGTAAACCTGAAGATTATACCCATCTTCACGAATGGATGGACGAAACCAAAGGATGGTTTGGAGATTCTTTACATAGAATGTTTAGACATCATAGTGAAGGTATATTCGAGATGGAAAAAAGGTTTGGAACAGAGTTCAAAAATTCTGATGGTAAAATTGTTTATACCCGATATGTTGGAGAACAACATGTAAAAGAGGATTGTAACAATTATATTCCATCAGCAAAAGAATGGATTAATAATATTTCGGAAAACAAAAGACCTAGTTGGATGTTGAAGACAATTAAACTTGAATTCGAAGATTGATATTTATTGTTATGAAACGTAAACAAATTAATACACAACAAGTTCTTACACCTGAAGATAAAAAATATCTAAGAGGGGTATCAAATTATTTGAGGTCATTAGGAATGATTGATGGTTCGATAGAAGTTGATATTGATAATGGATATTCATTTGATTCCTCAGATATTGATTGGAAAAATATAACCCACTTCAGTAACAATTATAGGGCTGAAATACCAAATGGATTGATTGCAATCTTAGTAAAAATAATGAACTATATTGATGAGAAATCGTTATTTCAGATGCCCGATATCGATGACGTTATCAATTATGAAAGAGTTGATTTTGACATTGATACTGAGAAACAAGAAATTTCTGTGAACCATTGGTGGTCGTATTATGAAAGAAATGACGGTAGCACAAGAGAATGGGATGAAGAAGAAGGAAAAGAAATTTTTGAAGAGTGGCAACAGGATGGAGTTTTAGAAGACTTGGATGTTCCTGCTGATGGAATTTTGACGGTGAGATATAATGGTTCAGGTGACTCTGGTTATATCGAAAATAATTTTGAAGAAGTGGGAGACCAAGTTCCTTCAACGATTGAAGACTGGTGTTATAATCAACTTGAAAATTACTTTGGTGGTTGGGAAATTAATGAAGGTTCTGATGGGGAATTTATATTCAATTTTAACGAAATGACTATTCAATTGAATCATAGTTACAACACTGAAGAAACTACAACAGACACAATTTATAAAGAAGATTTTTCTTAAAACACTTTGATAATTGCTAGCAATTTTCTATCTTTGTATTGTTCTTTGAGACATACCTGGGTGGTGTAATTGGTAGCCACGCAAGACTTAAAATCTTGTGAACCGAAACGTTCGTGCGGGTTCGATTCCCGCCCCAGGTACCAGGTCCTGTAGTTAAAGGGATATAACTACTGCCTTCTAAGCAGTAATTCGTGGTTCGAGTCCACGCGGGACTACCATTTTACTTTTTCATAAAAATGTATATATTTATAATAACATGAACACTACAATGCATCATATAATCTTCTGTCAACAACAAGAAATTTGTTGGTATGAGGTTATGCCTTGTAGTTCAGATGTGTAATGATTAGATAATTCCTGAAGAGTTATATATACAAACCCTGAACGACAGAAATGAAGTTCGGGGTTTTTTTTTTTTGGTTCTTTGAAATATTGGTTGTAAATTTGTAATTCTTGGCCCCGTCGTCTAAAGGTTAGGACGCCACCCTTTCACGGTGGAGATTTCGGTTCGAGTCCGTGCGGGGCTACAAAAAATAATAATATGAAAGCAATACTTGAATTTAATTTACCTGATGACCAGCAAGATTTTGATTTGGCTACAAGAGGTATGAAATTTTGGTCAGTTTTATGGGAGTTGGACCAATCTTTGAGGTCAAAAACAAAATATGCTCCCGACAGTTTACCTCAAGATAAGTATGATGCTTATAAAGAAATTAGGGATGAACTTCGTGAACTAATGTTAAATAATGATATTAGTTTTGATATGGTTCATTAAAAAAAAAAGGTCAGTTGGCCGAGTGGCTTAGGCGATAGTCTGCAAAACTATTTACACAGGTTCGATTCCTGTATTGACCTCCAAATACGTCTGTAGCTCAGTTGGTAGAGCACTAGTCTCCAAAACTAGGTGTCAGAGGTTCGAGCCCTCTCAGGCGTGCAAGGTTGATTGGGAAGCCTTACACCTTCATTAAAAGTTGGAATGTAAGCGAGGGGACTAAATGGAGTCGAAGTAATGCCAATTATAAAAGGGGATGTCCACGCACCCATCTTCCCCTTTCCTTTTTTTTGGGAGTATCGCCTAGTGGCAATGGCAGAAGACTGTAAATCTTCCCTCTTTCGAGTTCGTTGGTTCGAGTCCAGCTACTCCCACATTCAGGACCCTTAGCTCAGTCGGTTAGAGCAAATGACTCATAATCATTAGGTCCACGGTTCGAGCCCGTGAGGGTCCACATATTATCCTCTGGTGTAACGGTAACACAATTGGTTTTGGTCCAATTATTCAAGGTTCGAATCCTTGGGGGATAACACATGGTGACTATAGCCTAATGGTAGGGCGAAAGTTTGTGGCACTTTTTGTGAGAGTTCGATTCTCTCTAGTCACACAAAATTGGAATGTAGCTCAGTTGGTTAGAGCATTCGTCTGATACGCGAAGAGTCGGTGGTTCGAGTCCACCTATTCCAACTTCTACTCAAAAAAAAATTTTCAGAAAAAATTTTTATAAAAATTGACATAACCAATATAGTCTCGTATATTTATAGTCTATTAAGTTAATCAAAACATTAAATTAAAAACAAAAAAACATGAAAAAAATCGTAGCATTATTTGCAATCGTAGCATTGACAGCTTGCGGAAACGGAACATCAACTGAAGTTAAATCTGATTCAACTGCTGTAGCAGTAGATTCAGTGAAAGTAGATTCAACAGTTGTAACTGTAGATTCTGCAAAAGCTGAAACACCAGCAGTAGAAGTAAAATAATATATTTCTATTCAAAAAAATTAAACCCACCAATTGGTGGGTTTTTTTATTTCATTAATTCTTTTATTCGAGTTGCTTCTATGAGGATGTCTTCTTTATTTTTACTTTCAGACATTCCTAACAGACTTAATAAATCCATGTTTAACTTTTTTCTCTCCTCGGCACTCATTTTATCGAGAATACCTTTATCATCTGATTTTGAAGTTTTAGAATCATCGGTTTTAGAATCATCGGTTTTAGAATCATCGGTTTTTGGTTCTGAAGGTCCCTCAATTTCTGAAGATTGGTCTGATAAATTAGAAACGTGAACATGGTCACTGTGTCCCTCAAATCCAAAAGTAAGGAAGGCTTTGGGATTTGGTTCACCCTCGGCGTTTTTGTTATATCCCATTCTTTTGAGAGTGTCTGTAAATTTTTCTACAATTTCCCTGTTTTTAGGGTCAACAGTATATTTTTCACCGTTTTGATAAATAAAATCAATATCGACAGCTGAACCCTTATAGTGTCTACTAACCTTGCCGCTTTTTGAGTATTTACTATGACCTGATTTAGCCCAATCTACCGTAACTTTCTGATTGTTTTCAGCAGCTGCTTTTTGAATGTCATCCAAAAGAGCTTTATTAATTTTGTCTTGTTTAGTCCTTTTTTGAAAAATAATGTTGGGGTAGGATGTTTCCACATCATTAATTGTAACCATAGTTTCATTCAAGAAATTTCTGTTACCTAAAGTCCAATTGAAAGTTTTTGTCATTCTTTTTAATTCATTTACATAGATAAATACTATCTATTAGATGAATAATTCAAAACTTTTTTTCCTGTTGGTTTGGGTGGTGGTAAAGTCTCAGTCAATTCTTCTTCATATACTTTGGGAAGACTTTTAATTTTACCTTCGGTTATTCCTTTACCCTTTTTCTTTTTTTCATTGTCACCGACTAATCCAAATTTAATCCATCTATACCATATTCTTTCGTGGATATAATATTGAATGGGTTTATAAACTAATTCTACAAGTCCGAAAGCAGCACCAATTTTAATACTACCAGTTGCCAACCACATGATGACAAAACCAATTCCTGTGCTGACAACTCTGTAACTTATTGTTTTAGCTACGTGTCTTTTTGCTGTTACTTTATAATTCATATGATTTGATATCGGGGATTCCACCTATTGATTGAAATCCACCATCTCTAACAAAGTTTATTCCGACAGCTCGTTGGATTGGGTTTTCAGGGTCCATATCGTTTAATACGACTCTTGTTCCTCTTCCACAATTCATTACAAGTTGATGATATTTTACACCAAGTTTTTCGAGTTCTTGTTTGGTAAATAATTCATAACTATCAGGACGAGCTGTAGTTATAATTATCACTGAACCTGAATTATAATGTTCGTTGACATAATCAATTACATCTTGAATTGGTGTTAAAATTGCGGTATCTAATTCATTGAACTTACGATACTTTACTATTGTTCCATCGATATCGACAAACAGAGTTGGATTTTTTGTTACTTTACTCATTGTAGAATTATAGACATTTTTTTAAAATAAAAAAGTAGTCAGAGGTTGGTGGGAAAAACCTTAGGGCTAGCACCCGTTCACTGCTGCAGACAGTTACACCAACATGACTACCACACGTTAAAAAGTAACATTATCACCATGCTCCCAATCTTCCTGAGCTTCATTCGGGTCAAGTTCTACCTCAACATACAAATTCTGTGACATGAATTTTAACGATTTTATTTTTTTTTTAATTATAGTATATTTTTAAGTATTGTCAAAATTGGTTTTGTTTAATTCTTGAATTGAAATTACATCATTTTTCCACTCTTTCCAAATTTCAAAATCTTTCAAACTTTCCAATGTTTTTTCATGAATTAGAATAAATCCGTCAGGTGCAACACCATCAAATTTTCTTATGTGTCCTTCCTCCTGAATAATTTTTTTCACATCAATTTTGTTTTGATTTTCCATAGGTTTCGTTTTTGAAATCTGATTATTTTCCGATTGAATCTTTTTCAGAAATTGTTATTTTACCATCACCCACAAAAGAATTTATGAGTTCTTTTACTTTTTCATTATCTGACCAAACTAAACTGTGTTCGGATGAGGGATTGTATTCACCTTCTACAAGATAAACTACAATAGTATCAGGCGAAAGAGTCAAAAATCCATGTGCTTTGGTTTTCGGGATGTATACGGCTTCGTTTTCACCAACCATCGCATATTCTACTTCATTAGTTTCCAAGTCAACTATTACATCTACAATCAATCCTTTCACAACTTTGACATACTTTGTCTGAGGAGGATTTGTTTGATAATGTAATCCACGAAAAGTAAAATTATGTTCATTAACACTAATTGAACATTGAGTCCAATTTGTATCTAAAATATCTAAGGGTACGGGGGTATATGAACCTCTGTTATCCTTGAACGTCTGATGTATTATTGTCTCCATCATTTAAAATTTTTATAATTTTTTCTTTAATTCCCGATTGTTTGATGCCCTCTGATGAACGAGGAGTTCTAACAAAGTTATCTGTCAACCAAGTCAACATATCCAAATCATCTACAGCAACCCATTTCATAACTGATTTCGTGTCGTGTGTATCTAACCAATTATTAATCTCAGTTGCTCTTGCCCACTCTAAATCTGCGGAATTTGATTTAACATATCCTGTGTAACCAATCGGTTGTTTAATTATTCCTCTAATCTTATATAATTCTCTCATTTGTGAAAGTGAAGCATGAAATCTCCAATCAGAGGAAATAACAATTTCACAATCTGTTTCTTCAATAATCTCATTCAAAACTTCAATAGCCTTCTCATTGAATCTGTCAAATACAGAATCAAGACCCTCTTTATTTTTGTAACGAGAGCCCCACTCTGACGATAAACAGATTACTCCATCATGGTCCAAAAACAAAATTTTCATAGATACAAAGATATGATATTTATAATAAAAAACACGTCAAAAGACATAAAAAATAAACACCACACTATGGAAGATGGCAATAAACAGACAAACATGGAGAAGAGCGTTTCAAGACAATCTCTCCCAAATATTTTTAATGTTGGCACTCTTCTTCAATCCTTTTGGATTCGATGCCGTTCAGTATTCCCTGATATTACTGACAGGAAGTTTATGGAAAGCGAACTTCGTTTTGTATTGTATTGCGGGGGTATTCTTTGGGTTGTATATCTACTTTCGAAAATTATCTAAAGAGCTTTAAGTTTACCTGACTTGAAAGCTTCAAAATTAGGACCTTTTACTAAAAAATAATCTTTACCAATTTTTCTATACCCTAAAATTCCTGCTAATTTAGCTGAGGCAAAGAATGATGAAAATTGACCTCTGAATTGAGAGGATGGAAAAAACTTGTCACTATAGCTGTGGGAATATAATTTTTTCCCGTCTACAAGTTTAGTTTTAAGTTT
>Ga0315902_10003523_pt1 | contig 23300 bp, 24 predicted proteins | sample LakEriMetagenome_9_FD_203523 | JGI IMG/M metagenome (GOLD analysis project Ga0315902, IMG submission 203523) | Freshwater fungal communities from buoy surface, Lake Erie, Ohio, United States - Buoy 12 MA117 | ecosystem: Environmental > Aquatic > Freshwater > Lake > Lake biofilm | place: USA... | reverse complement strand
TGGCATAGGCCTGGGAGCTCAGCTCGGTCATGCCGTATTCGCCGCCAATCCGGCTGAGATTGAACGCAGAGCGCAGGATCTCGTGGAGTTCGTTCCGCGTGATTTCCGCCCGTCTGCCTTTCATGCCGCCGGTTTCTATCAAGGTGAAGGCATCCGCTTCTGCAATAGCGCCGCGCTCCTTCACGTATTCAGCAAAATCGAGCAAGGCAAAAGTGACGCCCCATAGCTGCACATCCTTGCCCTCCGCTGTCAGCTTCAGGAGTTGCGCATACAGAGCGGCATGGTCGTACAGAAAGAAACCGCTGCCCGCCGGTTCCGTAGCACTTACCCAATCGTTGAGCATGGCAACCAGCGAAGATCCGCTGCGTTCCAGATAAGAAGGCAGCAGACAGAGAAAGACCTTGTTGTTCAACGCACCGAAAGCCTGTTCAAAGCAAGCACGCGCATTGCCCAGGTAATCATCCATGTGCTTAAGGGGGAAGCGGCTGACGCCGATGCCGGTGGTTGAACTGCTTTCGAACCAGCATTCAGGGTTGTATTCGCCACAGCGCAAGTCGTGCGATTTGAAAAATTCGACGGGAAGAAAGGGAATCCGGCTCCAATGCTCCACCGCTTCCGGGCTTTGGACACCGCTGTAACGCGCATAATCGCGGAAAGGTGCACACAGATTCCATTGTTCGCGGAACAGTGCCAATGCGAATTCGTTAAATTTGTCGGGTTCTGCGAAAAGGCGCAGGGCCATCCTGTGCATGCGCTTCAAAATTACACTCCCGATCCTGCTTATGGTTTTTCTGTTCGCGGCATGCAGCGACGATGGCAACAAATTCCCTGAAACGCCCGGGTTAGAATACCGGGGTTTTGAAAAAAGCAAAACCCCCGACGGGCGGGATTCTTCGGTTTTTTTCCGATTCCGCTACACCGATGGTGACGGCGATATCGGTTTGTCAGAAAGCGATACACTGCCGCCTTTCGATTTCGGTGGTCCCAATTTCTATAATTTTCTCGTCCAGTATTTTGTGTGGGACAATGGCGTGGCCCGTCCGCGCATCGATCCGCTCACCCTGGATACCTTGTCTTTCCATTTGCGCCTGCCGGTGCTCACACCCAGCGGCACGAATAAGCAGATTGAAGGCGAGTTGAAGGTGGAAATCCCGGCACGGCCTTCGGGTTTTTCGCCCGACAGCATTCTGATCCGTTGCCGCCTGAGCGACCGTGCCCTGCGCAAAAGTGCTTTCGTTAGCAGCCCGGTGGTGCCGTTATTCCATTAAAAACACCCTTTCACACAAAGGCTGCCTTGAAACCCTTTTCAGGGGAATCAAAATCGCTATTTTCGCAGTTCGCACCGAATTGGTACGGTATTTGAAAAACCCATAACAACCGCGTATGAGAATCTTCGCCATCCTCCTCCTCGCCATAGCCGGCATCCCCGCCGCACATGCGCAGAAATTCGGCTATGTGGATACCGATTATATCCTTGGCCAGATGCCAGCTTACCGTTCGGCACAAACACAGCTCGACGAAATGGCCAAAACCTGGCAGGATGAAGCGGATAAGATGAAACGTTCGCTCGACCAGATGTTCCGCGAATACAAAGCCGAAGAACTTCTCCTTTCCCCGCAGCAGCGCAAGGAACGCGAAGAGTTGATCGTGAAGCGCGAAAGCGAGCTAAATGCTTACCGCGAACAGAAGTTCGGTTACAACGGTGAGCTCTTCAAGAAACGCGAAGAACTCATCAAACCGATACAGGACAAAGTGTACGAAGCGGTACAGAAACTGGCTAAGGAGCAAAACCTCGACTTCATTTTTGACAAGGGTGGCGATCTGATCATGCTCTATTCCAATCCGCGTTTCGACAAGAGCGACGAGGTGCTCGAAAACCTCGGCATAGCCCCTCAGGAAAACACAACACCCGGCGGCACTACGCCCGGCGGAAACAACCGTTAATTCAACAACAAACTATATGAAACACTTGCTCTCCCTGATTGCACTGGCGGGATTTGCCTTCACCGCGGCACCTGAACTCAAGGCCCAGAAAATCGGTTACATCAACCGTCAGTCTGTGGTTGACAGTCTTGCTGCCTACGATACAGCCATGGCCAAACTGCAACGCGCAGCCGAATTCTACGACGAAACCCTGATGTCGAACCAGTCCGAATACCAGCGTCTGATGACCCAGTACCAGGAAATGTCGCAGAACCCGAACACGCCCAAAACACGCCTCGAACTGAAAGTGAAAGAAATCCAGGCCCTGGAAGACCGCATGCGCGAGCTGCAGGAAAAGCGCCAGGAAGAACTCCAGGAACTGCAGTACGACCTGCTGAAGCCCATTTCAGACGCAGTCAACAAAATGACCGAAGCCATTGCCAAGGAAAAAGGTTATGTCTATGTGCTCGACAACACCAATAACACTTTGGTGGTGATGCCTAAGACCGACGACCTTACCGATGTGGTGCGTGCCCGCATGATCGCAGAAGAGAAAAAGGCCAGAACCACCGCCAAGCCTTAAATAGCAATAAACCTCCGATGCAAAGCCATCTCGCCGCAGGCGGATGGCTTTGCTGTTTTTAGCAGCTTATATTTGCAATCTACATGCGTATGGCAGGACCTATAGGCGTATTCGATTCCGGTTACGGCGGGCTGACCGTCTTGCAGGAACTTGTGCAACGCCTGCCACAATACGATTTTGTGTACCTGGGCGACAACGCAAGGGCACCTTACGGCAACCGTTCTTTTGAAACCGTTTTCCAATACACCCTCGAAGCGGTGGAATGGTTCTTCCGTGAACACGGCTGCCCGCTGGTGATCATTGCCTGCAATACAGCTTCAGCCAAGGCATTGCGCAGCATCCAGCAACGGGAATTACCCAAACTGGCGCCCGATAACCGCGTGTTGGGTGTGATTCGCCCAACGGCTGAAGTAATTGGCAACTACAGCCGAAGCAAATCGATCGGCGTAATGGGAACCAAAGGAACCGTGCAAAGCGGCTCCTATCCGATTGAAATAGCGCATTTCTTCCCCGAGCTGCGCATAACCCAGGAAGCCTGCCCGATGTGGGTGCCGCTGATCGAAAACGACGAATACCAGAGTCCGGGTGCAGATTATTTTGTGGAGCAACATATCCGCAGGCTCTTTGCCGCCGATCCCGATATCGATACGCTGCTGCTGGCCTGCACGCATTATCCGCTGTTGATGGACAAGATCCGGCAATTTGTCCCGCCACACGTGCAAGTGATTGCCCAGGGCGACATAGTAGCGGAGAGTCTGGCTTATTACCTGCAACGTCATCCGGAAATAGAAAATCGTTTGACCTGCGGAACAAGTGAAGCTCAGGTGCGTTTCTATACCACCGATACCGCGGAAAGCTTCGAAGCAGGAGGTGCAGCCTTCTTCCGCGGCGAAGTCAAAGCCATCCACACCGATCTGAAGCCGTGACACCGGAACACCTGCGCGAAACCCTCGGCATGCTGCCCGATAGCCCGGGCATCTACAAATACTTCGACGCCGATGGCAAACTAATGTACGTCGGCAAGGCCAAGTCGCTGCGCAAGCGCGTTTCTTCCTATTTCAACAAACAACAGCACGAAAACCGGAAAACCCAGGTGCTGGTATCGCGCATCCAAAGCATCGACTTCACGGTTGTAGACAGTGAAATGGATGCACTGCTGCTCGAAAACAGCCTGATCAAGGAGTTTCAGCCGCGCTACAACATCAACCTCAAAGACGACAAGAGCTATCCTTCCATCAAGCTGGTTCACGAACGTTTTCCGCGTATCTATGCCATGCGCAACCGCGTGGCCGACGGCAGTGAGTATTTTGGACCTTACGCTTCTGTCCGCGTGATGGATACGGTGCTCGAACTCGCGCGCAAGCTGCATCCTACCCGCAGCTGCTCACTCAACCTTACCGAGAAGAACATCGCAGCCGGCAAGTTCAAGGTTTGCCTTGAATACCATATCGGCAACTGCAAAGGGCCTTGCGAAAACCTGCAGAGCGAAGCCGAATACAACCGCAGCATTGCCCAGATCCGCCACCTGCTCAAAGGCAACCTCGGTGAAGTGAAGCGACACCTGAAAGAATTGATGCTGGAAGCCGCTTCCACATTGCGTTTTGAAGAAGCCCAACACTACAAGGAAAAGTTATCGTTGATTGAAAAGTTCCAGGCCAAAAGCATGGTGGTAAACCTGCAGGCAGATAACCTGGAAGTGTGCACAATTTCAAGCACCGATACCCAGGCTTTCGTGAACCACATGCGCATCAGCCAGGGTATGATTGTCGGAAGCCGCAACCTGGAATATCGCAAACGGATGGACGAACCGGATACCGATATCCTGCTGGCTGCCCTGGCCGAAATGTCTGACCCGGCGGTTCGCGGTTCGCGCGAAGTGATCGTCAGCGAAGTCCCGCCCGATTGGAACGATGAGCGGATACAATTCTCCGTACCCAAGGCGGGCGACAAAAAGAAGATCCTCGATCTGAGCCTGCGCAATTCCCTCCTCTTCAAGCGGGAAAAAACCGCCCAATACGAAAAACTCGACCCGGCCCTGCGCGTGAACCGTTTGATGGACCGTATGAAGGAAGACCTGCGCCTCAGCGAACAGCCTGTGCATATTGAGTGTTTCGATAACTCCAACTTCCACGGTGAGCATGCCGTTTCGGCTTGTGTGGTTTTCAAGGAAGGCAAACCGGCCCGCAGCGAATACCGGCATTTCAACGTGCGCACCGTGGAAGGACCGGACGATTTTGCGACCATGCGCGAAGTGATTACCCGGCGCTATTCCCGCCTTCGCGATGAAGAGAAACCCCTTCCGCAACTCCTGGTGGTGGATGGCGGCAAGGGCCAGCTCAGTTCTGCCGTCGAAGCGCTGAAAGCCATCGGCATGTACGGCAAATTTGCGGTTATCGGCATTGCCAAGCGCCTCGAGGAAATCTATTACCCGGATGATCCATTGCCCCTGTACATCGATAAGAAAAGCGAAACCCTGAAGGTTATCCAACACATGCGCGACGAAGCGCATCGCTTTGGCATCACGCATCACCGCAAGAAACGCGACAAGGCAACCCTGGGCACGGAGTTAACGCATATTCCCGGCATCGGTGAGGAAACCGCGCGGCAATTGCTGCTTGCTTTCCGCAGTGTAAAAGGGGTGAAGGAAGCGGCTCTACAAGCATTGGCCGCCGAAATAGGTCCGGCCAAAGCCGAGAAAGTATACCAATGGTTCCATCCGCATGAAGCCTGAGCTGCGCATACCGATTGAAAGCCTGGAGGAAACCACAGCGCGGCTGGCCCGGCGCGCCCTGCAGGAAACCCATGCCGTGCTGCTCGGCGGCCACAAGGGCAACGATCCCTACGGAAAGTACCTGCTGCTCGCGGCATTCGGCAAACGGGATTTCCTGGAACTTCAGGCAGGTCCACAGGCTTTTCCGCGGTTGCAGGAAGCCTGGAACAGCGGAGGATGGTGGTTCGGACACCTGGGTTACGACCTGAAGAACGCCACCGAAGCCTTGGAAAGCCGCCATCCTGCCTGGGTTTCCTGGCCGGATCTGGCCTGGTTTCAACCCGAAATTGTCTGTGCCGTCACGCGCAAAGAACCCGATGTATTGCAGGTATACGGAACACGCAACTTTGACCTGCCTGCGGTCGTGGAAGGGGCTGTGGTGGTAGATGCCCCCGTATTCCAACCCGCAGAATCGGAAAGTGCTTATCTGGAGCGGATTGAGCAGATACGGGAAGACATAGCGGCCGGCACGTATTACGAGATGAACCACTGCGTGGAGTTCAGGGCTCAAGGAGTAAGCCCCGACCTTGCGGCCTTGTGGCAACGCATGTACCAACGGGCGCCTGCCCCCTTTGCCGCCTTGTACCGTTGGGGCTCAGGAACGGCTATTTGCGCCAGCCCGGAACGATTTCTCTGCCTTCGCAACGGGCGGCTGATCTCGCAACCCATCAAAGGAACAGCGCCGCGGCATCCCGACGCGGAAGAAGATGTACGCCTGCGGGAAGCACTGGCAGCCGATCCGAAAAACCGCGCCGAAAACGTCATGATCGTAGACCTGGTGCGCAACGATCTCAGCCGTACCTGCCTGCCCGGCAGCGTGCAGGTGCCGGAGTTATTCGGCGTACACAGTTTCGCCCAGGTACACCAGCTCATCTCAACGGTAACCGGCTTGCCCAAACCCGGCATTCGCCCGGCCGACATGATACGGGCGGCCTTTCCCATGGGAAGCATGACCGGCGCACCCAAGGTGGAAGTGATGAAGCACATAGAAGACTATGAAAACTTCCGCCGCGGTTTATACAGCGGCAGCCTCGGATATTGCGACCCCGACGGCGATTTCGACCTCAATGTGGTCATCCGAACCTTGCAATACGACAGCCAGACACAGCGTATGGCCTATCATACCGGCGGTGCCATCACCTGGGACAGCGACGGGGCAAAGGAATGGCAGGAATGCCAATGGAAAGCGGCAAGTGTGCTGCGGATTTTTGATTAGTACCGTCGGCCCTCGTGGCCGGCCTCCGTTTCTACGGATTAAATCCAGAGCAGAAGATGGCGGCCATGAGGGCCGATGCTCGTAAATTGCACCCATCCTCATGAAACAAGCGGAATCGCCAAAACTGCAACACTCCACCTGGCATATTCCGGGTATGGATTGTCCGTCGGAGGAACAAGTGATTCGCTTGAAATTCAGCAGTGTGGAAGGAATCGAACGTCTTGCCTTCGACCTTCCTGCCCGGCGCTTGCAGATCTGGCACCGGCAGGAACCAGAAATGCTGACAAATGTCCTGGAATCGCTGAACTGGGGCGCAAGGCTCGAGTCGAGTGTACCTGCCGCTGCCGGCGACCTGGATGAAGGATCCCAACAGGCACCCGAACGCCGGTTGCTTTGGTTGGTGTTGTGGATCAACGCGGGGTTCTTTTTGCTGGAATCGCTCACTGCATGGATATCAGGCAGCACCGGCCTCTTTGCCGACGGACTGGATATGCTGGCCGATGCCCTTGTTTACAGCATGGCGCTTTACGCCAGCGGCCGCAGCGCAATGGCATCGAAGCGGGTGGCCAGGGCAGCCGGGCTCTTGCAATTGTTCCTGGCCTTGCTCGGAATGGCAGAGGTATTGCGGCGTTTCATCGGCGCCGAAGCCGCTCCTGACTACAGTTTGATGATGCTTGTTTCGGCACTTGCACTTATTGGAAACTATGCATCGCTCCGCATCCTGCAGCGCACGCGGAGCAAGGCAGCGCATATCAGGGCGAGTCAGATTTTCACCTCCAACGATATCCTTGTCAATGCCGGTGTAATCCTGGCAGGCGGCATGGTTTGGATCAGCGCCGCTGCCTGGCCCGACTTGATTATTGGCAGCATCGTGTTTGTACTCGTGCTGCGCGGTGCCATCAATATCCTAAGGATTTCATGATGCAACGTCGGCCCTCGTGGCCGACCTCCTTTTCTCCGAATTTAACCCAGATCAGAAAAGGGCGCCACGCGGGACGCCGCGCCATCAGGAAGAAAAATTCACCAGCGCCTCTCCGAGCCTGTAAACATCGCTGAAGCTATTGTACATCGGCACAGGTGCCAGGCGGATTACATTCGGCTCCCGCCAATCGGTCACGATTCCTTGCCTGTTCAGGTGATCAAAAAGCGCCTTGCCATTTTCACCGGTGAGGAGTGAAATCTGTGCGCCGCGGTGCGGAGGAGGCGGGGTAATGATGCGGTAAACCAACGACCGATTGCGCAGGGCTGCTTCCTTCAACACAAACTCCAGCCAGGCAGTCAGGCGGGCGCTCTTGGCAGACAATGCCTGCATTCCAGCTTCGTCAAACAGGTCGAGGCTTGCCAGGTGTGCAGCCATGCTCAGAACAGGTGCATTGCTCAGTTGCCAGCCGGCCGCACCGGGTTCAGGGATAAACCCTTTGCGCATCTGGAAGCGTACATCTTCCTTATGGCCCCACCAACCGGCCAGGCGGGGCGTATCAGGATCTAGTCCATGCTTTTCATGAATGAATACGCCGCTTACACCGCCTGGACCGCTGTTCAGGTATTTATAGGTGCACCAGGCGGCGAAATCGACGTTCCAGTCGTGCAGGTTCAGCAAGAGGTTACCGGCTGCGTGGGCCAGGTCAAAGCCGGCAATGGCGCCTGCGCGATGCGCAGCTGCTGTGATGGCGGGTATATCAAAAGCCTGACCTGAATAATACTGCACACCGCTGAAGAATACCAGTGCCAGGTTTTCGCCTTCGCGCTCAATAGCCGCGAGGATGTCTTCGGTGTGCAGGTAGAATTCACCTTCCCGTGGCACGATTTCGATAATATCTGTTTCAGGGTCCAGCCCATGGAAGCGCACCTGGCTTTCCACCGCATACATATCGCTCGGGAATGCCCCGCCTTCCATGAGGATGCGCCGGCGTTTCCCTTCCGGACGGTAGAAACTCGCCATCAGCAGGTGAAGGTTGACGGTCAGGTTGTTCATCACCACCACTTCATGCGGCAGCGCGCCTACGAGCCGGGCGGTTTTATCACTAAAGAAATGATGGTAGCGGAACCAGGGCCGTTTGCCGTGGAAATGCCCTTCAACGCCCCATTGCGCCCAATCGTCCAGTTCCTGGCGGATGTATTCGGCTGTTGCTTTGGGTTGCAGGCCGAGTGAGTTTCCGCAGAAGTAAGCGAGGGGTTCATTGTTGTGCAGCGGAATCAGGAAGCGGCTGCGAAAACCTGCAAGTTCATCGGCATTGTCGGCAGCATCGGCCCAGGAGCGGCTGAATTCGAAGTCCATGATACGGCAAAATTACGCGCTCTGCAGCGCCCCGACCGGGTTTTGAAAATACTTTTCATTTGCCGCTTGCAAATTCATTTGCTGTGCTTATTTTTGCGGCCCTGATGTCCGATGGTGTAACTGGCAACACGTCTGGTTTTGGTTCAGAAGAGTCCAGGTTCGAGCCCTGGTCGGACAACTAAATTAACCCTTGATTGATGATAGCCGGTTCATCCGGCGACAGTAAATTCACAGCGGTATATGTCTTCGCTCATCAACCCCGTCAAGCTGTTTTCAGGCAGCGCATCGCTCGATCTGAGTTTTCGCATCTCAGAGTATTACGGAAAAGAATTGGGCAATATGGCCGTCAATCGTTTCAGCGATGGCGAATTCCAGCCCAGTTTTAATGAAAGTATACGCGGCTGCGATCTTTTCCTCATTCAAAGCACGTATCCTTCTGCCGACAATCTGCTGGAGTTGCTGATGATGATCGATGCGGCCAAAAGGGCCAGCGCCAATTACATCACAGCCGTGATTCCGTATTTTGGCTTCGCGCGTCAGGATCGCAAAGACAAGCCCCGGGTTTCCATCGGTTCCAAGCTTGTGGCCGACCTCCTTACTGCAGCCGGTGCATCGCGCGTGATGACCATGGAGCTGCACGCACCGCAGATCCAGGGTTTCTTCAATATCCCGGTTGACCATCTGGAGAGCAGCATTATTTTTATCCCTTATATCCGCAGCCTCAACCTGCCCAATCTCACCATCGCAGCACCCGACGTTGGAGCCAGTAACCGCATACGCGAGGTAGCCAAGCAGATGAACGTTCCTATGGTGATTTGCGACAAAGAGCGCCGCCGCGCCAATGAAATCGCGAATATGACCGTGATTGGCGATGTGAAGGATGCTGATATCGTGCTGGTGGACGACATCATCGACACCGGTGGAACCCTTTGCAAGGCCGCAAGTCTGTTAATGGAAAAAGGAGCCCGGAGCGTGCGTGCCATGTGCGCCCACCCCGTGCTTTCCGGCAAAGCCATTGAAAACATTGAAAACTCTGTGCTTACCGAATTGGTAATCACCGATACCATACCGCTGCGCCGCCACAGCGAGCGCATCAAAGTGCTGAGTGTCGCGCCCCTCTTTGCCCGCGCCATCCGCAACGTGCACGAATACGGCAGCATCAGTTCGCTGTTCCGCATTCAACAGCCGGTGCAGGGCAGTTTCGACCTGGGCGCTGACAACAAAGCCGAATAATACCCAACTACGATCATACCATGAAAACCATACTGTTGAAAGCCGAAGGCCGGAAGAGCCTCGGCACCAAAGAATCGAAGGCGCTCCGCCACGAAGGGAAGGTTCCCTGTGTAATGTACGGTCAGAACGAGCCCGTACACTTTGCCATCTACGCGGCAGATTTCAAGAACCTCGTTTACACACCCAACGTATACAAAGTGAAGTTGGATGTAGATGGCCGTCATTTCGATGCCATCCTCGCCGACATGCAGTTTCATCCGGTGTCAGAAGTAATTCTGCACGCCGATTTCTACGAAGTTGACCCAAGCAAGCCTGTGATTATGAACATTCCGATTGCTATTGAAGGCAATGCACCCGGTGTGCGTGCCGGTGGTAAGCTGGTGCGCAAAATGGCTAAAATCCGCGTGCGCGGTATGATTGCCAACCTGCCCGACTTCATTCCGGTGAATATTGACACCCTCGAAATCGGTCAGAGTGTGAAAGTGCGCGATTTGCCGGCTAATGGCTTCGAAATCCTCGATGCGCGTGAAAACGCCGTTGTAAGTTGCAAAATGACCCGCGCTGCCATGCAGGCAGAAGCTGCTGCGGCGGCAGAAGCCAAAGGCAAGAAATAATCCCAATTGGAATAACCTGAAAACCCGGGCAGTAATGTCCGGGTTTTTTGTTTTCATCCACCAATCTTACGGCGCAGACCCAGTCCGAATGATTGTTGCTGGGTGAAGGTATTGTAATCGGTGCGGTTCTTCATGTCAAAACGCATCAGGTAATCGGCCGTTAGTGCCCAATACTTGTTGAGCTCTTTACTCAAACCAAGCTGAATAATTGGCAATAGGGCAAAAGCCGGCCAGCTGCGTTGATCTCCGCTGCGCACAACACGGTCGCTGAAGAACTCCGTCTGTGAAGAACGCCAGATGGCATGCCAGCCAATCATAAATTCCGGTTGAAAACCGTTGCCCGGCGCGAAGCGCAGGCCGCCAGTAATGGGAACGACAGTCTGATTAATGCGTGTGCGCTCGAGCAAACCGCGTTGGGTGTTGATGAAAGGGCGGTAATAGGCTTCAGCTGTATACACGCCACTTTGCACCTGGAAAATATGGTTTATTTCCATGCGCATCTGCACGCCGGCGCTCCAACCAATGGTATTGCTCGTAACGTGCGGATCGCCCAAAGACAAGCCTCCGTACATGCGGTAGTTATTGAAGTCAGCGCGACCCGCCGGCCCAAAGGAAAACTGAGCCCAAAGGCTGTGCGGCACTAACAATAGGAAGTAAAAAGATGGCTTCATGGCATCCTGTTTATTCGAAGATACGCAGGATCGCAGTCTGTAGCAGTCGCTTTAAGGCAAACCAAGGCAAAGCTTTACCAGCGGCAGAATGGAAAAAGTAACGCAGGTGCGGCTTACCAGTCGTCTTCGTCTTCCGGCTTCCATTTCTCGCGCAGGGCTTTGGTTAAGCCCGCAACGGTGCGCTTCACTTCTGCATCCATACCCATAAGGCATAGATCATTGATGCGTGTATTGGTTTTTGCCGTGCGATAGTATTCGGCATAGGTGCGTGATTCCCCTCCGGCTGCACCAATTACAGGCCTGATATGAACGAACTTGGAGAATTCGTATTTGTACCGGTTGTCCTGGAAGCGCATTACCAATTCGTACTGGTGTTTACCATCCGGCACTTTTACGTTGTTGCCCGGCTCGGTAATAAGCGGAACGGTCAACATCACCACAATCTTGCTCCCGGGTTTAGCTTCTTTAATCAGTTCTTTTGCTTCTTTCTTCCCGAAACGGCCTTCCAGATAGCGCATGAATCGCCAATAGAGACTGTCGGCCGTACATTCATTGCAATCCGGATCTTCTACAACATTGCTGTAGAAAATCAATTCGCGCAACGAATCATATGGGGCGATGAAGCGTGCGTGTTTGTCGAACCGCGTGGGGAAGGCTTTCTCTGCGTTGGCAGCATCGTCGATCATCATTTCTCCGCTGTCTGCAGGGGTGCTGTCGGCGGTCATGAAATCTCCCGAAAAGTCCTGCGCGTGCAGATTCTGTTCCGCAACCGGGGCCGCAAAAAGCAGGGCCACTATCCAATAGCGCTTGAGGGTATGCATGGGTTTCGGAAAGAGGTATTTCAAAAATGTTGCCAAATTTGGCCGCGAAGATAACGCAGGGGCCACAGCTTTTAGTATCAGGAGCTTAATTTGCACGCAGCATGTCGTTTTTGTATCCAATCCGGCTGGTTTCAGGCCTAGCCCTGTTCTCCCTTCTATCCTGCAGGCATACTTCGGTTCCGGTGAAAGTTTCCAAGGCTACAGACCATTCCTTCGGCAATGCCCACGAGGTGCGCATTGTTCACAGCCATCTGGACCTGCAATGCGATTTTGACAACAAGAAACTGAAAGGTACCGTCACACACCGACTCGACAGTGTGCGCGGCCGCAAGCTCATCCTCGATACGCGCAACCTTGAAATCCAAAAGGTGTGGGTCGATGGGAAGGAAACCGACGAATTTCAATTCGGCGTATTCGATACCATCCTCGGCACCGCCTTGTTGATTCCGATCGACAGCCTGACGAAGGAAGTCAAAATTGCCTATTCGACCGATACCGCCGCCGAAGCGCTGCAATGGCTGCAAGCCGCCCAGACACACGACCGCAAGAAGCCATTCCTTTACACACAGTCGCAGGCCATACTTGCGCGCACCTGGATTCCGCTAATGGACCGGCCGGATACGCGCTTTACCTATTCCGCGCGCATCCGCTGCCCGAAAGACCTGCTGGCCCTGATGAGCGCTTCCAATCCGCAACAGAAAAACGACAGCGGTATCTACCACTTCCAAATGCCGCAACCGGTCTCATCCTATCTCATGGCAATGGCTGTCGGCGATGTGCAATTCCGCGCCCTGGGCGATTCATGCGGTGTCTATGCCGAACCGGGTTTTATGGAGGAAGTAGCCTGGGAACTGGCCGAAATGCCCGAAATGATCCGCAAGGCTGAAGCACTCTACGGAGCCTATCCGTGGGGCCGTTACGATGTGCTGGTTTTGCCGCCCGCCTTCCCTTTCGGTGGCATGGAAAATCCGCGCCTCACTTTTGCCACGCCCACCATCATTGCCGGCGACCGTTCCCTTACTTCGCTCATTGCGCATGAACTCGCCCACAGTTGGAGCGGCAACCTGGTAACCAATGCCGACTGGAACGATTTCTGGCTGAATGAAGGCTTTACCGTCTATTTCGAAAACCGCATTGTGGAGGCCGTGTACGGTAAAGACATCGCCGATATGCAGGCCGAACTCGAAGTCGGGGAATTGCAGCGCACCATTGCACGGCTGATGAAAGAAGCCCCCGACGATACCCGTTTGAAACTGGATCTCAGCGGTCGCAATCCGGACGAAGGCCTTACCGATATCGCCTATGTGAAAGGGTTTCTCTTCCTCAAGCACCTGGAAAGTGTGGTTGGCCGCAGCCGCTGGGATCATTTCCTGCGGACCTATTTCCGCGACTTTGCATTCGGCACCACCACGACCGATGCCTTCAAACAAAGGCTGAATGACTCGCTGTTTCAAACAGCGGAAGAATTCGTGAGGGCCAATGCCCAAAACTGGATTTACCAGCCTGGTCTCCCTGATAACTGGCCGAGGCCCAATTCCACCCGCATGCAGATAGCGGTAAATGAAGCCGGGCGTTATCTCAAGACCGTTCAGCCCGACACTGCTGCCACCCGCAATTGGGTCACGCAACAGTTCCAGCAGTTCTTGCGCAGCCTGCCGGATACACTTGGGCATCAACGCATGGCCGCACTCGACGCCCATTTTCGGTTCACCGCCTGTGGAAATGCTGAAATCGAAGCCGATTGGTACACCTTGTCGGTGAAGAACGGATACAAACCTGCCTATCCTGCAATGGCTGCATTCCTGCAGCGGGTTGGCCGCCGGAAATTCCTCCTGCCCGTATACAATGCCCTGGCAGCCACGCCGGAAGGTCTGGTCGAAGGAAAACGCATCTTTGCCCTGGCCAGACCGGGATACCACGCGGTTTCGGCAGCGAGTATCGACAGGATTCTCAACCCCAAATGAGCCTGTTGCCGCTGCGGGAAGGGCCTTTGCAGGAAGTGAAGCGGGCGGATGGTCTGCAGCTTTGGATTAAGCGCGACGACCTGATGCATCCGTATATCTCCGGCAACAAAGGCCGGAAGCTGCAAGGTCATCTCGAACGTGCACGGGCAGAAGGAATTCGGCACATTGTAACATGCGGTGGTCCTTACAGCAATCACCTCCTTGCAACTGCCGCTGCCTGTCAACTTTTGAATATAAGCTGCACCTTGCTTATTCGCGGTTATCAACAGCCGGAAAATCCTTACCGCAGGCTGTGTGAGAAATTCGGTGCAGCGCATGCTTGGCTCAGCGCAACGGAATTTGAACAGCGACGCCAGATCGCCGGGGCCAAAGTGGAGGGCCCTTACCTCTTCATCGATACCGGCGGAGAAGGTCCGGACGGCGAAAGTGCCTGCGGCCTCCTATGGGATGAACTTCCCTTTGAACCTGATGTTCTCGTACTGGCCACAGCCACCGGCACCACCATGCGCGGAATCCTGCGCGGGCGCGATCTGCGGGGCATACAAACCAAAGTCTGCGGTATCCCCGTGCTTTTCAACGCCGCAGAACAACACGATGCGTTGATTGCATGCGGAATGGGTAACTGGGAATTGGTGGAAGGCTTTGAAGCCGGTGGTTATGCGCGGGCGGGCGACGACCTGCTGCGGTTTTGTGTCTGCGCCGGTGCGGCCATCAACGCCGTACTCGACCCTGTTTATATCGGCAAGGCCTGGTATGCCTTACAACAGCTCCTCGAACAACATCACTGGCCGCTTGCAAAACGCATTGTGTTCCTGCATACCGGCGGAACCTATGGTTTGTTCACGCCACCCTTTGCAGCGCGCCTGGCCAAACTGGAAATCTGAATTATTCGCCGGCTGGCGCTTCCTTTGGCTTCGGCAGCACAAACCCATGGATATTGAGCGACACCTCTGCATTGGGTTGCAGCTCCTTCGGGTTCAGGCTGTGGTACATAGCTATGGCACTGCGGTTGAAAGCTCCGGGGCGGCCATAACTGTGGTAATTCAAACGGGCGGTATAGGTTTTGCCGGGGAAAAGGGTGTCTTGCGGGAAATCGGGAACGGTGCATCCGCAACCCGGCCAAACCTGGCGTATCAAAACCGGGAATGAATCACATACCCGGAAGCTGAACACGGCGGAAGGCACATCCCCTTCCGCGATGGTATCCATAGCGACCGAAAGCTGTTCGAAGCACAAAAAACGGGGTGCCGGCGTTTCTGTTTCCTGCGCGCAAAGTGCACCCGGAGCAGCGGCTGCGCTCAAACCAATTGCAAATAAAAAGAGCTGTTTCATGGCGTAAAAAACAAAAGGGCCTTCCGGCTGGAAGACCCTTTTGCTGCTTATTGTAGCATTAGTTTACGATTACGGGTGACTTGGGCTTTTCGGGCTTCTGCACCACATTTCCGGTAATGGTCAGCACCTGGTTTCCGGCTTCGCTGTACACGGTAATGGTTTTGTGGAACGCTCCGGGACGGCCTGCGCTGTTGTATTGCGCCTGAATGACAGCTGACTCACCGGGACCGATGGGCTCACGTGGCCATTTGGGTGTTGTACATCCGCAAGAAGCCTGCACGTTTGAAAGTGCGATTGGAGCGGCGCCGGTATTGGTGAATTTGAAGTCGAAGGTGGCCAGGGTGCCTTCGTACACGGTACCAAACTCATGCGAAGTGGTTTCAAACTTCAGTACATTGGGCGTTTGGGCCTGCTGCGCTGCCACGGGTGCAGCGAGGCAGAAGAGGCCTGCGATGATGAGCAGATTTTTCATGCTGGTATTTTCCGTTTTTCTTGTTGTAGTGGTATTCCGATCAAAGCTGACCGTTGCCGGGCCTGTCGGTGCCCTGGTTTTCAACGTTGCCTTTGATTTTCAGTTCTTCGGTCTTTCCGGCGTAGAAAACGGTGATGGTTTTTTCGAAGTAACCGGGGCGGCCATTGGTATCGTATACTGCTTCGATTTGTGCAGTAGCGCCGGGAGCGATGGGCTCTGAAGGCCATTTAGGTGTGGTGCAACCGCAAGAAGCTTTCACATCGGTCAATACCACCGGCTCATTGCCGTTGTTGGTAAAGGTGAAGACGATGGAAGCCTTCGGGCCCATGATGATTTTGCCGAAGTCGTGTTCTTTCTTGGCAAAGAAGATGCTGGGGCCGGGCACTACAGCAGGCTTCGAAGTAGTAACAGCCGGTGCGGGCTTACCAGCAGGGGCTGTGGTGATAGCAGGCTTGGCAGCAGGCTTGTTGGAAGGCTTGCCCGCCGGTGCTTTGGTGTTGGCCGGTGTGGGCTTTCCGTTGCCGCTTCCGGCAGGGTTCGGGGCACCTTGGGCTGCAGCAACGCTGATGCCGGCCAGTACCATTGCGGTGATGCTCAAAATCTTCTTCATGGCGTTGGTAGTTTTTTCGTGCTCATATCAAAGCAATTACCATACCAAAACATCAACTTTGCAAGCAGCTATCGGTATGGAACGCGTAAAACCCAAAAAACATCTCGGGCAGCATTTTCTGAATGCCCCGTCTATCGCGGGCCGTATCGCCGATCTGGTGCCGGATGCCGCCGAATTTGTAGTCGAAATCGGACCAGGCATGGGCATCCTCACTGAACCGCTCCACACCCGCTTTGGCCAGCGTCTGTTGTGCATAGAAATAGACAGTGAATCGGTGGTGTACCTCAGGGAGGAACCGCGTTTCAAGGGACTGCATGTGGTGGAAGGCGATTTCCTTGAACTGGAAGCCGCCGCCTGGGCCCAATCGCTTACCCGCGGGGCGGTTATTGGCAACTATCCTTATAACATCAGCAGCCAGATCGTGTTCCGTGTATTGGAAGCAAAAGAGCAGGTGGCATTTTTCGGAGGGATGTTTCAGCGGGAAGTAGCCCGCAGACTTTGCGCAGGGCCGGGTTCCAAAGAATACGGCATCCTTTCCGTACTGCTCCAGAACTATTACGATTGCAGCTATGCTTTTACGGTGGAAGAAGGCTCGTTTACCCCGCCGCCGAAAGTGAAATCGGGCGTCATCGCCTGCATGCGCAAGGCAAAACTGCCGACGGACTGCCGTTGGGAAAGCCTGAAAACCGTTGTCAAAGCTGCCTTTAACCAGCGCCGCAAAACGCTCTCCAATGCGCTCAAGGGAACCCTGCAACGCGTACCCGAACAATGGGCCGGAAAAAGAGCTGAACAGCTCGAACCTGCTGCCTATCTCGTGCTGGGTGCACAGTTGGAAAGCGAAAGAGCCGCGCAATAAAATCGGACTGATATTTGTTTAACCGGAAGGGATGAATTGGCGCAAACTCCACCTGATGCTTGCTACCGGACTGCTTCTGGCCGGTGACAGCTTGTATGCGCAGCAGTTTCAGCTCAACCGCAACAACTGGGATTTTGGATCGATTGCCTACTGGAAAAACGATACTGCCCGCTTCACCATCCGCAATGCCGGCAACAAGGATTTGGTGTTCCTGCCGGTGCACTACAACGAAAACCACCGCGTTACGACAGTGGCCAAACGGCTTGCACCCGGCGAAAGCACTGAAATCTTCATCAACTACTATACCCGTGAACGCGGACCATTTCAAGTTTCGATTCCCATTTACATCAACCTGCGCGACGAACCGATCCAGTTTCAGTTGAAAGGGAATATCAAAGGCTTTCACCCGGAGGCCATGTTGCGCTGCCCGGTGGTGAATGCCGGTCCGGCCAGTGCCGAAGCGCTCTCCAAGGTGTTTACCATCGAGGTACGCGACCAGCAGACAGAAGAACTGCTGATACCGGAAAAAATTGAAGTGAAGAGCCGAAGCGGTAAACCCATGAAACTGGAACGCAGCGGTGCCGGCTTTGAAATGCTTGCAGCGCCTGGAGCTTATCTCATCGACTCACGCAAAAAAGGCTATCTGGATTATTTCGCCAATGTGATGCTCGAGCCCTACCGCACGTACATGGTGGTCTATATGGACAAGCGCAACGACCCGATTGCTGTTGTTCCGCCTGTGGAACCACCGGCTCCGGTTGTGGTTCCTGAGCCTCCAGTGGTGCGCCGCAACCCGCCCGTTCAGCCACCTCCTGTGCAGGAAGAACCGGAAGTAGAGCCCGACCCGGAGGGCGAAATCTGGGACCCCAACGCGCCGCCTGTGCAGCCTCCTGCCAATCCGCCCGTGGTGGTTTCACCTGTTCCGCCTGTCAAAGACAGCATACGTATCAGCGGTAAACCGGAAGCTCCGAAACTTGATCCTTACCTGCACAATGCCAACAACATCGTGATGGTGCTCGATATCAGCTATTCCATGAAACGAGAAGAAAAGCTGGAACTGTTGCGCACGGCCATGCAACAGATGGCGCGCGCACTCCGGCCCATCGACAAGGTGACGTTGATTACCCTGGCCGGCGAAGCCCGCATCATTTTCAACCCTTCATGGATACAAAGCCCTGACAGCCTGCTGCAGCTCATCAATGCCTTGCAACCTGCCGGTGGAACCAATGGAGCTGCTGCGATGCGCCTCGCCTATACAACAGCGCTCAATGAAAAACTGGAAGGCGGCAACAACCAGGTGATCGTGGCGACAGACGGCGTCTTTACCGCCGGTACCATGGGCAACGAAGAACTGCTCAAACTGGTCAACACATACCGCGACAAAGGCATCCGGCTCAGCACGCTCGGTTTCGGAGAAGCCAAACAACCCATTGCCTTTCTCAGTGCACTCGCGGCTGCCGGTGGCGGAGATTTCCTGCATGTACGCGACCGCAGCATTGCTGAAAGCGGACTGGTGGAGCAGATTCGGCGCCAGAGCCAGAAATAAAAAAAGCCCTCCCGGATCGGGAAGGCTTTTCGATTTGGTTGATTGGAATTGCTTACTCCTTGCGGCTGAGCGTAAAGGTGTAACGGAATTCGAAGTTGCCCTGTTTTACCACACGATACCACTCCTGGGCCTTTTTCTCGTTCTTGGTAACTGACATGTTCCAGGTCTCTTTGCCCTGGGTGGACTGATCGGTCAATTCCAGCTTCACCGAATCGATACCAGTTGTCCATTTCGTGATGGTGAATGCGCGGGCATTGCCACCGGCATTGTACTGCGCAGTACCTGTTCCACCTTTATCCAGCTTGAAAGTGCCTACGTTATCAGCATTGATTACCTGCCCAGGATCTACTACTCCATTGTTGGCAAGTTCAAACTTGTACTTGTCGATGTTCCACTCCTGATTGTCGAGGCGCATTTCGAGTTTCTTTTCCTTGCTGCAGGAAACCAGGCCGAGCACAGCCGCTGCGATGATGAGGGTCTTTTTCATGGTTGATGATGTTCGGTTTCGAATCTAAGGATTTTTCATTGAACCTTGCATCGCTGCGTTCATCGTCCATTCCGCGCAACACGCCTAAAGCAAGTATTCCATAGCCCTGGCAATGGTAATTTCGCATCCGTTTTATGAGAACCAACCACGAAATCGACTACCGCATCTTTGGTGAAGAAATGCAATGCGTGGAAATCGAACTTGATCCGCGCGAAACCGTGATTGCCGAAAGTGGCTCCTTCATGATGATGGACGATGGCCTGCAGATGGATACCATCTTCGGCGACGGCAGCAGCCAAAACCAGGGCGGATTATTCGGTAAACTCGTCGGCGCCGGCAAACGCCTGCTCACCGGTGAAAGCCTGTTCATGACTGCCTTCACGAATATTTCATCCTTCAAGCGCAATGTTTCTTTTGCCGCACCCTATGCCGGTAAAATCATTCCGCTCGACCTAAACGAATTGGGCGGAAAAGTGGTTTGTCAGAAAGATGCCTTTCTCTGCGCAGCCAAAGGCGTGGCCGTGGGCATCGAATTCCAGCGCAAACTTGGAACCGGTCTCTTCGGAGGCGAAGGCTTCATCATGCAGAAACTCGAAGGCGACGGGCTCGCTTTTGTGCACGCCGGCGGTTACGTGATGGAAAAGAAACTCGGTCCCGGCGAAATACTGAAAGTGGATACCGGTTGTATTGTGGCTTACACCAAAGATATTGACTACGACATTCAATTTGTTGGCGGGATCAAGAACACCATTTTTGGTGGTGAGGGGTTGTTCTTTGCCACCCTGCGCGGACCGGGTTCGGTATGGCTCCAAACCTTGCCGGTAAGCCGTCTCGCCTCGCGGATTCTTTCTTACGGAAGCATGCGCCGCAAGGAAGAAGGAAGCATCCTCGGTGGTTTGGGCAACCTACTCGACGGTGATGGCCGTTAAGGTCGTAGAAGTTTCCTCCATCCGCCTTAAATTTGAACCATGCGAAAGACGCTCTTCCTGCTGTTGCTGCCAGCTCTCCTGATTCCGGCTTCCTGCAAGAAGTACGACGAAGGTCCGTACATTTCCTTCTGGCCCAAAGCCGAACGGATTGCCAATAAATGGAAGGTAGGCAAGGCCGACTTGAACGGAGCCGACAGTACAAGTTTCTTCCGTACCCATATCCTTGAATTCACCAATCAGGGAACTGCCATCTACCAAATTGGCAACCGCAAGTATTTCGGCACCTGGCAGTTGAATAACAACGGCAGGGATTTCGATCTCGATTACGATTCACTTGGTCGCTTTAGTTATCAGATCCTGCGCCTTAAGGAAAAAGAGTTCTGGTACCGCGATAAGCGCAGCAATTTCAGCTTCCAGCTCGCACCTTTTTAATCCGGCATGGCCTGGCTGGCAGTTGTGACATGGGGAATGCTCGCGGGCTTCACCATGAGCCTTATGCTGGGAACGGTTTTCTTTGCATTGCTGCAAACCAGCATCCATCAAGGATACCGCTACGGAATGGCCATTGCTGCCGGTGTGGTATTGAGTGATGTATGTTTCCTTGTTCTGGCCTTGGGATTCGATTCAACCGTATCCAGGATCTATGGTGAATACAAAGGCGTGGTCGCCCTGATTGGCGCCTCAGCCCTCGTTACGCTTGGTTTGGTTCAGTTCTTTCGCAAGCCTCCCCATGCCGAACGCGGCCGCCGTCGCCATCTCAATGCCTGGCAATGTGCAGGCAAAGGCTTTATGCTGAACATCGTCAACCCAGGGAACCTGTTGCTTTGGCTCATCGCATTGAATACGCCGGTAACGATTGGGCTTTCCTTTGGCAGTAAGGTATTGTTTGCGGTCGCCGGGCTCGCGGCAATTTTCCTGACAGAAACCCTGATTTCATGGGGCGCGCAAAAGTTGCGCCGCTGGGCCACACCGGTGCGTTTGCATCGCCTGGATCAGGTGGTTGGCAGCGTGTTTGTGCTGGCCGGTCTGCAGATGCTTTGGAAGTATTGGATGTGAAATCCGGTGGTTGAGCCACGAGGCTGCGCTCGCGGTCTTTGACGCTCGAAGTGCCGTACCCCTATCTCAGGCAGGGAGAGCGGAGAGCAGTCGAAACCTTGGGTACAGCGTCCAATGAAATCTTGCCGGTAAAAACCTTCCATATTTGCGCGCCGATGACCCCTGCAACATTGCGCTGCGGCTGGGGGAAGTGATATGCGAAGGCAGTGATGGGGCTAAAACTTCACGTAACCGCGGCGGTCACTGAGTAGCCGTAGCGAAGCGGAGGCGTATCGAAGTGATACACGAAGCCCTGAATAAAAATTGCACAAGTCTGTGAAGATCACTTCGATACGCCGCTATACAATCCAATGCTGCATGGTTGGCCCAGAGCGGCTACTCAGTGACCGGCGCGTAAAAGGTAAACCTGCAAAAATCAGTTCACCAGCGTACCGACTTTCTCGCCTTTCAGCAGGCGCGAAAGATTACCGGGCTTATTCATGTCGAAAACAACGATGGGCAACTTATTCTCCTGGCAAAGGGTAATGGCGGTCATGTCCATCACCTCCAGACCCATTTCGTATACCTGAGAGAAACGAATCTCGTCGAAACGGGTAGCAGTAGGGTCTTTCTCCGGATCGGCGCTGTAAATGCCGTCTACACGGGTTCCTTTAATGATGACATCGGCTTCAATCTCGATGGCGCGAAGCGAAGCCGCAGTATCTGTAGTGAAGTAGGGATTACCGGTTCCGGCGCCAAAGATCACGACCCGCCCTTTTTCGAGGTGGCGCATCGCGCGGCGGCGAATGAAAGGCTCTGCCAGCTGTTCCATTTTGATGGCAGTTTGCAGACGGGTCACCAATCCGGCGTTTTCAAAAGCACCCTGTAACGCCATGGCATTCATTACAGTGGCCAGCATGCCCATGTAATCGCCCGTTGCGCGGTCAACCACACCGCCTTTGGAACCCTGCACACCCCTGAAGATGTTGCCTCCTCCGATTACCACAGCTATCTCAACACCGAGCGCTGCAGCCTCCTTCACTTCTTTCGCGTACTGTTCGAGCACATCGGCACTGATACCGAAAGATTGATTCCCCATGAGCGATTCCCCGCTCAGCTTCAGAAGTATGCGTTTGTATTTCATGGTGTGGTCTCAAAAAAAAGTCCCTCGGTGAGGGACTTTTTTAACGTGTTTCAATGTGTTAGCCTAAGGCGATTCTTACGAACCGCTTCACCACCAGGCCGGGCTCTGTGTCAGACAGCATTTTGCCAACAGTCCTGGAAGGATCCTTCACGAAGTCTTGGTTGAGGAGGGTTGACTCCTTGTAGAACTTCTGAAGTTTGCCTTCGGCGATTTTGTCGAGCATGGCTTCGGGTTTGCCTTCAGCACGTGCCTGTTCGCGTCCGATTTCCATTTCGCGGGCCACAGTGGTGGCATCCACGTCGCTGCGGTCAACCGCAACAGGATTCATGGCAGCTATCTGCATAGCGGCATCTTTACCGGCGAGCAGGTTGGCTTCTGAGGGGGCATTGGTCATTTCCACGAGCACACCGAGGCGGTTGCCTGCGTGGATGTAAGCCACTACGTTTTCACCTTTCACTATTTCGTACTTGCTCACCTCGATTTTCTCGCCAATTTTGGCCATATCATCGAGCAAACGCTGCGAGATTGCAATACCTCCGATGCTCATGGCATTCAGTGCATCGAGGTCGGCGGGTTCGTTGTCGATGGCCGCCTGTGCGATTTCGCGGGCAGTTTTAACGAAGTCATCGTTCTTGGCTACGAAATCGGTTTCGCAGTTCAGTTCGATCACTACACCTTTGGTACGGCTTTCATTGGTCAGGGCAATCACTGCACCTTCAGATGCTTTGCGATCGGCGCGGCTGGAGCTGATTTTCTGGCCTTTTTTCCGCAGGAAGTCGATGGCAGCTTCGAAGTCGCCATTGGTTTCGCTGAGGG
>Ga0315902_10003522_pt1 | contig 23303 bp, 22 predicted proteins | sample LakEriMetagenome_9_FD_203523 | JGI IMG/M metagenome (GOLD analysis project Ga0315902, IMG submission 203523) | Freshwater fungal communities from buoy surface, Lake Erie, Ohio, United States - Buoy 12 MA117 | ecosystem: Environmental > Aquatic > Freshwater > Lake > Lake biofilm | place: USA... | reverse complement strand
AAAGCGTCCCAGCGAGACAGTCTGGCAAGGGCTGCCCGGATGTTCTGCGCAGTCCAGTGTCACCAATCGCTCCTGTTCCTGGAAATCGCCTGAAAGCCTAGGACTTCATGGTAAACAGCGTGTTAAATATGTCGATCAATTCGGCGCCAGGCAAGGTTTACCGGCAAGGCTCTGCCGCACTTTCGATTCAAACCGCGGGCTGGCGATCGGCACGTTCAATCCGAAACCTTGTTGCTGCATGTCGGCCCGCGTAATCAGCGCAATGCTGCCCCTTTCGCACAGTCGGGCAAGCGCGGCGGCATCCAACGCCGAACTGGACAGTCGCAGCGGCCGGTTGGAAAGGTCAGGCAGGTTGCGGACCTGATCCACGGCTTGCCGCGGCAGTTCTGTATCGACCAGCACCATATCAGTCTGCTGGGCAGCGATCAGTGCGTCCAGCCTGACGTGGGGCATCACAAAGCGATGGGCACCCCACATCGTCAACACCATAAACACGGCGGACAGCGCCGAAAGAACCATGAACACACCATCGGCAACACGCCGGTCCAAGGCCCGCCAGCGCTGGTAGCCAAGGCCGCCCAGCAACGCGAAACTGCCAAGCAACGGCGCCATATAGCGATAGCCCCAGCCATGGCCCTGCTGGGGCAGGATCAGAGTACAGAACAGCAATGTCAGCACGATCCCGCCAGCAAGCGGCGCAGCGATTCCGCGGTTCCGACGCACCAGCGGCCAGGCCATGGCCACCAGCGGCAGCAGCGCCAGATGCTGCCACACCGTGAACCGGACGAGGTTGAGAGTCATCAGCCGCACCGTCATCGGATCGCGCTCAACCAGCAGCGGCCAGACCCGGTCCCGCAGAAAGCTGACCCCGTCACCTGCCCCCCCTGCTGCCACGATACCCATCGATTGGATCGCCAGCGCCGGGTAAACCATCCAGAACAGCGCTCCACCCCCGATTACCGCTGCATAAGCGGCAAACAGCCGGTAGCGACGCTGGGCGAGCAGCCAGAGCAGGAACGGTGCGGCAAACAGCGGATGAAACACCACCTGGTGCAGCCCCATGGCCACCAGCCCGACCACCATGGCACCAGCATGGCCTGCCCAGCCGCCGCGCAGGAACAGGGCCAGCCAGACCAGGCTCAGCGCCGTATGCCCGGTCATGGCATAGACTGTCATCGCATTGACCAGCACCTGCGTAGAACCCAGGTACAGGACCATCACCACCAACACCGTGCGGCGGTCATCACCAAACAGCCGACGGGCAATATCGTAAAGCGCGATTGCCCCAATTCCCATCAGCAGCGGATTCATCAAAGCCGGATCGGCAAACCAGGAGAAGCCCAACCGGAGCATGGCATTGCCGGGCAAGTAGCCCGAAACGAGGGCCACCGTTCCCGGGACGTCCATCAGGAAATCTGGCACCAGCGCCTTGGGGTTACTGCGCCATTCCGCTGCCAGCGGTTCGAGCAGGTGGCCCTTCGCGAACACCGCCATGTCAAACAGCACCATGTGCTCGTCGCGAGTCAGCGGATAGTCCCCCATCAAGGCATAGGTGCCCCACCACAAGAGCAGCACCAGCGTGGCCAGGATCGGCAGCAGCCAGGCCCAACTCAGCTTGAACTCGGGGACCGGCCAGCGCGGAATGCGGTAACTGAGCATCAGCAGCGCCAGCATCAGGACAATGAACAGCCAGCGATCCTGTGTGCGGAAGTAGAAATCCGAAATTGATGTTCCGATCTGGACCGACAGGGCGAGCGGAAACACTAGCAGGCCAACCAAAACCAGTCGGGAAATCTGCAGCCTTGGGGGCGATACCGGATTTGCCTGGTGTTCTGCCACAACTGCTCCCGGCATGAATTTCAATGCTTTTTCTGACTAGTCGGGTTGGCGGCCTGGGCAACCCTGGTGCCTTGTTCTTTCCACCGTCACACGCCCGTCGATCTTAGGAAATCTAAAAGGTTTCCTTGTTATTCACCACGTGAACGAGCCGTGTGTTAGCCAAAACTGACCACGGTTCGGGTAGGCATTCAGAGGTTTGCAACATGAGCGCATTCGGCCGACGCAACGGAGCGGGCAGCATGGCACCGGGGGCACGCCCCCAGTTTGGTGTCGCGCGTCCGATGAAGGGCGGGATCGAAGCTCCCAAGCCATTGCATCCCGGCGGGGTTGGTGGTGACCAGTTTCCTCCGCTCCCAGGCGAAGGCATGGCCGAGCCCGATTTTGATAATGGTGCCATCAAATCCGATGCCATGACCCGGCTGCAGGACCGCGTTAACGGCGTGGTCGAAAACCAGTATCAGGCCGAGGGATTCGAAGCTTCGGTTCACAAGATCAAGGAACAGGTGCTGCCGCGCCTGCTCGAACGCGTCGATCCCGAAGCCGCAGCCACGCTGACCAAGGACGAACTGTCGGAAGAATTCCGTCCGATCATCATGGAAGTGCTGGCCGAACTGAAGGTCACGCTCAACCGCCGTGAGCAGTTCGCGCTCGAAAAGGTTCTGATCGACGAGCTGTTGGGCTTCGGTCCGCTCGAAGAGTTGCTTAACGACCCCGATGTGTCGGACATCATGGTCAACGGCCCGGACCAGACCTACATTGAAAAGAAAGGCAAGCTGCAGCTTGCCCCGATCCGGTTCCGGGACGAGAATCACCTGTTTCAGATCGCCCAGCGGATCGTGAACCAGGTTGGCCGCCGCGTCGACCAGACCACCCCGCTGGCCGACGCCCGCCTCAAGGATGGCAGCCGTGTCAACGTGATCGTCCCGCCGCTCAGCCTGCGCGGTACCGCGATCTCGATTCGTAAGTTCTCCGAAAAGCCGATCACGATCGACATGCTCCGCGACTTCGGTTCGATGAGCGACAAGATGGCGACCGCGCTGAAGATCGCCGGCGCGTGCCGCATGAATATCGTCATCTCGGGCGGTACGGGCTCGGGTAAAACTACCATGCTCAACGCCCTCTCGAAGATGATCGACCCGGGCGAGCGCGTCCTGACCATCGAAGACGCGGCCGAACTGCGCCTGCAGCAACCGCATTGGCTGCCGCTGGAAACCCGCCCGCCGAACCTTGAAGGCCAAGGCGCGATCACCATCGGTGACCTCGTCAAGAACGCCCTGCGTATGCGTCCGGACCGGATCATCCTGGGCGAAATCCGCGGCGCGGAGTGTTTCGACCTGCTCGCCGCGATGAATACCGGTCACGATGGCTCGATGTGCACGCTGCACGCCAACAGCCCGCGCGAGTGCCTGGGCCGTATGGAAAACATGATCCTGATGGGTGACATCAAGATCCCGAAGGAAGCCATTTCACGCCAGATCGCCGAATCGGTCGACATCATCGTTCAGGTAAAGCGCCTGCGCGACGGTTCGCGCCGCACCACCAACATCACCGAAGTGATCGGGATGGAGGGTGACGTGATCGTGACCCAAGAACTGTTCAAGTTCGAGTACCTGGACGAAAGCGAAGACGGCAAGATCATCGGCGAATTTCGCCCTTCGGGCCTGCGTCCCTATACGCTGGAAAAGGCCCGTCAGTTCGGCTTCGATCAGGCCTATCTGGAAGCCTGCCTCTAAAGCGCTTCTCGGTAGGCCAGTATTCCGGCCAGTAGAGCCACGAACAGGGCCAGCACGAAGACAGTGTCCCAAGCCACGATGCCAACGGCATCGGGGTCGCTGCGTTGCCGTCGCTGCCGCTCACGCCACAGGGCCAGCATGGCAACCAGCAAGGCTGCCAGCATCGTTTCACCCCAGGGCACCCAGTCTGCGTCGAGCCAATCCCAATTCACTATGTCCCGCTGCTCGTTTCGTCGCGTGGCGTCAAGCGAGCGGCTCATTCGGCTTGTGTTAACGTGGAGCGGATGAAAAGGCTGTCCGATGTTTATCGGAGGCAAGCCAATGAAGAACCGCGTTATTGCCGCACTTCTTGTGGGAGCGCTGGTCCTGCCAACTGCTGCCTGCAACACCGTCAAAGGCCTTGGCCGGGACATCCAGTCCGTTGGCGAAGCGGGTGACCGCGCGATCGACAAAACAGCAAGCGATCAAACCGTTTACCCGGGTTGATCGCCGTTTAGTCGATCAGGAGTGGTCGCATGGCGCCAAGGCACTAAAGCGCGGGTTCCGTTTTTTCAGGAGCTTGCCATGTCCCCGCGGATTCTTTCGTTTGTTGCCCTGACCTGCGCCATTGCGCTGTCAAATGGTGCCAACGCGCAGGAGATTGTCGTAACGGGCAAATCGCTGAAGCAGACTGAGGCTGACCTCAAGGCCTGCCTTGCCCGCAACTGCCCCCCCGACGAGGATATCAAAGCTACGCTCGCCCATGCCGAGAACCTGTTCGTGAACGGCAATTACAATTCTACCCGCCAAACACTCAAGAGCTCCCTCGGCCGGAACCGCAAACATGGTGAGGCCCATCCCGTTGAGGTTTCCGATCTGCTTCGCGCCAACAGCCGCGTCGCGGAGCATATGGGCGAATCCCGCGACTATCAGCTTTCCATTCTCGACATGCGCGACATGCTGCGAAAGGGCTTCGGGGAGAATGATTTCCGGGCCCTGGTGGCCCAGATTGACGTTGGCGATAGCCGGTACAAGCTGGGCTACCCTGAAGAGGCGCAGCGCATCTACCGCGACGTTGAAAGCCGCGCATTGGCCGCTAATCAGCCCCGCGTGGCCAGCTTTGCCCGCGCGCGCCAGGCGCTGCTCCTGCGCAAGACCTACGAGGACAAGCCCAGCCGCTTCAACAAACAAAAGCTGGATGAAGTGCTGGACCTGCTGATCAACCAGCCCCTCCCCAACAGCCAGGATTTTGTGCTGGCCGGCGAAGTCATCCGCGCCAAGCTTGAGCGCGCGGATGGCTCCTCTTCGGGGACAGACGTGCTCATCAAGCGGTTTGCCGAACAGGGCGGTGCAACGCGGCCAGTGCTCCTCTATTCCGAGCCGCTTGATCGAATTGATTTGGCTGCAGGAGGCTCACCCGGCAGTGCAGCACCCAGTGCATCGCTTCGGCTCGCAGCCATTCAGACCCGCGGACAATGGGCCGACATCGGCTTTTGGATCGATGGTCGCGGACAGGTTACCGAGGTGGAGGTATTACGCAGCAAGGGCGTGCAAAACTGGGTGAAGCCGGTGCTCGCGAACATTCGCAAACGGGTCTACGCGCCACTCAAGCAGTCCGGCGATGCGTCACCGGGGTTCTACATGATCGAACGTTATACATTGACTGCTCGTTTCGAGGACGAAAGCACCGGGACCAATATCCGCCGTCGCGAACCCACTCCGCGAATCGAGCGGATGGACCTGACGCCCGACAACTACGAAGCGCCACCCGGTGATCAACCGGCGACTAAGACTGCAACCTGATCCGGTTCTCGGCCGGATGCATCTCGCGCGCCTTGCGTTCGCGGACGATCAACCACAGCAAGAGACCGACAGGGCCGGCCATCAGCGTGAAAAAGAGGAATGGCAGCTGGATCACCCGGCCGAATCCTTTGGCATCGGCATCACGGGCGATCCACAATCCGACGAACAGGTCAAAGGCCAGATAGTGAGTCCACCCGATCACCATCCCGGCGTCAGACATGAATAGTCGGCGCAGGCCTTCGATCGAATAGTCCGACATGACATAAGGCTGGCTACCCGGCACCTGCCCAGGATCGATCGACCCGCTGGCCAAGGCCACAAACATCCCAGCATAACAAAGGCATAGCAGCCCTACGCCGAGATAGAGCACTGCCGTATTGGCCAGCGGCTTACGCGGCAGGAAGGCCAGGATGAGCCAGGCGATGAGCACCACTGCATTGGTGAACGAGAACATCGCCTGCCACATCGCTTTTCTCCTTCAGTTCCCCTCCCGCAAGCGGGAGGGGAGGCTCGCGCTTACCCTGCTGCCTTGTCGCCCTGCCACGCCAGCACAGGTTTGCGGGCGGCCAGGGTTTCGTCAAGCCGCCGGCGCGGGGCGAAGTGCGGCGCGCTCTTCAGCGCCGGATCGCCCTGCTTGGCCCGCAGTGCCACCGAACGCAGTGCGCCGATGAACTGATCGAGCGCGGCCTTGCTCTCGGTCTCGGTCGGCTCGACCAACATGGCGCCGTGAACTACCAGCGGGAAATAGACCGTCATCGGGTGGAACCCTTCGTCGATCAGCCCCTTGGCGACATCGAGCGTCGAAAAGCCCTCGGCAAAGCCGTCGTCGGTGAACAGTGCCTCGTGCATGCAAGGGCCGGAATGGCCGAACGGGGCATCCAGCACACCTTCGAGGCTCCGCAGCACATAATTGGCGTTGAGCACGGCATCCTCGGCCACCTGTTTCAGGCCATCGGCCCCGTGGCTGAGGATATAGGACAGCCCGCGGGTGAACATGCCCATCTGGCCATGGAACGCAACCATCCGGCCGAAGCTGTCGGGCTGATCCTCGCCGGCAGTCTCCTCCTCCACCAGGCGCAGCGAGCCATCAGCCTCGCGCTTGACGTAAGGCAGCGGCGCGAAGGGCGAGAGCGCGGCGGAGAGCACCACCGGCCCCGAACCCGGCCCGCCTCCGCCATGCGGCGTGGAGAAGGTCTTATGTAGGTTGATGTGCATGGCATCGACGCCAAGGTCGCCCGGGCGGACTTTGCCAACGATCGCGTTGAAATTGGCGCCATCGCAATAGACGTAACCGCCGACAGCATGAACCGCGTCGGAAATGGCCTTGAGATCAGGTTCGAACAGCCCGCAGGTGTTGGGGTTGGTGATCATCACCCCGGCCACATCCGGACCCAGGCGGGCCTTAAGAGCGGCCAGATCGACGCGCCCTGCTTCGGTTGCCGGAATATTCTCTACCGAGAACCCTGCAAAGGCGGCAGTCGCCGGATTGGTCCCGTGGGCGCTTTCCGGTACCAGAATTACCTTGCGGTCCTCCCCGCGCGCTTCAAGCGCAGCCTTGATCGCCAGGATCCCGCAGAGCTCGCCGTGCGCGCCAGCCTTGGGCGACATGGCCACGCTGTCCATCCCGGTCAGCGTCACCAGCCAGTGCGCCAGTTCGTCGATCACCGCCAGCGCGCCCTGCACCGTCTCGCGCGGCTGGAGCGGGTGGACGTCCTTGAAGCCCCTCATCCGTGCCACCGCCTCGTTCAGGCGCGGGTTGTGCTTCATGGTGCACGAGCCAAGCGGGAACAGACCGAGGTCGATCGCATAGTTCTGGCGCGACAGGCGGGTATAGTGCCGCACCGTCTCCGGTTCGGACAGACCAGGCAGACCGATCGGCGCGCTGCGGGCCAGGCTGCCGAGCATCGAGGGCGCGGCGGGGGCCGCATCTAGGTCGACACCGGTGGTGCTGGTATCGCCGATCTCGAAGATCAGGCGCTCTTCCAGCATCAGCGCGCGATTGCCGGTGAAGGTTTCATCTCCGGCGACTTCGGCTTGGCCCATTTCGGGGCGCCAGCCTGCAGTGTTGGGCGCGTTCATGCCAGCACCTCCTTCAGAGCTGCTTCAAGGGCAGCGATATCCTCGTCCGAGACAATCTCGGTCACCGCAACGACCAGGCCATTCTCCAGCGCACGATCATCCGGATAGAGTCGGCCAAGCGCGACGCCGCCCAGCACGCCCTTCGCCGCCAGTTCATGTACAACGCCGCGCGCCGGCTTGGGCAGGACCAGGGTAAACTCGTTGAAGAAACTTTCATTGACCAGACAGACGCCCGGAATAGCGCCCAGCCGCTTGGCCGCCTGCACTGCGCGGGCGTGGTTCAGGGTGGCAAGATCGCGCAGGCCGCGCTCACCCAGCAAGGTCATGTGAATACTGAAAGCCAGGGCGCAAAGTCCGGAATTTGTGCAGATATTGCTGGTCGCCTTCTCCCGCCGAATATGCTGCTCCCGGGTTGAGAGCGTCAGCACGTAACCGCGCTTGCCCGTGGCATCGACCGTCTCACCACAGAGGCGGCCCGGCATCTGGCGAACGTACTTGTCGCGGGTCGCAAACAGGCCAACGTAGGGGCCGCCGAATTGCAGACCGACGCCGAGCGACTGCCCCTCGCCCACAACAATGTCGGCACCCATTTCGCCCGGAGCCTTGATCGCACCCAGCGCCACCGGCTCCGTCACCACGGCGATCAGCAGTGCCCCGGCTGACTGACAGGCTACGGCAAGCGTCGAAAGATCTTCGATCCGGCCCAGAATATCTGGGTACTGTACGACAACGCAGCTGGTCTCACCGTCAATTGCGCCGATCAGACGGTCCATGTCGGTGCTGCCGAAGTTCGGCGAAGCAGTATCCAGCAGATCGCCGGTAAAGCGAGCCATAGTCTTGGCAACGCTGACGTAGTGCGGATGCAGCCCGCTGCTCAGTACGGCCTTTTTGCGGCGGGTAATCCGCCCGGCCATTCCGATGGCTTCCCAGCAGGCGGTCGAGCCATCATACATTGAGGCATTCGCGACATCGCAGCCAAACAGACGTGCAACCTGAGTCTGGAACTCGAACAGCACCTGCAGAGTGCCCTGGGCGATTTCTGGCTGATAGGGCGTATAGGCGGTGAGGAACTCGCCGCGCTGGATCAGGTGATCTACGCTGGCCGGGACGTGGTGCTTGTAAGCCCCTGCACCCAGGAAGAACGGATAATCCGACGCAGCCTTGTTCCTGCGCGCTAGCGCAGCAAAGTGCCGTTCTACCGCCATCTCGGTCTGGCGCAGCGGCAGGCCGGGGACCGGCCCGGGCAGGCGTGCTTCGGCCGGCACATCGACGAACAGGTCATCGATCGATCCGGCACCGATCACGCCCAGCATGGCGTTCCGGTCTTCGGGGGTCAGTGGCAGGTAACGCATTGGCTCAGAGCTCCGCGACGTAGGCGTCGTATGCCGCCTTATCCATCAGGCCATCGAGTTCGGACACATCGCTGAGGTCAATGCGGAACAGCCAGCCGCCCTCTTCCGGATCGGTGTTGACGGTTTCCGGCGCATCGCCAAGCGCATCGTTGGCAGCGGTGATCGTGCCCGACACGGGCGAATAGACGTCCGAGGCAGCCTTGACGCTGTCCACCACGCAAGGGGCATCGCCCTTCTTAACCGTGGTACCGGGGGCTGGCAGGTCGACATAGGTGATGTCGCCCAGCTGGCTCTGCGCATAGTCGGTGATCCCGACGACACCGCTGGCGCCGTCAACGTCAATCCATTCGTGGTCCTGGGTGAAATAGCGGGTCATGGCGTCAGGCTCCTCGGAAATAGCGATGGGGAACGAAGGGGGTGGAAACGACCTCAGCGGCAAGGCGCTTGCCCCGCACGTCGATCTCAAGCTTGGTGCCGGGCGCGGCATGGGCGCTGGTGACATAGGCCATGGCGATAGGCTGCTGCCGGCTGGGCGAAAAACCCCCGGAGGTGACCACGCCGACCTGCGCCGCGCCAAGGTGAACAGTTGCACCCTCACGCGCGGCCTGGCGGCCTTCGAGCACCAGCCCGACCCACTTGCGCCCAGTGCCCTCGGCAATCTCGCGCAGGATACGGTCCGCACCGGGGAAGCCGCCTTCAGTGCGGCGGCGCTTGTTGATGCCGAACAGCAGACCGGCCTCGATTGGGCTAGTCTCGGGCGAGAGGTCGTGGCCGTAAAGCGGCAGCCCGGCCTCAAGCCGCAGTGAATCCCGCGCGCCGAGACCGATCGGTTTCACTTCAGGCTGGGCGCAGATCAGATTGGCTACCCGCTCCGCATCGATGGCCGGAATCGAGATTTCGAAGCCGTCCTCACCGGTATAGCCCGAGCGGCTGATCCAGGCATCAACGCCGTCGATCTTGAACTGGCCGCCCTTCATGAAGGTCAGGGCAGAAAGGGGATATTCGCCCGTGACGACGCGCTCCAGGGCGGCGAACGCCTTTGGCCCCTGCAAAGCCAGCAGTGCGCTGTCATCCAGGTGATTGATCGTCACCTCGTCGGGCAGATGTTCGCGCAGGTGGCCGATATCGTCCCACTTGGTTGCGCCATTGACCACCAGGTAAAAGCCGCTGTTCCAGCGCGTGACCATCAAGTCGTCCAGCACACCGCCGTTTTCGTCGAGCAGCAGCGAATAGCGCGGGCCATAGGGCTTCAACGTGGCGAGATCGATCGGCAGCACGGCTTCCAGCGCCGCCTCCACGCCCTCGCCCGAAATGAACAGCTGGCCCATGTGGCTCACATCGAACAGCCCGGCGCTTTCCCGCGTCCAGCTATGCTCCGCGATGATGCCTTCGTATTGGACGGACATCCAGTAACCAGCAAATTCCACCATCCGTCCGCCCTTGGCGCGGTGCCAGGCATCGAGCGGCAGGGTGAGCACTTCCGGCTCAACCGTCTCTTCGTCATTGATTGAATGGACGTCGCCCACAGCTCTACCCCGCACAGAATGCACCAAACACGGTGCCCCCTCTGTCACGGAAACCTGAGAGCTTTCCCCTAAACCAGGTTCAGGGTTACCCCTTCGGCGGCCCCGCTGATGCGGAACACTTTCCAGAGCATCGCTATCGACCCACGCGGTCCCTTGTGCCTGAGAGATTCCGGGGCGGTTGCTCCTTCGGCGTCCGGCGAAACGGTTGCCCGAATCGCAGGAACTCTCCCGCGCGATCAGCGATGCTCGCGTCGATGGCGGCAGCGGGCGGTCGAGTCAATCCCGGGCTTTCACCCCTCCACTGCGCGGCAGATCAATCCGCTTTGCGCGCAGCCCGCAGGATCGCTTCGTGCTCGAATACAAAGCGGCCGGCGGCCTTCTCGCGCGTCAGGCCAACGATGGCCCGCGCCATGGTATCACCCTTGATCGAGCGATACCGGGTATACTTCCCTTGCAGCAGCAGGTCCGCAATCGGGCTGATTACGGTCGCGACGAATTCCGCCGGGCGGAGTTCTTCGCGCGGCCCGCGCAGCAAACCCGGGCGCAGAATATCAAGCCGGGGAATGCCGACGCGGCCAAGTGCCTGCTCGGTTTCGCCTTTGACCTTAAGGTAAAAATTGCGGGCCATGGCATCTGCACCCACGGATGAAACAGCAATCATCTGCCGCATCCCGGCCTCCTTGGCCGCCTTCGCGCAGGCCAGGACCAGATGCTGATCAACCGCGCGAAAATCGGTCTCGCTTTTGCCGACTTTCTTCCAGGTCGTGCCCAGGGCGCTGACCAGCACTTCGGCGTTGGTGGCCGCGATGGCATCACCCCAGTTCTCAGGCGGAGCGACCAGCACTTCCATCCGTGCACCGGTCGGCAGTGGAATTTCGCGCCGGGCCACGGCGACTATCCGGATGTCTGGCCGGCCAACGGCCAGACGGATCAGGCTTTGCCCGACCAGTCCCGAAGCGCCGACCAGTGCAATGCGGGTAATCTTAGACATTCCTTAGTCCCTCAGGCGTGCGGCCATAGATGCTGGCATGGGCAGCGATGGCAAAACGGTCAGTCATACCGGCAATGTAATCCGCAATATGTCGACTGCGATGCGGCTCATCTGCGGGCAGACGCGTGGCCCAACCGGGCTCCATCAGCGCGGGATCTTGAGCATAGGCGGCATAGAGCTCGGCTGTTACCGCCCGTGCGCGCTCCGCGGTCTGGAGCTGCTGAGGATGATGATAGAGCCGGTCATACATAAAGCGCTTGAGCCGGCGTTCCTGCTCCGCCACGGCCGGGGAGAACGTTGCAGTGATCCGACCTGCCCTGCGCACTTCGTCCACACTGGCCATGCCATGGGCGCGGCGGGCGGTTTCACCGATCAGATCATTGACCATCCAGCCGATCTGGCTTCGCACCAGTTCGCGCAGGCGGCGATCCTGCGGCGCAGAGGGAAACTTGCGCTCGATTGCACGCCATTGATCAGCCACGAAATCGAGCGTCAGCAGTTCGTCCAGTTCAAGGAAGCCAGCACGCAGTCCATCGTCGATGTCATGATTGTCATAGGCGATATCGTCGGCAATCGCGGCGACTTGCGCCTCAAGCGAGGGCCAGGACGTCAGATCGAGTGGATAGGCCGCGTCCAGTTCAGCCAGCGCCCAGTTGATCATGCCAACCGGACCGTTGTGCTTGGCCAACCCTTCGAGCACTTCCCATGAGAGGTTGAGCCCGTCGTGCTCACAATAGGGACTTTCGATCCGCATCAGCGTTCGCAGCACCTGAGCATTGTGATCAAACCCGCCGTGCCGCTCCAGCGCGGCATTGAGCGCATCCTCGCCCGCATGACCGAACGGCGGATGACCGATATCGTGGGCCAGACAAAGTGCCTCGGTGAGGTCTTCGTCCAACCCCAGTGCGCGGGCGATGACGCGACCAATCTGGGCCACTTCGATGCTGTGCGTCAGCCGGACCCGATAGTGATCGCCATCAGGCGCAACGAAGACCTGAGTCTTGTGACGCAGGCGGCGGAAGGCAATCGAATGCACAATCCGGTCGCGGTCGCGCTGGAATGCCGAGCGCGGCCCCCGCGCTATCGCGGATTCCAGCGGGAACTCCCGCCCGCGGGACCGCGCCGGGTCAGAGGCATAGGCCGCTTTCACGCCGCGCTTAGCATCCAGTCCACCGCTGCCTCGGCATGAATCCGGGTGCAATCGTAGATCGGCAGGACATTGGCATCGACGTCGACAATCATTTCCAGCTCGGTGCACCCCAGCACCACGGCCTCGGCACCATCCTGCTCCAGGTTGGTAATGATGGTCTTCAGTTCACGTTCGGCCTGGCGACTGACCTTGCCAAGCAGCAGCTCGTCATAAATCACCCGGTCGAGCGTTTCGACGAAAGGCAGCTCCGGTGGCAGCAGCTCGATGTCCCGGGCGATCAGCTTCTGGCGGTAGAAGCTTTCCAGCATGACGTTGCGGGTACCGATCAGTGCGGCCTTCTTCACGCCGGCCCGGGCCATCCGCTCAGCGACGGTTTCGGCGATGTGGATGATCGGCACGTCAACGGCCTTGGCTACGTCGTTGTAGACCTTGTGCATGGAATTGGCGCCGATCAGGATCGCCGTGGCGCCGGCCTTTTCGAGGCGCTTGGCCGCAGCGGCCAGCGTCTTGGCGGCGCGCTCCCATTCCTCGGCTGTCGACAAGCGGGTCAGTTCCGCAAAATCGAGGCTTTCGATTACCATGGCCGCGCTGGACCGCTGGCCGATGCGCGCCTGAACCAGGCGGTTGATATGTTCGTAATAGGTGCGGGTTGAATACCAGCTCATCCCGCCGATCAGGCCGATCTTGCGCAATTCGTATCTCCGAAAGGGTAGTGGCCCCTGTTGGGTGCGCCCTTACCGAAGTGCCCCTGCAAGGTCCAGCTATGTGCCCGCCGCAGCTGGGGGAATTGCCGCCAGCCAGGCTTTCAGGTCTGCAACTGTGGCATCGGGGGCTTCCTCCATCGGAATGTGACCGATGCCCGGATAGACCCGTAGTGTACTGCCTGCGATCGCCTGATTGAAAAACCGCGCACCTTCGACCGTGGTAAGCGGGTCTTCTTCGCCCCAGATCACCAGAGTCGGGGTCTTGATTGCAGCCAGTTCGGCAACCGTGAACGGCACACGCGACCGCCCGAACCGCTTGGCGGTGGCCGCGCGATTGCCAGGGTAGCGCAGCAGTTCCCAATAACGATCGACCATCTCCGGGGTGACCACGGCATCATCTACAATCGTCTGCTTGAGGCTGCGCTGGATCAGACCGCGCGGTGTGATTGATTCCATCAACAGTTTGACGCCGGGAATCCGCGCCAGCGTGAAACCGACATTGCCCGCGCCGGCCTTGGGCTTGGCCGAGGCTGGCGCACCGGCTGCATCGACCAGCACCAGGCCAGTCAGCCGGTCGGGGTGCGCCAGCGCGTACCGCAGAGCAATTCCCCCACCCATCGAGTTGCCCGCCAGCACAAACCGGGTCAGCCCCAACTTTTCCGCCACTGTTTCGACCGTTTCCACAAACCGGGCGCTGTCATAATTGCCTTGTGGATCGGGGCCGGTGAGGCCGTGCCCAATCTGGTCAAAGCGGATGACGCGGTATTGATCCGTCAGGCGACTGGTCCACGGACCCCAGGTGTGGAGATCGGCGTTAGAGCCATGCAGCAGCATGATCACCGGTGCACCGCGGGGCCCTTCATCCCGCAGATGCACGGTCAGCCCGCCGCCCAGGTCCACGAACTGCGAAGGTGCGCCGCCATACTTGGCCTTCATCGCCGCCGGATCGGTGTCGGGTGTGCGCAGCACCAGGAAAACACCCGTCAGCACTACCGCGATGACCAGCAGCCACTTGCCCAGACGCTTCATCGCTTCATCTCCGCAATCCATTTGGTAACGATCGCCTGACCATCGGGATCGACGGTCGCCCGGCCCAGTTCGGGCATCGAGATTCCGCCCTCAAGACTGCCCATCCGGTACAACATGATCGACTGGTCCGGGTGGCCAGGCAGCACATCGAACTCCAGCCCTCCGGATCCGCGTCCGGCGGCAACCGGACGCTTGTTGATACCCAGCGCCACCGGCGTGGACTGTTCCCAGCGCAGGTCTAGGCCTGAATTGGAGGCCGAACCTGCCGGATTGTGGCAATGAGCACAATTGGCATCGAGCCAGCCCCGCGCCGCCGCTGCAGTATCCACCCTGGCCCGGTCTTCCCACATGGGCACGCGCGAAGTCACCTGCGGCAGAGCGTCAAGCTTGCCTGCCTTATGGAAACTGCTCAGCCAGGCAGCGGAAAGGTTGCGCGCCTTGGGGCCCAGCGGCACCACGGCGCTTTTCTGCTGGTGACAGTCCTTGCATTGGTTCTTGTTGGGGATAGCATAGGAAATCCGCTCACCAGATGGCGTCGTAAGGTCCATCCGCGCCCCCGCCAGCGCCAGCCGCGCTTCGGTCTGCTCGCGGTTCCACTGATAGGGCAGCGCCGTCCAGCCATCGGCGCGGTGGAGCAGCACGCGCGTCTCGATGAGCTGCCCTTCCAGCTTGAAGGTCTTGATCAGCGCGGCCCCGACCGGAAGATCGAGCAGGCCATCGCCCTGCGCCATGGCCCTGGTTCCGGCCGGCAGGTAGACAAAGCGCAGCTTGTCCGACCCGTCAGACCACAGAGGTGTCTGGACGCGGTAGGGTGTAACCCCCGCCGCGGGATGCTGGGCCGCCGGATCGGCGAAAAAGCCGAACTCGCCGAGCGTGGCGGGAAATCCGGCCGCAGTAATGGCACTGTCGTTGACTGCTCGCCCCTTTGGCGCCGCCACGGCAACCGCTGCCCCGGCCAGCAGCGCGGCGGCCAGCAACAGCCTCATCGCGTGATCCGGGCTTCCAGCGCGGCGGGAGCGCCCGGCAAGGTGCCGGGGGTCGTTGGCACGGGCATGCTGAGCCGCAGAGGTGCAGGCCTTGCCGCCGCAAGGCCCGCGCCCTGTGCCGGCAGATTGAGCGTCCAGGCACTGGAGTTGTCGCCACCATCGCCGGTCGGTGCTTGGCCAAGTCCATCCCACAGCACCGGAGGCAAGCTACCCCCGAACGCGGCCAACAGCTGCGCCGCGCCTTCGAGCTGCGGGTCATAGCCATTGCGGCCCATCTGGTTGCCCGCGATGAAGACGTCGCGCGGCGCAGGATTGTAACGCGCGTCATCGAACTTGTTGGGATAGCTGACCACCATCACCGCCGTGGTCGGATTCTGATCGATCCGGTTCCGGCTCACCACGACCCCTTCATTGGCCATGACCATGATCCCGGTGCCGCGCATCACCCCGGCTACGATATTGCCCTTGGGCGCAAAGTTGGGCGTGTCGTTATCGACCACCATGTTGCCCGTCACCACCACGTTCCCGCCGCCCATTACCGGCAGGTTGGGCAGATCGAACACCAGAATCCCGCCGGTGTTGCGCGTGGTCAGGTTACCGGTGACCAGGGCATTACGGCTGTTCTCGATCTCGATCCCGGCTACGTTATATTCGGCCAGCGAGTACCGGACGGTAATGTCTCTCGACTGGCCGACATAGATCCCGGCATCCGAAGCGCCCGATACCTTGCAGCCATCGATCAGCACCCCGGTGCTTTCGACCGGATAGATTCCATAGGCGCCGTTGGTGGTCTTGGCCCCGCCGGTCCAGGTTACCCGCACGCGGTAATAGACGATATTGTCCGCGCCCTTGCTCTTGATCCCGTCGCCCTTGGTGTTCTCGACCGCGAAATCGCGCAGGGTGACATCGTCGGATGTGACCAGCAGCCCCTCGCCCGATCCCTTCTGGCCGGTAAAGTCGAGCACCGTGGCTTCCATCCCGGCGCCGCGCACAGTGACTCCCTTGACGTCAAGCGACAGACCATCGGTCAAGACGAACCGCCCTACCCCCAGTTCCACCACGTCGCCCGGTGCCGCGAGGATCAGTGCCTCTTGCAGCCGGGTCTGGGCGTTTTCGCCCGGGGCGACCTGGATCACCTTGGCATGGGCAGGAGCAGCCAGGACCAGCGCCGTGGCCGCAGCGATAAACAGTGCGGGCATCCTCATGGGAGGGAGTTTTGGACTGACAGCGGTGTAAGTCAATCCTGCCGGGAACGGCGGGTTACTTCTTCTCGCGAGCCAGGCCGCTGGCGCAGAGCGCAGCGGAAGTCGCCGTCACCTCGATCGCCTCGCTGTCGCCTACCCGGCGAACCGCGGAGACATAGTCAAACAGGGTGCGCTTTTCGCCCTTTAGCTGCTTGAGCTTCTGGAGCTGGCCCAGCGTCAGGCGATCGGTCATCCGCTCGGCCATGCAGGCGGAGTTCGCTTCGCTGAGGCCCGCGTCCATCATGGCGCTCTTCACCTGGCCATAGGCCAGTTTCGAGGGCGAGCAGGCCGCCAGTGCCAGCACGCCAAGGGCAACTGTTGCACGCATCAGTGCGCCAACCCCTTGTTGATGTCCTCGACCATCTTCTTGGCATCGGCCAGCAGCATCAGGGTCTGGTCCATGTAGAACACGTCATTGTCGACCCCGGCATAGCCCACGCCGCCCATGGAACGCTTGATGAAGAACACCTGCTTGGCCTTGTCCACATCGAACACCGGCATACCATAGATCGGGCTGGACTTGTCGGTCTTGGCGGCCGGATTGACCACGTCGTTGGCGCCGATGATGAAGGCAACGTCGGCGGTGGCGAACTCGCTGTTGATATCTTCCAGCTCGAACACCTCGTCATAGGGGACGTTGGCTTCAGCCAGCAGCACGTTCATGTGCCCGGGCATGCGGCCCGCCACCGGGTGGATGGCGTATTTCACTTCCACACCCTTGGCCTTCAGCAGGTCGGCCATTTCGCGCAGTGCGTGCTGGGCCTGAGACACGGCCATGCCATAGCCGGGGATGATGATGACCTTCTCGGCCTCGCCCAGCATATAGGCGGCATCTTCGGCCGAGCCGCGCTTCCACGGGCGCTGCTCCCGGGCCTCGCCAGTGGCGGCCGCCTCGGCACCGAAGCCGCCCGCGATCACCGAAATGAAGCTGCGGTTCATTGCCCTGCACATGATGTAGGACAGGATCGCGCCAGACGAGCCAACCAGCGCCCCGGTGATGATCATCGCGGTGTTGGACAAGGTGAAGCCCATCGCCGCCGCTGCCCAGCCCGAATAGGAATTGAGCATCGAGACGACCACCGGCATGTCCGCCCCGCCGATCGGGATGATCAGCAGGAAGCCGATCAGGAACGACAGCGCCGTGATCGTAACGATCACCCACAGGCTCTGGTCAGTCATGAAGAAGCCGGTCAGGCCCAGGATCGCGATCAGGGTTCCCAGGTTGATCACGTGCCGCGCGGGCAGGAGGATCGGCGCGCCGCTCATCTTGCCGGCGAGCTTGAGAAAGGCGATGACCGAGCCGGAAAAGGTGATCGCGCCGATGGCGATACCCAAGCCCAGTTCGAGCCGAGAAACGGGATTGATCTGGCCATTGGCACCTACAATCCCGAAAGCTTCGGGATTGAGGTAAGCCGCCCAACCCACCAATACCGCCGCAAGACCGACCAGCGAGTGGAACGCTGCGACCAACTGCGGCATGTCGGTCATGGCGATCTTGCGGGCGATGACAAAGCCAATCACACCGCCCAGCGCCAGTGCGCCAAGGATTTCTGGCAAGCTGGCGATGTCATGGGTGACCAGTGTGGTCATCACGGCAATCAGCATACCGACCATGCCATAGCGGTTACCCGCGCGGCTGGTCGCGGGGCTGGAAAGCCCCCGCAGAGCAAGGATGAACAGGACACCCGAAGCAAGGTAGGCCAGTGCCACCCAGGGGCTGGCGGCAAGACCGCTCGCAGCAGCGGACAGCAGCGCGAATTCCATCACTGCTTGTCCTTCTTCTTGTACATCGCCAGCATGCGTTCGGTCACGGCAAAGCCACCGAAGATGTTCACGCTGGCAAGGACAACTGCCAGCAAGCCAAGCCACTTGGCCACCGGGCTACCCGCAGCCGCCGAAGCAATCAGCGCGCCAACCACGATCACCGAGGAAATCGCATTGGTGACCGCCATCAGCGGCGTGTGCAGCGCCGGGGTGACCGACCAGACCACGTAATAGCCCACGAAGCAGGCCATGACGAAGATCGAAAGGATCGAAATGAAGTCCATGACCTAGGCTCCAAGCAGGCGTTCGTTCACCACCTTGCCCCCATGGGTCAGGCGCACGGCATTACCGATTTCCTCGTCCAGCACAGGCTTGCCAGCCTCCTTGTCCCAGAAGGCGGAGAGGAAGTTGTAGAGGTTACGGGCAAACAGGGCCGAGGCATCGGCGGGAAGTTTCGCCGGAGTGTTCGCATAGCCGAGAATCTTGACCCCGTGCCTTTCCACCACCTGGTCAGCCACCGAGCCTTCCACATTGCCGCCCTGTGCAACGGCCAGGTCAAAGATTACGGAACCCGGCTTCATGCTGGCGATCTGCGCGTCTGAAATCAGGCGTGGCGCGGCCCGGCCAGGGATCAATGCCGTCGTGATGACGATGTCCTGCTTGGCGATATGACCGGAGACCAGCTCGGCCTGAGCCTTCTGGTATTCCTCCGACATTTCTGTGGCATAGCCGCCAGCGCCCTCACCCTCGATCCCCGCCACGCTTTCGACAAAGATCGGCTTGGCGCCGAGCGACTGGATCTGTTCCTTGGTGGCCGAGCGGACGTCAGTCGCCGAAACCTGCGCGCCGAGCCGCCGGGCAGTTGCGATTGCCTGGAGCCCGGCAACGCCGACCCCCATGACAAAGCACTTGGCAGCGGCAACCGTGCCCGCCGCAGTCATCATCATCGGAAAGGCCCGGCCATAGAGGTTAGCTGCCTCGATTACCGCCTTGTAGCCAGCCAAGTTGGACTGGCTGGAAAGGATATCCATGCTTTGCGCGCGAGTGATCCGCGGCATGAATTCCATCGCCAGAGCCTCGAATCCGGCCCTGGCATAGTCATCGACGCGTGCGCGCTGGCCGAACGGATCAAGCCCGGCGACGATCCATGCCCCGGCCGTCGCACCCTTCAGCGCCTTGACGTCTGGACCTTGGACACCGAGGACGATGTCCGCGCCCTTGGCCGCATCTTTGGCCACTTCAGCACCGGCTGCGGCATAGTCCGCATCGGCAATCGAAGCCGCTTCGCCGGCCCTGGATTCGACTGCAACAGCCGCCCCCAAGGCAATGAATTTCTTCACCGTTTCAGGTGTGGCAGCGACCCGGGTTTCCCCGTTCGCGCGTTCCTTGAGAACGGCGATCCGAAGCGCAGCGCTCACCGCGAAATCAAGCGACGAGCCAGATCACGATGGCGGCAGCAATTGCCGAAATGATCGTGCCCCACTTCACCAGCACGGTGAATCCGCCATAGGTTTCGTTGGCGGCCTTCATGTCGTTACCCGAAGCCATAAATCCTGTCCCTGCATTGGCATGAGTGATTTGCGGGCTTCCGTCTATCCGCAGGGCGCGCGACACTCAAGGGGGCGGCATACGGTTTTGTCACCAATGTCGAGCCTTAATCGGCTCTTTACCCGACCGCGCTATGCGTGCGCCCTTACTTGAGGGGACCTGCGCACGACCATGGCGGAAATCGAACAGCGCCTGTTGATGCTGATCGACGATGAACCGGCCCAAAGCCGGCTCATTGCCGCGCTTGCGGCCCGTGAAGGCTGGCGCACCCTGGTAGTGCGCGATTCGGAAACTGCCATTGCCACGCTCGGCACCCGTCAGGGGATGCAGCTTGGCGCTATCATCCTTGACCAGTGGGTTCCGGGTGACGAGGCCTGCACCCTGATTGCCGAGTTGAAGAGCCGCCGCCCGGCCCTGCCCATCCTGATGCTCACCGCTTCGGCCTCGCCGCTGCTCGCCGTCGAAGCGATGCGCGCCGGGGCCACCGACTACCTGGTCAAGCCTGTGTCGCCCGACCGGCTGATGCAGGCCCTGCGCATGGCCACGACCCGCGAAGCACCGCGCGACGAGCTGATGCCGTTGACCGAGAAGATGCCATCGAACCCCGATTTCGATGCCATGATCGGAGCCGCCCCCACTTTCCGCACGGCCCTGGCCATTGCTGCCAAAGCCGCCCGCGGGCATGGCCCGGTGCTGATCGAGGGCGAAAGCGGCACCGGCAAGGAAATGCTGATCCGTGCCATGCAGGCGGCCAGTCCGCGCGCCAAGGCGCCGCTCCGGCTGCTCAACATCGGTGGCATTCCCGCCAACTCGGTCGAATCGGCCCTGTTCGGACATGAGAAGGGGGCATTCCCCGGTGCTTTCGATCGCCATGTCGGTGCGCTCCAGCACGCCGATGGTGGCACGCTCGCCCTTGACGAGGTGGATCGCTTGCCGCCCGCCGTTCAGGAACGACTGCTTGAATCGCTTCAGCGCGGCGATGTCCGACCGATCGGCGCGCGCCACTCGTTCCGGATCGACGTGCGGCTGGTCGCGGCCAGCAACCTGCCACTGAAGGACATGGTCAGCGCCGGCCACTTCCTGCCCGAACTGCACCAGGCCCTCGCCGGGGTGACAGTGCAGCTGCCCCCCTTGCGCGAGCGTGCGGGTGACATTCCTGCCCTCGCCCGCCACTTCCTGGCCCGGATTGGCGATCAGCCGGGCCTGCGGCCGCTGGGCATTACCGACGGCGCGCTGGCGCTGCTCTCCGCCTATGACTGGCCGGGCAATGTCCGCCAGCTTCAGGCCGTGCTGTTCCGCGCTGCCGTATTCTGCGACGGCGATGCGCTGACCGCGGACGATTTCCCCCAGCTTTCGAACCTGCTGGGCGACGAGGCAAGCCAGCCCGGCGCGCACCATCAGGAAGCTGTCGGCGTGACGCTTTACACCCCCGATGGCAATCTGCGGCCATTGGAAGACATCGAGGCCGACGTGATCCGGCTGGCCATCGGCCATTACCGCGGCCGCATGACCGAAGTGGCGCGCCGCCTCGGGATCGGCCGTTCAACACTCTATCGCAAGCTTTCGGATCTGGGCATCGACAACGTCGCCTGACGAATCTATCGATGCTGCGTTAGCAATGGAGTTCCCGCACTTGGTCCAGTGACACCGCCCCGGCGGATTGATCCTGAAACGCAGCCCGCGTGGCTGCCTGTATGACCATTTGCATCCAAGGAACTTCTCATGCCCCGACTTCAGGGAAAGATTTGCGTCGTCACCGGCGCTGCCCGCGGCATTGGCCGCGCCATTTCTGCTGCCTTCGTCAACGAAGGTGCAACCGTCATCCTGACTGACCTTGACCGCACCGCCGGCGAAAAAGCCGCTGGCGAAGTCGGTGCGCCATTCCGGCCACTCGATGTCCGCGAGGAGAGCGACTGGCAGGCTCTGGCAAACAGCGTCCCGGCATGTGACGTGCTCGTCAACAATGCCGGCATTACCGGATTTGAAACCGCAACCGGCCCACACGATCCCGAACACGCCAGTCTGTCCGATTGGCGCGCAGTCCATGCCACCAATCTCGACGGCACTTTCCTTGGCTGCCGTTATGCGATCGGGGCCATGAAGGAGCGCGGGGCGGGATCGATCATCAACATCTCGTCACGTTCCGGCCTGGTCGGGATTCCCGGCGCCGCTGCCTATGCCAGCAGCAAGGCGGCGATGCGCAACCACACCAAGTCCGTTGCGCTCTACTGCGCGCAGCAGGGCTGGCAGATCCGCTGCAATTCAATCCACCCCGCCGCCATCCTCACCGAAATGTGGGAGGCCATGCTGGGCCAAGGGCCCGACCGGGAGGACCGGCTCACCGCCTTCGTGGCCGATACCCCGCTCCGCCGGTTCGGGACGGTCGAGGAAGTCGCCGCCGTCGCTGTCATGCTGGCCTCGGACGAAGCGGCCTACATCACCGGGTCAGAGTTCAATATCGATGGCGGGCTCCTGGCCGGATCGACCGCCTCACCCGGGTAACTGGCTGAAATCCGTCAGTGCTGCATCGCGCAGGCCACGCCAGACCCGCAGCGCCTGCACGGTTTCCGGCACATCGTGGACCCGCAGCAACTGCACCCCGGCCTCCAGCGCCTTGGTGGCGAGCATGATCGAGCCACCCAGCCGCTGGTGGGCCGGGGCCTCACCCGACAATGCGCCGATCATCCGCTTGCGGCTGACCCCGACCAGCAGTGGCTGGCCCAGTGCGTGGAATAACGGCAGGGCGTTAAGCAGCGCCAGATTGTCCGCGACGGACTTGCCAAAGCCGATACCGGGATCGAGCACGATCTTTTCGCGCGGGATACCTGCGGCGATCGCAGCATCGCGCCGCGTCGCCAGCCAATCGAACACGTCAAGCACGACATCGCCGTAAGTGCTGTTGGCGTGCAGGTCCTCGCCATCGCCCGAGGCATGCATCAACACCACCGGAACGCCGGAACGGGCGGCAAATTCCAGGCTGCGCGGATCATGCCGCAGGGCAGAGACATCGTTGATGATGTGGGCACCAGCAGCGAGCGCCGCTTCCATTACGGCCGGGCGGCGGGTGTCGATCGAGATCGCCGCGCCCGAACTGGCGAGCCGCTCGATCATCGGGATCACGCGCTTCAGCTCATCGCCTTCCCACACGGCTGCGGCCCCCGGCCGCGTGCTTTCCCCGCCGATGTCGATGATCGCCGCCCCGGCTTCCAGCATGACGGCGGCGTGGGCCGCAGCCACGTCCGGATCGTCCATGAACTGGCCGCCATCGGAGAAGCTGTCTGGCGTGATGTTGAGGATGCCCATCACCTGCGGCTGGTCAAGCCGCACGGTGCGCTCCCCGCATTGCAGCGGTGCATGGCTGCGTTGAAGGTTGGCGAATTGGTCCTGCACGGCGGCCGGCAGATCGCCCAAAGTCGCGCGCAACTCGGCCAGCGAATAGCGCTCACGGGCAATCACGCGCCCACCGGCGCGTTCGAGCAGGGCGAAGCGGCTGGCATAGGTCAGCCCGCCCGCCAGGCGCAGCGCCTCACCATCTTCGCCTTGCGGCGATTCAGCCAGCGCAGTCGGGCGGAGGTA
>Ga0315902_10003521_pt1 | contig 23306 bp, 20 predicted proteins | sample LakEriMetagenome_9_FD_203523 | JGI IMG/M metagenome (GOLD analysis project Ga0315902, IMG submission 203523) | Freshwater fungal communities from buoy surface, Lake Erie, Ohio, United States - Buoy 12 MA117 | ecosystem: Environmental > Aquatic > Freshwater > Lake > Lake biofilm | place: USA... | reverse complement strand
CCCGGCTCGCCGATCAGCACCGGATTGTTCTTGGTCCGCCGCGAGAGCACCTGGATGCACCGCCGGATTTCCTCGTCGCGCCCGATCACCGGATCAAGCTTGCCCGACCGCGCCGCCTCGGTGAGATCGCGCGCATACTTCTTCAGCGCCTCATACTTCTCTTCCGACGTCGCCGTATCGGCCGTGCGCCCCTTGCGCAGCTCGGCGATGGCCTTGACCAGCGCACTCGTCGTGGCGCCCGCCGCGTTCAGCGCATCGGCCGCCTTGTTCTTCATCTTGGTTGCCGACAGCAGCAGCCGCTCCACGGTGACGTAATCGTCCCCCGCCGACTTCGCGTCTTCCTCCGCCATCTGGAACAGCCGCGCGAGATCCTGGCTCAGCCCCGGCTGCGATCCGCCCGTGCTCTTCGGATGCGAGTCCAGCAGCTTGTCGATATTGGAATGCGCCAGCTCGGGATTTCCCCCGGCGGCGCGAATGAGGTTCAGCGCAAGACGGTCGCGGTCCGCGAACATCGCCTTGACCAGGTGTTCCGGCAGGATCTGTGGGTGGCCGCTGGCAAGCGCGCTGGTCTGGGCGCTCTGAACGGCTGCGCGTGCGCGCTCGGTATAGCGTTCGAAGTCCATTGATTGACCCTTGTGAAAAGCAGTCTGCAGGCACGTCCCGGGACCCGCAACCGGCATCCCGATGGATCATGCACCCGCCGGTCGGCCGGGTTCTGATCCAGAGCAAGAGGTAGGGTTGCCTGCTCACTGCGCAAGGGTATCTCCTCGCAAGCTTGAAGTTTCGGTGGAGTCGTTCTCGGGCCTGACCCGAGAGCCTTTCCCGATTTGGGCAGGCGGGCGCGCCGCGGCAAAGAGAGCTTCCCAGGTCGTGCCTTCGGCTTGCCCGGGCCCGACTCTTAATGTGCCTCCGCCGTCGCCCCGCCGCCCGCCGGCGAAGGCCGTTTCAACAGCGGCGCAAGGCACAGCATCACCGCAAAGCAGATCGCCATTACCAGGAACAGGTTGTTGAACGTCATTACGTTCGACTCGATCTGCATCCGCCGCACTAGCTGCCCCAGCGCCGCCGCTGATGGATCGGGATTGCCCGCCGCCCGCAGGCTCGCCTCGGCTTGAAGCAGAAAGTCCTGCACCTCCGGCCGCGTCGGATCGAGCCCGGCGGAGATCTCCTGATCATGCAGGTTGGTGTAGTTGAGCCGCATCGTGTTGATCGCCGCGAGCCCCACCGCGCCGCCAAGGTTGCGGCACACTGTGATCAGACCCGTCGCGTTCGGCATCTTGTGCGGGGGCAGGGTCCCCAGCGCAATGAAGTTCGACGGGATCATCGACATGATCAGGCCCAGCCCGCGCAGCGCCTGAGGCCAGAACAAATCCTCGAACGAGGACTCCGCCGTGAGGAAGCTGTTCCAGTACAGCCCGATCGCCGCCAGCGAGAGCCCCGTCGCCAGCACATAACGCGGATCCACCTTGCGGATCAGCACCCCGGTGATCGGTCCGCCGATGAACATGGCGATCCCGCCCACGCTCATGATCTGCCCGATCTGCAGCGAGTTGTAGCCACGCACCGTGCCGAGGAAGAGCGGCGTCAGGTAGATCGATCCGAACAGGCCAAAGCCGACAACGACCGCAACCGTCGAGCCGACCGCGAAATTGCGATCCTTGAAGATGGTAAGGTCGACCACCGGGTTCGCCCGCGTGAAGGCGCGCCAGAAGAACATCACGGCCGCCAGCGAACAGAGGAACATCCAGGCGATGAGGTGCTCGTCCTCAAGCCAGCCCGCAGCAGGCCCTTCCTCGAACACGTATTCGAACGACCCCAGGAACAGCGCCATCGCCGCAAGGCCGATGATGTCGATGTTGCGGATCAGGCTCATCTGCGTCGGCAGTTTCGGCGTCAGGTTCCACACAAGCGTCGCTGCGATGATCCCGGGGATCACGTTGACGAGAAACAGCCAGTGCCAGCTCATGTTCTCCGTCAGCCAACCGCCCAGCGTCGGCCCGATTGACGGCGCCAGCGTCGCCACCATGCCTACCGCGACCTGCTGCAGCATCGACCGGTTCGGCCCGAACAGCGTGAACGCCGCCGCCATCGTGGTCGGAATCATCGCCGCGCCCAGAAATCCCTGTATGCAGCGGAAGACGATCAGGCTGTTGATGTCCCACGCAAACGCGCACAGCACGCTGGCCGCAGTGAATCCCCCCGCCGAGAACACGAACAGCCGCCGCATCGACAGCGCGCGGTTGAGCAGCCCCGATAGCGGGATCCCGATCACCTCCGCGATCAGATAGCTGGTCTGGATCCACGCGACCTCTTCAGCCGACGCCGAAACGCCCGCCTGGATCTGCGCAATGGATGAGGCGACAATCTGGATATCGAGGATCGCCATGAACATGCCGACCACCATCGCGAAGAACCCGATGTTGAGCATCAGGCTTTCGCGCGTTCCCCTAGCCGGGGGCGTGTACGCTCCCGGCGGGGCTGTGATGGCGGCCGCGCTCATCTCTACTTGCAGTCGGGCTTGGTGGAGACCGTCGCCGTCACCTGCAGGCCTGAGCGCAGCAGGCCGGTCGACAGCGCCTCTTTATCCAGCACGATCTTCACCGGCACGCGCTGCACGATCTTGGTGAAATTCCCCGTCGCCGTATCCTGTGGCACAAGGCTGAACGTGCCGCCGGTCGAAGGCGACAGGCTCTGTACCTTGCCCGTGACATGCAGGTTCGGCAGCGCATCGACATGCACATTGACGCACTGGCCCTCGCGCATCTCGGTGATCTGCGTCTCCTTGAAGTTCGCCACCACCCACACATCGTCCGACGACACGATCGACAATGCGACGCGTCCCGGCGAGAGGATCTGACCTTCGACCACGTCCTTCTTCGTCACCACGCCATTCATCGGCGCATGGATCTTCGTGCGGTCCAGTTCCAGCTGCGCGCCCACAACTTTCGCGCGTGACGCTTCCACCTTTGCCTCGGCCGACAGCGCGGCGGCTTCTGCGCTCGACAGCTGGCTGCGCTGCGCCGTGATCGATGCGGAGGCCTGGGACAGCTGCGCGTGCGCCGTGCGGCGCGCGGCTTCCGCCTGTTCCAGCTTCGCCTTCGGATACCAGCCCTTCGCGGCCAGCTCCGTCAGGCGCTTCTCGTCGGATGAGGAAAGGTCGGCCGAGGCGTCCGCCGCCTCGCGCGCGGCGCGCGCTTCGGCCAGCGTGTCCCGCTGCACGGTGATGCGCGCCCGGGCCTGCGCCGCGTCGGCTTCCGCCTGCGCCAGCTCGGCCTGGGCAAATGCCAGCCGCGTCTGGAACTCGTCGTCTTCCAGTTCGATCAGCAGGTCGCCCCGCTTCACCGCCTGGTTCTCGGCGACGTGGACCGTCTTCACATAGCCCTCGATCTTCGGCGTCACGCGCGCGATGTCGGAGCGCAGCTGAGCGTTGTCGGTCGAGATGTTGAACCGGCCATTGGTGAACCAGTCGAAGCCGAACCAGCCAGCGCCCAGGACCGCCGCGACAGCGACTCCAAGTAACACCTTCTTGCGAACGCCGCCGCCGGATGCCGCCGCAGCAGGCGCCGCATTCGCGGGCTGCGGAGAGGCGGGCGCAGCCTGTGGAGCTGGCGTCGCTTCGGGTTCTATCTTGACCGGTTTGAGCGCCATTTCGCGTCCTGTGTCGTCCCGGGCAGCCGGGCGCCCGCCAAATCTACTGTAATTGACGTTACGTTTGGGTTGAAATGTAGCGGCGACAACGCGAGTATCAAGACCTCGCAATTACGGTTATCCCTGTCCCTATGTCGCAATCAGATTCCGGCCCCGCAGATTTCCAGACCGTCGAACCCGAAGCCGGCCGGGCCGGGCTTCGCCGCGCCGCCTTTCTGAAAGCCGCGCGCGAAGTCTTCCTCGAGCATGGCTACGAAGCCGCCAACATGGCTGAAATCGTACGCCGGGCGGGCGGTTCGCTTTCCACACTCTATTCCCAGTTCGGCGGCAAGAAGGGCCTCTTCGAGGCGATGATCGACGCTCGCGTCGGCCAGCTCACCACCCAGATGGAGATCGAACTCGCCGCCCACGCCCCCCTGCGAGAGGGCCTCACCCGCATCGGCGAGGACTTCCTCTTCAAGCAGGTCCAGCCGGAGAATCTCGACTTCTTCCGCCTCATGGTTTCCCAGGCCAAGAAATTCCCCGAACTCGCCGAAGGCTGGATCAAGCGCGCGCCTGAAGCCGTCCGCAAATCGCTTGCCGGTTATCTCGAAGACCGCGCGAACGCCGGCGAAATCAAGCTCGCCAATTTCGACCAGGCCGCCTCGATCTATTTCGACCTGCTCCGTTCCCGCATCCAGTTCCGCACCCTGTTGATGCCGTCCTACGCGCCCACCGACGAAGAAGTCCGCGAACACGTCGCCCGCGCCGTGAAGGTGTTCCTCGGCGGCATCGAGGCGCTGAACTAGTCGCCGGCGGCTTACCGCCCCCTGAACTCTCCCCGACGCCGCTCGCCGACCGCCTTCACGCCCTCGCGAAAATCGTCCGTCTTCATCAGCCACTGCTGCTCGAAGAACTCATGGTCCGTCTGCGCGCGCACTGCCGCTGCAAGATCGCCCCGCAACGTCTTCCGGGTCGAGCGCACCGCCAGCGGCGCATTCTCCGCGATCGCCCCCGCCACCGCCGTCGCCCGCACCATCAGCTGATCCAGCGGCGCCACCTCATCCACAAGCCCCATCGCCACCGCCGCCTCCGCATCGAAGCGATCGCCGGTCAGGAACATCCGCGCTGCATGTTGCCGCCCGACCAGCCGGGGCAGGGTGTAGGTCAGCCCGAACCCCGGATGAAATCCCAGCTTGGTGAAGTTCGCCGCAAACCGCGCCTCCGGCGCCGCCACGCGAAAATCCCCCACAAGCGCGAGCCCCAACCCAGCGCCAACCGCCGCGCCCTGCACGGCGACAACGATCGGCAACTCCGTCGAGAACAACCGCACCGCCTGATCATAAAGCGGATTTCCCGCAGCCGCGTCCTTCGCCGCAATCCCGATCTCATCCGCCCGCCGCGTGAGATCAGCCCCCGAACAGAAAACCCTACCCGCCGTCGCCAGCACGACAGCCCGCGTCACGCCATCCCTGTCGAGCCGCTCCAGCACGTCCGCGAGGTCGCGCATCAGGTCAACACTCACTGCATTGATCGGCGGCTTGTCGATCGTGACGGTGGCGACGAACCCGTCGCGCGCGATGTGAATATCGCCAATGCGGTCCGTCATGCTGCCTACCCCAGGAAACGTTCGCGAATGCCTTTCCGGAACGCCTCGACGCCTGCCGCGAGCCGCTGGCCATAGGTCGCCCGCGCATCATCACCCGCCACAAACGTCACGCGATCGCTCGTATCGGTCACGGCGGCATAAGCCTCCTCGGCGATCTTCTCCGCGGTTGATCCGCCCGAGCGGCGCTCCGGATCCATGAACGCCTTCATCGTCTTGCCGATCGCTTCCATGTAAGCCGGATGCGGCGTCATCACGAGCGAGCGGCTGGCGAAGTCCGTCGCGATCCCGCCCGGCGCCAGCGTGCGCACCTTGATGCTGAACGGTGCAAGCTCATACGCAAGGCTCTCGCTCCAGCCTTCCAGCGCCCACTTGGTCGCGTGATAGACCGAGTTGAACGGGAAGGTGACCAGCCCGCCAATCGACGTCGTCGTCAGGATCATGCCGCTCGTCTGCGCGCGCAGGGCAGGCAGGAAAGCCTGCGTCACGCGCATCACGCCGAGCAGGTTGGTGTCCAGCTGCGTCTGCAACTGCTCGTCGGTTGCGCCCTCGAACGCCCCCGCCAGCCCATACCCCGCATTGTTGAACACCACATCCACCGGCCAAAGCGCCAGCGCCTTCGCTGCGGTCTCCTTGATCTGCACGGCGTTGGTCACGTCCAGCGGCAGAAGCGTCACGCCCGGAATGGCGGCAAGGTCGGACTTCGAAGGATCGCGCATCGTCGCGATCACCTTCCAGCCTTTAGAGGCGAACAGCTTGGCCGAGGCATAGCCGAGTCCGGTGGATGCGCCTGTGATGAAAATGGTCTGGGTCATGTGTCGCTGTCCTCCACGTCAAACGCCGATGTGAGTAAACGCTCACATTCTCGCGCGCGGTGCAAGAGCTACCGTTTCAACCCCAACAAATTCCGCGCCACCACCCACTTATGCACTTCGGTCGGACCGTCATAAATCCGCATCGTGCGCAGGTGGCCGGACATCAGCGACAGCGGCAGCTCCTTCGTCACGCCCATCGCGCCGTAAAGCTGCATCCCGTGGTCGAGCACCTCGTACGCCATCTCCGTCGCATACGCTTTCACCGCGGAGATATCCGTGCGCACATCGGCGCCGCGATCCAGCTTCCACGCCGTATCATACGTCATCAAAGTCGCCGCCTTGATGCGCGTATAGGCGTCAGCAATCCACCACTGCACCGACTGACGGTTGGCCAGCGGCTCGCCGAACACCACGCGCTGCGGCGCATACTCCAGCATCATGTCGAGCGCGCGCTGCGCCATGCCGATCGACCAGCTCGCCATCTGAAGCCGTCGCGTGGAAAGCCGCACCTGCATCGGCGCAAAGCCCTGTCCCTCCGTGCCCAGCAGGTTCGCCGCCGGCACACGGCAATTCTCCAGCGCCACCTCATATGTAAACTGCCCGCCCAGCATCGGAATGCGCCGCAGCACGTTGAACCCCGGCGTCCCGCGATCCACCAGGAACGCCGAGATGCCCCCGCGCGCGCCCTTCTGCTTGTCCGTCACCGCCATCAGGATGGTGAAGTCCGCCTCCTGCGCGCGGCTGATCCAGATCTTGCGTCCGTTGATCACCCACTCATCGCCCTCGCGCACGGCCCGCGTGATCATCGCGGCGGGATCCGCCCCCGCGCCCGGCTCCGAAATGCCGATCGCCGACACCGTGCCCTTCTGAACATACGGCGTGAGATACCGCTCGCGCTGATCCTCATTCACCGTCGCCATCAGCATGCGCAGGTTCGGCGAGTCCGGCGGCAGGTAGTAGGGAACGCACGTCTTCCCGATCTCGATGTTGACCCCCACCATCGCGATCGCCGGCAGGTCCGCCCCGCCCACATCCTCCGGCGCATCCAGCCCCCACAACCCCATCTCGCGCGACGCCACATCAATGCGATCGCGCTCCTCGTGCGAGAGATAAGCGCCTTGCCCATTCGCATCGCGCTCCAGGACCTTCTGCTCCAACGGCATCAGGTTCTCCCGCACAAACCGCGCGACAAGGTCCTGCAGCAGCCTGTGCTCTTCCAGCAGCTCGAAATGCATGTCCCATCTCCCGCCGGTCTGACGCCGATGCAGCGAGGATGGACCTGCGTGGGAGGGAAGGGAAGTGGCGCCGGCAAGCGCGCCCTCGTCCTTCGAGACGGCCTACGGCCTCTTTTGGATGATGGCTCCTCGGGGGTCGTGCTGCTTGTGAGGCCTCAACCTGGGGAGCCGCGAAGCGGCGGCTCGAAGGACGAGGCCGGGTTCAAAAACGTATCAACGCGCCTACAACCCCAACCGATAAAACCTGTTCGCCGTCCCGAAGAATAGCTCGCGCTTCTCGTCCGCACTCGCGCCACTCGCAACCCGCTTCAGCGCATTCCACAGCGTCGGGTAATCACAACTCACCTCATCCACCGGGAAGTTGCTCTCGAACATCGCGCGCTTTGCGCCGAACGCCTCGATGCTTGTTTCGATATACGGCCCCCACTCCTTCGCCAGCTGCTCCGACGGCGCCCGCATCTCCGACAGCATCGACGGGAAATTGCAGAACGGCATCGCCAGCCCGCCCAGTTTCACATGCACATTTTCACACTGCGCCAGCGCGCGGATATTCTCGCGCCACACGCCAAACCGTTCCGGCAGCTTGCCCGCATAGCTCGCAAGCCCCACAGGCGTGCCGACATGGTCCAGCACGATCGGCGTCCCTGAAAACTGCCGCGCCAGGTCGACCAGCTCCGGCAATTGCGGCTCCATCATCCAGGCGTCGAACGACAGTCCGCGCTTGCCCAGCTCCGCAAAGCCCTCGCGAAACTTACGCTCCATCATCACGCCCGGCGGATTGCGGTTCAGCGGCCCCAGCACGCCAGCATCCGCATCGTAGGAGTTCGACCGCCTTATGCCCTTGAACCGTGCGCCGCCCGCCGCGATGTGCGCATCCAGCACGCGCCCGACCTCCGCCCCCTGCAACAGCTCCGCCGTCGAGACAATCCCCGCACACGCCAGCGTCTTGCCATAAAGCCCGCTCGCCGCCATCGCCGCGACACCGTTGACGAACTCCGTCTCGCCTACGCACTTCATCTCGGCCGGCCCCTCGACGCGATACATCGACCGGCATTCGAGATAGACCGTCGCCACGATGTTGTGCCCGCTGCCGGTGTCCTCCAGCAGCTGGTCCAGCAGGTAGTGACCCTTTCGATAGCTGATGTGCTCGAACGGATGCACCGGCGGCGGGATGAGATGCATCACCGGCCGCCGATCCCACAGATGATGATGCGGATCGATGATCGGCAGGTCGGGTTCGATGATCGCTTCAGGCATGGAGGCTTCCCCGCTTTTGACGCGGACCATCGAGCAAATTCACGGTGATGGAAAGTCTACTCCAGCCCCTTGCGCTCGCGATACCACGCGACAAACGCCTTCGCCCGCGCACCGGCCTCCGCCTCAACCTCGTTCCAGCCGAACGCATAGCGCGCCGCAAAGGTCGACAGGCCCCAGTCGGTATACTGCTGCACGTGATGAATCTCGTGCGCCCAGAGCGCCAGGCTCGAGACATAGCTCTCGTCCTTGAACACCACCGTGTCGATCAGCGTCACCGCCGCCGCGCGCCCGTTGCGGATCGCAAAGCCCGCCAGCCCCGCCTGGCTCGTGTCGCCGATCGTGTAGCGCACATTCTCCAGCAGCTCAGCCGGATAGAACGGGATCAGTTCGCGTTTCACTTCCTCGGGGATCGGCTTCGAATCCGGCCGCACCGTATCGCGCGACCGCTGCAGCGCCGCCGCCAGCGTCTGCGACACAACATTGCCGGTATACTGCGTCTGCACCTGCATGAAGCCGCGCGTGAAGTTGGTCAGGTGGCCGCTGACGGTCGGCTTCACTGGAGCAGACGTGGTGGAATTCGGCGCCGCCGGGCGCGGCGAAACTCCGCTGGCGCCCGCCGCGTTCGCGCCGGTCTGCGCCGCCACAGGCGCCGCGCCCACGATCAGGGCGGCGAGGGCAAGCAGCACAGGTCGAAGCATGGGTTCCCCAACACGCTGGAGTGGATGCCGTTGAAATGCCGGATCGCCCATGAATGCGCCGTGAATGTGGCGAGGCGTTCTTCCGCGTCCCGCATGACAGCCGCCGCAGGCGTTGCTACGGAGGTGTGGGGAGATTCGCCATGGCCCACCTTTTCATTTCGCATTCGACGCGCGACGGCGCCCCAATCGCCCAGCAGCTGTCCGCCGCCCTCGAAGCCGCCGGCCACCGCTGCTGGATCGCACCGCGCGACGTGAAACCCGGCGTGCCCTATCCCGGCCAGATCGTCACCGCGATCGAAGCCAGCGCCGGCCTCGTCCTGCTGGTCACGCCCGCCGCCAACGAAAGCCCCGACGTGCTGCAGGAAATCCAGCTCGCCTCCACCGCGCGCAAGACCATCGCGCCCGTCATCGTCTCCGGCTGCGCCCCGGGCGCGGACCTGCGCTACTTCCTCGGCGTCCGCCACCAGATCCCATGGACCAGCGCATCGGCCACCGCCACTGACCTGCTGCGCTCGTTTCCAACCGGCAGCGCGTGGGCGCCGTCTCTGGGTCAGATCGCCAGCGCGGCCGCGACGGCCGCCCCGAACGCGACTGAACGCTGCGATGTCTTCATGATCGCCCACGGGCCAAGCAAGATAAACGTCATCAAGGTCCTGCGCGAATACACCGGCGGCGGTCTCGCCGAGACCAAGATGTTGATCGAGAGCAACCTCCCGCCCATCCGTGTCGGCCACGGCATGCTCCCCTCCAGCGCCGAAGCGATGGTGAAGGACCTCACGGCGCAAGGTGCGACGATGATGCCGCTGGCGGCGCACAAGGCATAGGCTTTGTTCACCGCCCCTGGCTGTGCGCTGTCCAGGCCTCCGCTCGCTGCTGGCACGCCCGTATCCAGGCCGACTTGTGATCGTTGTAGGCCATCGAGCTGTCGGGATGCGCCGCAGCCGCCTCGCGCTTGATCGTCTCGTATGCCTGCGCCTCGACGGGGTACGCGAGGAGATAGTCGCGGAAGGCAAGCTGGCGGGCGATGTTCGCGTTTCCCTCCGCGTAGAAGTGGACATGGAACACCCGCTTCCCGTCGCGCTCCAGCACGCAGTAACGCCGCCCCTCGATCCCGAACGCGCCTCGCCACAGATAGCCCAGCGCCTCGACATCAGCCCGTCGCGCCTCAAGCGCCTCAAGGCTCCGCACCACCGGCATCAGGTCAACCACAGGCTTCGCCGCGATGCCGGGAATCGCCGTCGATCCGATGTGATGCGCCGCGATCAGCTTCTCTCCCAGCACCCCGGCCAGCCGCGCGCCCTCCGCAGCCGCCATCTCCGCCCATGCCGGATCATGCGGCGCGAGCAATATGCGCGTCGCATCGGCCATGCGTGCTGCGCATTCATCCGCCATGGAAAAAATCGTAGATCCGCCGCGCGAGAGCCTCGTTCACCCCCTCCACGGTCTGCAGGTCCGCCATCGTCGCGCGGCTCACGCCCTTGGCCGAGCCGAACCGGTTCAGCAGCGCCTTCTTCCGTCGCACGCCAACGCCCGCAATTTCATCCAGCGGGTTCTGCCCCGTAATCGCCGCTGACCTCTTTGCACGATGCGCTCCGATCGCCCACCGGTGCGCCTCGTCGCGCAGCCGCTGCAGGTAGTACAGGGCAGGGTCGTTCGGCGGCAGCTGGAACGGCGCGCGCCCCGTCCGGAAGAACTGCTCCCGCCCCGCATTCCGATCCGGCCCCTTCGCAATAGCCACGAGATTCAGCTCGCCCGGCTTGAACCCCACCGCTTCAATCGCCTCACGCGCTGCCGACAACTGCCCCAGCCCGCCATCGATCAACACCAGATCCGGCCACGCGTCCGGCCGTCGTCCTCCCTCGGTCCGAAGGACAGGGGGAGGTGGATCGCTCGCACTTGCGACCGAGACGGACGGGGGCTCACCTTCAGCATCGGAGGGAGGCAACGGATCGACAGCGGAAGCATTCAACTCCTCCCACTCCTTCCGAAGCCGCGCAAACCTGCGCCGCATCACCTCGCGCATCATGCCGTAGTCATCGCCCGGCTCGAGATCGACATCGCGGATGTTGAATTTGCGATACGCGTTCTTCTCGAACCCGTCCGGCCCCGCCACCACCATCCCGCCCACCATGTTCGTCCCCATGATGTGGCTGTTGTCGTAGACCTCGATGCGCTTCGGCGCTTCGGGCAGGTCAAACACCTTCTGCACCGCCGCAAAGATCTTCTGCTGGCTCTGCGTCTCCGCCAGCTTCCGGCCCAGCGCCTCGCGCGCATTCAACGTCGCCTGCGCCACGATCCCGCGCTTCTCGCCACGCTGCGGCGTGCGAATCTCCACCTTGTGCTCGGCCTTCATCTCGAGCGCATCGGTCATCAGGTCCCACTCCTCGATCTCGCGATTGAGCAGGATCAGCTTCGGCACAGGCTTGTCGTCATAGAACTGCGCGATGAACGCCGTCAGCACCTGCTCTGGCGTGTCGTCGCGATCGTGCTTGGGATACCACACGGTCGCGCCCCAATTCTGTCCCGCGCGGAAGAAGAAGGCCTGCACCGCAGACGCCCCCGCCTCGGAGTGGATGGCGAACACATCCGCCTCCACCAGCCCGTCCGGATTGACGCTTTGCGATTGCCGTACAGACGACAGCGCGCGAATGCGATCCCGCAACGCGCCCGCGCGCTCATAGTCCATGTTCTGCGCCGCGCGCTCCATCTGCGCCACCAGCTGCTCCTGCAGCGTCTCGGCGTCGCCATTGAGAAACCGCTCAGCTTCCCGGACAAGATCGCGATACTCGTCCAGCGGGATCAGCCCGGTGCACGGCGCCGAGCAACGTCCCATCTGGTGCAGCATGCACGGTCGCGACCGCGTCGCGTAGATATTGTCCGTACACGTCCGCAGCAGGAACGCCTTCTGCAAAGTGTCGATTGCCTGGTCCACCGCTCCCGCCGAAGCAAACGGCCCGAAGTACTTCCCCTTGATCCGCTTTGCCCCGCGATGCTTCAGCGCCTGCGGTGCTTCGTGATCTTCGCGAATGAGAATGTGCGGAAACGTCTTGTCATCCCGCAGGATGATGTTGAACCGCGGCTTCAGTTTCTTGATGAGGTTGGCTTCAAGCAGCAGCGCTTCGGTCTCGCTCGCCGTGACGACAAACTCCATCGTCCGCGTCAGCGAGATCATCCGCGCGATGCGCTGCGTCTGCCCGCCGATCTTGGCATAGTTCGAAACCCGCGCCTTCAGGTTCCGCGCCTTGCCGACATACAGCAGCTCAAGGTTCTCCCCGAACATCCGATAGACGCCCGGCTTCCCCGGCAGGCGGCTCACCTGGTCGCGGATGATGTCAGGTCCCGACATCCGCTTCTTCTTCGTCCCATCGGGCGAATTAATTTCGACCCCAGAGGAAATCTCCTCCGTCTCCATCTCGATCTCGGCTGGTAGTTCGTCGGCAACCTCGTCCTCGACGCTCTCGTCGAGGCCTTCCGCCGGGTCCTCCGGCAGATCGTCCTGCACATCTTTCGCTTCTGGGGGGTCAGTCGAATCCATGCCGCATAGGTAGGCCACCCCGGCCCCGTGTTCAAACCTCCGTGCAGCCCTGTTGTGACCAGATGTCCCCCATGCTCTGTCAGCAGTGACAGGCGAGGGGACACGCCATGAAACGAATTCTGGCCGCCATTGCAGCCGCCCTGATGCTTTCGGCTTGCGTCGCCGCGCCGCAGCCGGCCAGGACCTACGCCGACGCATGGTATGCGCCCGTCGGCCCCAGCATCATCAAGGCGATCAACCTGCACCAGACGGATGAAGGCTGGCGGGGCAGCATCTGGATGGGACCCGGCAACACGCTTCCAATCCGCAACATCGCGCACTCGGCCGACAGGCTCTCCTTCCAGGTCCCCGCCCTCGTCGCCAGCTTCTCGGGCGCGAAGGGCGGGGAAGGCTGGTCCGGCGACTGGACGCCACAGGGAACCACCTCGCGGATCACCTTCCAGGCCGGCGCGCCGCCCACCGCAGCCGTCGGTCGTTTCATCGTCCTCGAAGGCGGTCGCCGCATGTTCATGGACTGCCAGGGAGCAGGCCTCCCCGCCGTCGTCTTCGATTCCGGCTCCGGCGGCGGCTATCAGAGCTGGACGAAGGTCCAGCCCGAAATCGCCAAGACCAACATGGCCTGCACCTATGATCGCGCCGGCGCCGGGCTCAGCGATCCCGGACCCTTCCCGCGCGACGCCGCCGCCGTGGCGCGCGACATGGCGGCGCTGCTCGCCACGGCGGACATCCCGGCCCCTTACATCCTCGTCGGTCACTCGCTCGGCGGCATTCATGTGCGCCAGTTTGCCAACACGCATCTCGACAAGGTCGCCGGCATCGTCCTGGTCGATCCCTCGGGCGACAACCAGCGTGCGCTGTTCAGGGCCGCCATCCCGAGCGCCGCCAACAATCGCCTCTGGAGCTTCGATGAGGAGAACTGGCGCCACTGCGTGGCGCTCCTGCGTGGCGCGCTGCTGCCGCGATCAGATCCGGCGCTGAAAGACTGCATGGGCAACGACGCCGATATGGTCGACGCCAACCTCTCCGGCCTGCATGCGATGGAGCACACCAGCCTTGCCCAGCTCGCCGCGTCCCGCCGCTCCTATGGCGACCTCCCCCTGATAGTCCTGTCCGCGGGTATTGGCGGCGGCAAGAACCTGCCGCCGGAATACGATGACGCCGATCGCGCCGCATTCGAGGACGTCTGGACCGGTCTCCATCGCGATCAGGCGTCCCTGTCCACGATCGGCGAACGCCGCATCGTCCCCGGCGCCGGCCACGCCATCCAGTTCGACGCACCCCAAGCCGTCATCGACGCCATCCGCGAAGTCATTGCAGCGGCGCTGTCGATAAAGCGCTAGTCGCCGGCCGGCATCATACGCTCCGGGAAGCGCCGCCTGTCTTCAATGTCACGCCGATGCCGCTTGCCGTTGCCGCTCCTGCCGATAGACTCCCGTTGCCGCTCCTGCCGATAGACTCCCCGGGCCGCGCTCGGCGGCGTGCAATTGGGGACATCACATGAAACGCACTCTCCTTGCCGCGGCGGGCGGACTGGGCGCTGCAGCGCTTCTTGCGCCCGCAGCCTCCGCGCAGGTCTACGCCGGCGCCGGAGCAACGATCTTTACCGCTGAAGCAAGCGGCGAGGATGTCGCCCTCGGCGCGATCCTTGGCCGCGCGGGCTTCAAGGCGAATACCTTCTTTGGCGTCGAGGGCGAGTTCGCCATCGGCATCCAGGACGACAATTTCGACGTGCTCGGCCAGGAAGTCAGCGTCGGCCTCGACAGGGAGTACGGCGTGTTCGCCGTCGGCTGGCTGCCAATCCCGCTGGTCGGCGATGTGTTCGCGCGCGCTGGCTACGCCGATCTGTCAATCGAGGCCGATCTCAACGGCACAACGATCGCCTCAGAGGACGGCGCTGGCCTCGCTTACGGCGCCGGCATTGCGCTGAGCCAGATCCCCTTCACCAAGCTTCGCCTGGAATACACCCGCTACGAGCCCGACGATGGTGAGATCGACGCGTTCAGCCTCTCGGCCCTGTTCCAGTTCTGAGCGACGCACGCTCAGCGCAGTTTGAGACAACACGGCCCGCCGCCAAGGCGGGCCGTGTCCGTTTCTAGAACCTTCCAGACACGCGGATCGCATACGACCGTGTGCCAAAGCCGCCCGTCGCCGCCCGCGTCTCGATGGATGAGGGGAGGGCGGAGGCGCCCCGGTCCGGCGTGAAGAACTGCCGTTCGCGAATCTCCTGCGGCAGGAACACATCCGCCACGGTGAACCGCACGATCAGACCGGTGATCGCGGTCGTCTCGAGATAAACATCGAAGTTGGCCTCGTCCCATCCCGTCGTGCGAAGCTCCCGCAGGCGGTACTGGTCGACCTCATCCGCACGTTCATAAAGCGCACCCCAGGCAAGCTTGAGATCAGGCAGCGCCTGGCGCACGTCGACGGAATACGTCCAGTCCGGCTCATCCGAAAACCGCCGCGTGGCGCCGGTCACCGGATCGGTCACGCTGCTTTCCTGCGCCATGCCCTTGAGGCGAAGCTCCCCGCCGACCAGCCCCAGCATGTCCAGCGGAGCCGTCGCGTCCAGCCTCACGCCGGTGCGCCGCCCATCTCCAAGATTGCCGGGTCCGTCGAACAGGCCGGCGAGCGGTATCTGGTCCTGCACCGCTTCAACCTCGTCATGGAAGGCCGACAACGTCACCACACCCTTGGCGCCGAAGCGGTGTTCCCACTCGAGCGTCGAGCGCCACGTCCGCTCGGGCTCGAGGTCGGGATTGCCCAGATCCACCGTACCGTCGAACAGCGACACGACACTGGCGAACTCGGTGAAGTCGAGCTGGCTCACGTCACGCTCGAACAGGAAGCGCAGCTGGTTGGCGCTATCGGCCGACCACGTCGCGCCGACGCGCGGTTTGACATAGGTGAAATCGCGCTCCTGCGCGCCATCGCCAGACTGAGTGATAATCGAGGTTTCCACCGTGACGCCCGCCTCGATGCGCAGCCCTGGCCCCGCCTGCCACACATCGCTGACGAACACTTCGGCGCGTTCCTCTTCAACGCGCGTGTTCGCAACCGGCGGCGTCGCATCGATCGTCGCAAGCGGTGTCTGCACCCGCACGTCGAGATTGCTGTCGAGATAGTTGAACGCAATCTCGCCGCCCCAGTCGATCGCATGGTCCTTCAACGGCTTCCACGACATCACGCCGCGCGCGACATACTCCCCGCTGTCAGCCGAACGTTCGATGAAGGTGTTGCGGAATCCCCCCGCCGTAAAGTTCGTCGAATAGCGTTCGGACGATCCCGTATGCCGCCCGCTCGCGAGGCCGATCAGCTTGAACGAAGCGTCCGGCGACAGCCGATGCTCCCAGTCGCCGCCCGCTTCCAGAGCCCAGGCGTCGTCGCCGGCCACCTTGCTGTCGTCGATTTGCGTCAGTGCGCCGGCCGCATTGTAGGTCTGCGAAAACGTATGCCGCCCGTCGCGCGAAGGCGTCCCCTGCAGGTTCACGTTGAACGCGTCGCTCTCGCCCGCCTTCCAGCTGGCCCGACCGCTCATCCGGTATTCCCAATAGCTGCCCTGCAGGAATTCCGGGCCCTGAGAAACGAGTGCGCCTGTGCCGCTGCGCGTCTCCTTCTCGTATTCGATCCGCCCGCGCCGCGAAGGCTGGGCCTGCAACGCAAGGTTCACATTCACATCGCCCGCCTTGAACCCGCTGGTGAGCACAATCAGGGGGTTGATGCTTTCCGACGGATTGAGCTGGCTCGCCTGCGCAACGAATGTGTTGGTGGCCCCCGCTTCGCGCGGGCGCAGCCGCACATCCGCGATCATCGTCTGGCCGGAAACGTCCGTGCCGTCGCCGCCGCCGACCCGGATGTCGATGCGCAACACGTCACGCGCCGAAATGCGCGACAGCTGCTCCGCCAATGCTGTCTTCGAGCTCGGCCGCTCGCCATTGATCAGCACATTGCCCGCAGCGCCCGCAAACCCGCGCCGGTCGTCCCCGCCATCAAGCGAGAAACCCGGCAGGCGACGGATCATGTCCTCCGCTGTCACCGGATTGAACGGCGCGAAGAAATCCGCCGCATAGGATTGCGCTGCCGGCGACTGCCCCGCCTGCTGGGCGAAGGCCGGTCCTGAAGCGAGCATGAAGGCGAGCGGAATCAGGAGACAGGCCGATGGCTCGGTCTGTCTCCCTTTCCGGAATTTACGTCCGTGCATAAGGCGTTTCGTCCCGGCGCCGGCTCTGGGTTGGGGGAAGAGCTGACAAATGGACTACAGTCTAATTCTGTGCCCGATGCAACGCCCCGCTCACGCCTCGACATGACTTCGTTGTGAACTGGCCGCCCTCAGGCCGCAGCACCATCGAGGAAGACGTCGATCAGCGACTCCAGAAGTGTTGGCAGGCTCCCGCGCCGCTGCGCATGCAGCCACTGGATAACCGCCCCGGACAGCAAGCTGTCGAAAGCCGTCGCCAGCACTTCCGCCGAAGCCGCCCGGGAAATGTCGCCGCGTTCCTGGCCCCGCTCAAAGATCGTCGTGAGAAGGCCGAACGTCTCGCGCTTGAGGCCTGGCGAGGCGCCTTCGTCGTCCAGCCCCATCGACACCTTGCGGATCTCCACGAACACTTCGCGGTAGAGATTCCGGTTGCCGGCAATTCCCTTGCCCATCTGCCTGAACAGGCGGCGGAGCAGGGTGGTCGTCGGCGCCTCTTCATCTGCGAGCGCCGCGCCTAGCATCGCGCGATAGCTCTCGAGCGATCGCGCCGTGATCGCATCTAGCAACAGGATCTTCGACCCGAACTGGTTGAACACAGTCGCGCGCGAGACGCCGGCCACGTCCGCAATGTCCTGCATCGAAACGCTTTGCAGGCCCTTTGCTGCAAACAGCTTCTCGGCCGCCTTGAGGATCAGCTCCCGCGTTTCCTCGCCATAGGTTCGCGCCTCGCGGGCCGGCCGCGCACGTGCGCTCATGCGGGGCTCGCAGCCGCGTCAGCCTTCGACCCGCACCGCCTCAACACCTCGGCATACCCGCGCGTGATCCGCATGCGCTCGCGAAAGCCCTTCTGCATCAGAAGCTCGTGAGTCTTCTCGAGATTGTAGCACGGCACAAACATGAAGCAGTGGTGCTCGCAGTGATAGTGCACCCAGAACGGCGCGATCAGCAGCCGCTCGATCGGATTGGCCAGCGTCGTCCGCGCATGTGTGAACGGATCTTCCTGCGTGTTGACCATCGCATGCTCGCCCATCGCGCGCAGCCGCGTCACCAGCGGAAACCACGTCGCCATCGGCACGATCCATAGCGCCAACCACGCCCACCAGTACCCCAGCGCCGTCGTCACGCCGAAGATCACCGCCTGCACCATCCAGAACCGCAGCCCCGGATTGTCGGGCACACGCGGCGGCTTGCGCGTCTTGCCGCCCAGCTGCGCAATGAACGGCGCGATCCGCTGCTTGTAGAAAGTCTGCCCCGTCAGGTCGCGCACGAATTTCCGCCACAGCGATCCGCGCGTCACTGGAAACGGACGCGACAGGACCAGGTCCGGATCCTCCGCCTGTTCCGTGTATTTGTGGTGTGTCAGATGATAGGGCCGATAGCGCTTGAGGCTCCCGCCGACCGGCCCGCCGCACAGCCACTCCGCCAGCCAGTCATTCAGCTTCGCATTCGGATGCAGCGTCCCATGCGCCGCCTCATGCTCAAGGATCGCCAGCCCCAGCTGCCGCGCCCCGATCAGCATAACCGCAAGCAGATACGTCGCCGGGTTCGGCGCATAGATGAACAACGCGCCCGCCCCAATGATCACCGCCCACGCAAACGCCACAAGGGCAGGGCCCTTCCACACCGACTGGCGCGAAACCCGCGCCCATTCGTCGGGGGTAAAGATGGTCTTGGGATCAACGCGCGTAACTGCCGGCATAGGCCTACCCTATCAGAACCTGCGCCAGAGTGCAGGGGCATGCTCTCCACAGCCGCTGACGTTACGAAAGGAGTGGCGGACCTCTCCTCGTTCGCTAGATTGCCCGGCGATTCCGTGCTGGAGCAGATTTCATGAAACTTCTCGCCGCCCTCATGCTCAGCTGCGCCGCGCTGGCCGCCTGTGGCGAGCCGGTTCCAACCCCCGCGCCGGAACCCACGCCGGAACCAGCTCCCGAAACTGCCGCTGCCCCCGTTGCCGATCCCATGCAGGGCGATGGCGGCGTCGACGCCTTCTACACACCCGACGCCACCATCACCGCGCAACCCGGCAACCTTATCCGCACCGCGCCGCAGCCGCCTGAAACCTCCCTCTCCGAAGCAGGGCAGGCGCTGCGCCTCCTCTATTCCTCTACCAACGGCCTCGGCGATGCGAAGACGCCCATCGCCGTCTCCGGCACACTCTTCCTGCCGAAGGGCGAAGCCCCTGACAGCGGCTGGCCGCTTATCGCCTGGGCCCACGGCACGGTCGGCATCGCCGACATCTGCGCCCCATCCAACCGTCCGCGCTCCGACCGCGACCAGAAGTATCTGAACCACTGGCTCTCGCAGGGCTACGCCGTCGTCGCCTCCGACTATCAGGGCCTCGGCACGCCCGGCGGCCATCCCTATCTCGCAACGCGCCCCGCAGCCTACTCTGTGCTCGACTCCATCCGCGCCGTGCAGGGCGATCCCGCGCTCAACATTGGCAAGTCTGTCGTCCTCGTCGGCCAGAGCCAGGGCGGCGGCGCAGCCTTCGCGACCGCATCGGAGGCTGCGACCTACGCCCCCGAACTCGACATCCGAGGCACCGTCGCCACCGGCACGCCCTACTTCACCATGGACACCGCGCCCGCCGTTCGCGATCCAGAAGCCGTCTCCGGCCTCCTCGCCTACTCGATGTACATCATGTACCTCGCCGAACAGGCCGACCCGCTGTTCAAGATCGCCGACTACGCATCACTCCCGGCGCGACCCTTCTTCGAGTCCACGCGCACCCAGTGCCTGATGGATACCTGGAACAAGATCGAAGACGAGAAGATGAGCCAGGCAAAGATGTTCACCAACGACCCGACCCCTGCGATGGCGAAGTTCTTCCCGCTGATGGCCTACTCGTCGCTGAAGGTGAAGGGCCCCGTCTTCCTGGGCACGGGCGGCAAGGACGCCGACGTCCCGCCCGGCGGCCAGGAACGCCTCTTCAAGGACGCCTGCGCCGCCGGCAGCGTGATCCAGCACAAGGTCTACCCCGACCTCGACCACTCAGCCACGGTCAACGGCTCTCTCGCGGACTCGACGCCCTTCGTGAAGAAGGCTTTTGCCGGCGAGGCGATTGCGGGCAATTGCCCGGCTGCGGGTTAGAGCTTCCGGAAGGGCGCCGCCTTGAGTGATGCGCGGCGTCCTTATCGGCACGTGTCTCTTTCCGGTGCTGAAACCACCAGATCGCGGTACGCGTGCCAGCTCGCGAGGCCAAGCACCGGAAACGTGATGATCAGGCCGACAAAGGCCGTCCCGATCGAAACGGCGGTCAGCGCGGCGATGATGAGCGCCCATAAGGCCATCGGTCCGGGATTCCGGGCAACGGAGCGCACGCTCGTGACTGTGGCGACGAAGAAGTCTGAATCCCTGCGAAGAAGCATCGGGATCGACACGACGACGATACAATAGGTCAGGTACGCGATCACCGCACCGATAACTGAACCGGATATCAGCATGCCGTGCCCCTCCGGCGTGCCGGTCGCGAAGGCAATCAACTCCTCCGCGGTGCGGTGCAGGCGATAGGTCGAAAGGCCGTACACGATACGGGCGATCTCGCCCCAGATGAAGAATATGAAGACCAGCGCGAGGCCCAGATAGGCGATATCGCTCCGGAACGCCGATCGCACAAAAAAGATATCCCCGAGTGTCGGCTTCCTGTTCAACGACAGGAGGCGGCCAGCCTCGTAGAAGCCCATCGCCAGAAGCGGCGCTATGAATACAAAACCGCAGGTCACGATCACTGCCAGCAACGCGCCGCCCGACGCGAACATCCATGTGACGAGACAGGCGCTGGCGATTGCGAGCATCAGGCCGTAGGCAAGGCACGCGAACGGCGCTTTCCACAGATCACCCCACGCTCTTCCAAGCCATCGAAGCGGAGCGCCAACCGTGACAGTGTTGATCGCGGGCAGGCCGCCTGACGCTGGCAACTTTTCCTCCCCGGGTGAGTTCGGTCCGGAACTCGCGTGACTTCCAGCCGGGTGGTGTCTTGCGCACCGAGCAGCGCACGTTCGCTGGCCCTCCGGCGCATCCATCACAGCCGCATGTGAATCCGGCGCGTTGAGCTGGATCAAGCGCCTGACCAGCGATGTCCTCGCGTCCTGGCCCTGATCGCTGCGATCGCCTGCGCACGTCTGCGTGATCCTGCACCCCTTGCCCGCCAACGCGCTTAGGCATTACCTGCCGCACGCAAGCGGACGATGATCCGCATCGAGGGAGACAAACAATGCGCACTCACATCGCGAGCGCCGCGCTGGCCGTGGCCCTGATCAGTGGCTGCACCAGCGCCCCGTTGCCCGCGCCAACGCTCGCGCCGCAACCGCTTCCCGCCGTCGACGTCGCCCACGCCGACTTCGCCAACCCCTCGCTCTGGCTCTGCCGTCCCGGACTCGCTGACGACAAGTGCAAGATCAATCTCGACGCCACCATCATCGGCAAGGACGGCAAGACCTCGATCGAGAAGTACCAGGCCGCGTCGAACCCGAAGCTCGACTGCTTCTTCGCCTATCCCACCGTCTCCGACGACAAGACCTGGGCGTCCGACTGGACCGTCGACAAGATGGAGATCGAGGACATCAAGCTGCAGTTCGCCCGCTTCGGCTCGGTCTGCCGCCAGTTCGCGCCCATCTATCGCCAGACCACACTCACCGCCCTGCGCATCGCCAGCGGTGGCCCGCAGCCGGAAGGCGCGCGCCTCCCCGCCGGCGTTGGCGGCTACAATGACGTGCTTGACGCGTGGAACTGGTACATGGCCAACGAGAACAACGGCCGCGGCGTGATCCTCATCGGCCACAGTCAGGGCGCCGGCGTCCTCGCGCGCCTTATCGCCAACGAGATCGAAGGCAAGCCCGCGCAGAAGCAGTTCGTTTCGGCGATGATCCTCGGCTCCACCATCACGGTCCCGCCGGGCAAGGAAACGGGCGGCACGCTGAAGCAGATCCCGCTCTGCCGCGCGGAAGACCAGACCGGCTGCGTCATCACCTACGCCTCGTTCCGCAACACGCTGCCGCCGCCGGATACCGCGCGCTTCGCCAAAGGCTCGGGCGGCAACATGGCCGCGTGCAACAACCCTGCAAACCTCGCGAGCGGGCAGGGCGTGCCGGACTCGTACTTCATGACGAAGGGCTTCCTGAACGGCTCCGCCGGCCCGAACCAGCCCGACTGGGCCAAACCCCAGCCGACCATCACCACGCCATTCGTGAAAGTCCCCGGCCTCGTCTCGACGAAGTGCGTCCAGAAGGGCGACTACCACTTCCTCGAAATGACCGTGACGCCCGATCCCGCCGACGCCCGCACCGACGAACTCGCTGGCGAGATCATGCGCGCCACCGGCCCCGACCTGAACTGGGGCCTTCACCTCATCGACGTCGACCACTCCATGGGCGACCTCGTGCGCATCGCTCGCAAGCAAGCGGCGGCGTGGAAATAGGCGCGCGGCCGTCCTTCCCAGCTTGCGGGGAAGGCGGCCGCGGACTTGATCCTGGGGAGGCGGAACGATGGGGGACGCGCAGGGCGGCCCGTTGAACTTTTCCTTCCGCTCCGCGTAATCCGTCGGATGAGCCAGCCCCACGCCACCGTCGAATCCTTTCCCGGCGCCTTCGAGTCGCTCGACCGCCTGCGCAAGCTCGAAAAGCTGCTGGACCGGCAGTTCAACGTCGCGGGCGTCAATTTCGGCATCGACAGCGTGATCGGCCTCGTCCCGGTGGTCGGCGACCTGATCACAGGCGCGCTGGGCTTCTACCTGATCCAGGAAGCCAGACGCCACGGCGTCTCGAAATTCACCCTCGCGCGCATGTACGTGAACTGGGGCGTCGACGTTTCGATCGGCGCCATCCCCGTCGTCGGCGATCTCTTCGACCTCGCCTTCAAGTCGAACACGAAGAACCTGCGCCTGCTGATCGCTCACATCGAAAAGCGCGAGGCAAAGATGCAAAAGGTCGGCAATTCATCCAGCTTCCCGCCCGCACTAAAGCGGCGCACGGCCCCGGCTCTCTGACCCCCGAAAAGGCGAAAAGGCGGAACCTTTCGGCTCCGCCCTCTCTCATGTTGGTCAGTCCGTGTTGGGCGGCGCTCAGGCAGCTTTGTCAGCTGTGGCCGCCGCCACGCGGGGGTCCGGGTCGCGCAACACGTAACCGCGCCCCCAGACAGTTTCGATGAAGTGGTTGCCGCCCGTCGCCTGCGCCAGCTTCTTGCGAAGCTTGCAGATGAAGACGTCGATGATTTTCAGTTCCGGTTCGTCCATTCCACCGTACAGGTGGTTGAGGAACATTTCCTTGGTGAGCGTCGTCCCCTTGCGCAGGGAGAGCAGCTCGAACATCTGGTATTCCTTGCCCGTCAGGTGCACGCGA
>Ga0315902_10003520_pt1 | contig 23307 bp, 14 predicted proteins | sample LakEriMetagenome_9_FD_203523 | JGI IMG/M metagenome (GOLD analysis project Ga0315902, IMG submission 203523) | Freshwater fungal communities from buoy surface, Lake Erie, Ohio, United States - Buoy 12 MA117 | ecosystem: Environmental > Aquatic > Freshwater > Lake > Lake biofilm | place: USA... | reverse complement strand
GCGTTCGATCTCGACCGTCACCTCACCCGCCGGGAGTTCGACCCGCCAGGGATGGGCCGAGACGGTGGTATGGCGGTCGACCGAACCTGCAAGGGGGACCCACTGCTCGGCATAACGCCAGGCCGTCCCCTCCGGAGTGGCGGTCTCGACGAACAGATCTTCGCCCGCGGCCGTCCGCAGGTAGACCCGGGCGGGAATCGCTCGCCCCGTGTCGGCATCGACCACCCGACCCGTGAGCTCTGCCGCAGCCGCGTCTTGAGCCATCCCAGACAACACGACAAGGCTGCCCCACACCAGCAGACGGGAGAGCCAGGAATCGGGAAGACGACCGATTGCGTTCATGTTCGGGTTCGCAGGAACAGGGCATCAACAGAATTGGGCACGACAAAGCGGCGCCGCGGAATCGTTCCCGGTCCGCTCGATGACGGTGTCTCAGGCCGACTCGGCCTGTTGCGCCACAGCTTTCATCTTCTGCAACCCGGTCTTCGCCACCTGCAACGGGTCCTGCTTCCAGTACTCGCGGTTGAAGAGTTCCAGCGAGAGCACACCGTCGAATCCAACGCGTTTCAGCGTGCGCAGCAGGGGGACCAGCGGGGCCACTCCATCGCCGGGATACACCCGGTGCGAGTCATTGATCTGCTCGGGGCCGGGCTGGGCGGGATAGTCATTCATATGGAAGACCTGCATCGCGAGACCCGAGAGCAACTGCACACCGTCAAACCCCGAGCCCCCCTTGTGCAGGTGATACACGTCAGCCAGCAGGCACGCCCTGGGATGGTTGGCCCCAATCACAGCATAGGCGGTTTCAGACAGCTTCGAGAGGGTCTTCGAGAAGCCCCAGACCTCGCACTGCGGAATGACTCCCAACTGGTCCCCCAGTTCGAGCAGGGCACGGTACCGCTGGCTGATGGTCGCCAGGTCGGGGCCCGGCTTGTCCTGGGCACCCACCGGGGGTGCGGCAATCCGCTGGCCACCGATCTGCGCGAGCAGGTCCATGTCCCGCCGGGCATTTTCGAGCCCCTGTTTCCGGGCCTCGGCATCGTCGACGATCCAATGCGCAAAGCCGATGGCGCTGGGGACGACCAGCCCGGCATCCTGCAGCCGTTTCTTCAGATCCGACAGCGAACCACCATCGGCCACGTACTGGTGCAGGGCGTCCATCCAGGGCTCGATGGCGTCATACCCGGCCTCTCGGGCGATCTCGATCTCCCGCACGATCCCCACTTTCTGCTCGCGGATCGTGCTGGTGTTGAGGCAGAAGCGGAACGATGGACGGGTGGGGGTCGGCTGGGCCGAGGTGGGACGGGCCGCGAGGGCGACCGCAGCCCCCGCCAGCGCACTTCCCGATTGCAGAAAACCACGGCGGTTCGACAAGTCAGACATCAACAGCTCACACACAAAGAGGAGAAGTGAGGATTCGCAATCGGCATCGAGGGAACAGACCCCGACGATACGGGCTGCATCAAAACAGCACGCATCAGACCAGAACTCATGAGACCGCCCCCCAGGGGCAGCACCCGAACTGTTCAGGCCGGGGTCGTGTCAGGGATCGGTGGGGATCAGCAACTGCAGCGGGGCCGGAAGATCCTCCACCTGCAGTGCCGGCTTGTTGCGGAACGGATTGTACAACGGATCGCCGACCAGCGTGATGGCCCACGACTGCAGCGGGACGGTGAGGGCGTAGACCTCCCCCAGACAGAGCCGGCCAGTCATCAGCAGCGGGAAGAACTCTGAAGGTCGGGGAAACGCGACGAGGTACGGTTCGAAGGTCGGACCGAGCGTGACCGCCACCCCCTCCTCCAGCATTCGCTTGCACCAGACCTCGCTCTTGGAATCGCGCAGGGTGGTCGCCTCGCTGCTGGCAATGTGGTAGCCGACCGAGCCCCGCCGCCATTCGAACGCCGGCACATACTTCGCCAGTGAATACCATCCGCAGTACAGAGCCGTATCGGGGCACTCCCCCGGCTGGAACAGTTCCTGCCGATCGTCGAAGGTGACCGGCAGTGCCGATTTCTCGCGCAGCAGCCCCGCGAGCTCACGCAACGACTGGTCGTAGTCGCCATACGAGCCGGGCCCCTTGTTGTCCTTGATGCCACGGGCGTCGATGTAGATCTTGCCGGTCAGTCCTTCCTTCTCGACCGCCACGGCATCGTCCACCAGGCGTTTGGCGATGGTGAGGCTGGGGCCGTCGAGACGGGCCACGATGAGTGTGGGGGGGAGCGTGCGCCCCACCAGGCCCTGGGTGTGGTTCAACGGGTTGGGAATCCACCGCAACAGTGGATGATTGCTCCACAACACCAGCGACAGTTCGCTGTCGAAACTGGCGAGAGTTTCGTTTTTCTTCCACAACTCGGCCTGCTGGTTGACCCAGTTGTACGCCCCCAGCAGTCCTTCCATGCGAATGCGCAGCGAGATGATCATCTCATCGCGTTCGACACTCTCGGGAAGCTGCTGCAGGGTCTGCAGGCCGACCCCCAGCCCGGCAAACTCCGCCCGCTTCTGCTCGATGCGCTGCCGCAACATTCCCTCCGGGGCCGACTTCTGCTGCAACTGCGCCTCGAGCACCTGCAGCGAACCGGCAATTCCCAGTGCGAGGGTGTAGTCTTGATCGATCTGCAACTCGGCACGTTTCAGGGCCAACGTCCCGGGCGACTTCGCCGCGAGTTGCTGCACGTTCTTCAGTGCCTTCTGGAACGGAGCATTCAGCGCCTTCGCCAGGGTGTCGGCATCGGCCTTGTCCGGAAGCGGATCGAGAGCTTTGGCCTCGGGGTCGAGCAGTGTATTGAAGCCCTGCAGTGTCTTTTGCAATCGGCCAAGCAACGTCCCCCGGGCGGTCTGCAGGGCATTTCCCACCTCTGCACCGCGGGTCGAGTTCGGTTCCAGCGGTCCGATCTTGAGGGGAATGTCCCACAGGGTCACCAGGCACCGGATGCGCTGCTCGCGTCCCTCCTGCTGCAACCACTTGCGGATCGTCGGACGCAGCTTGCTGTCCCAGATCTGCCGCGAGATCGAAGGATTGGTCGCCACCTCCAGCAGCAGCAGGTTCTCGGCGGGAATCCCCCGCGCCTGCATGTAGTGCCGGGCCAATTCAGCCGATTCCCGCCCCCGGGCATTGGCGATCACCCCGACCTGCTCGGGTTTCAATTCTCCCCGGGCGGAACGTGCCGGGAGCAGCAGGCCGACCAGCAGCCACAGACACGCGCAAAGCAGACGACCCATCGGACCAGCCTCGGGGAAAAAGCACGGGAGGCCGGGCCACATGCACCCGGCCACTCGACTTTCCCGGGGGGACGTCAGGCCGTCAACCGAAGATCACGGATTCCCCACTTATCTCCACCGGTCAGCCCGTTGCCGGGGCGGGCTGGTCCGTCCGCACAATGCCCACAGGCCATTCCACCCATCGCCGGTGTGGATCGTTCTGGAGTCCACACCACCGCGGCGAGTCACGTCGGCTACTGGTTCCGCACGAACTTGTGGAACCGCTCGAGCAGGTTCTTCGTGACAGGCCCCGGCTTGCCGTCCCCAATCAACCGGCCGTCCAGGCTGGTCGCGGGAATGACCTCGGCCGCCGTCCCGGTGAGGAAGCACTCGTCGGCCACGTAGATGTCGTGCCGGATGAGGGTCTTTTCACGCACTTCATACCCCGCTTCGCGGGCGAGCTTGATCACGCAGTTGCGGGTGATTCCCTCGAGAATCCCGGCATCGGTCCCCGGCGTGCTGATCACCCCGTTCTTCACCAGGAAAATATTGTCGCCGGTACACTCGGCCACGTGCCCGAGGTGGTTCATCATCACCGCCTCGACACAGCCTGCGTCGGCCCCCTCGATCTTGGCCAGGATGTTGTTGAGGTAGTTGAGCGACTTGATGCGGGGCGACAGCGCCTGGGGGTGATTCCGCAGCGTGCTGGCGGTGATCAGCTTCAGCCCCTGCTGATACATCTCGGCGGGGTACAGAGCGATCGAGTCGGCAATGATGATCACCTGCGGGTTCGCCGTCTTCTTCGGGTCGAGCCCCAGAGTCCCTGCACCGCGTGTCACCAGGAGCCGGATGTAGCCGTCGTGGATCCCATTGGCCGCGACCGTCTCGTTGAGCGCCTGCGCCATCGCGGCACGGGTCATCGGAATTTCCAGGCGGATCGCCTCGGCACTCTCATAGAGCCGCTCGACGTGCTCGTCGATCAGGAACACCTTCCCGCTGTAAACCCGGATCCCCTCGAACACGCCGTCGCCGTAGAGCAACCCGTGATCGAAAACACTGACGACGGCATCGGCTTTGTCGACAAGTTTGCCGCAGATGTAGACCTTGGTCATGGCAGAGTGATCCAGTTCACCGCCCCGAACCGCAGGGGGCCTCGGGAGGGAATCGGGAAAGGGGTGAAGAGAGAAGAACGGTTGGAAAACAACGTCGTGGCAGAGCGGACGGCCCCACCGGGGAACCTGCCAGTCTGCCATTCGACGACCGCAAGACGAACGGGTGGGGAAACCGGAACCAGTCGCGGCACCAATCCCCCGCCTGGAACCATTGTGGCGACTTGCCGGGGATCGTGCGAGGTCGGCAACCGGCGGCACGGGGCCTGGCGGAGGTTTTCCGGCTGAAAACAGAGTTTTCTGGCCAGAAAAATCGCCTGCTCAGGCGGCCTCGCCCCAAGCTTCCAGCCGGCCTTCGGCCAGCCTCACCGTCCGGTGGGCCCGCTGGGCGATCGCCTCATCGTGGGTGACCATGATGATGGTCAGCTCGTTCTGGGCGTTCAGCGAGGTCAGCAATTCCATGATCTCGGCACCGGTCTTGGCGTCGAGGTTGCCGGTCGGCTCGTCGGCCAGCAGCACTTCTGGGCTTCCCATCAGAGCGCGGGCGATGGCAGCACGCTGCATTTCCCCCCCCGAGAGTTCGCTGGGACGGTGGGTCAGACGATGACCCAGCCCGACCTTCCCGAGCAACTCGGCCGCCTGGTCGCGGAACGCGCTGCGATGTCTCCAGTAATCAAACATCGAGTGCCGGATCATCACCGGGGCCAGCACGTTTTCCAGCACACTCAGCTCGGGCAGCAGGTGGTAGAACTGGAAGATGAAACCGAAGACCCGGTTGCGCAGTTCATCGCGCGAGCGGGCGGGCAGGTCGTCGATGCGGTGCCCGTACAGCTGCACTTCTCCCACATCCGGCGAGTCGAGCAGTCCCAGCAGGTGCAGCAAGGTGCTCTTGCCCGAGCCCGACTGCCCGATGATCGAGACAAACTCTCCCCGGCGGACCTGGAAATCGACCCCCCGCAGCACGGGAATGCGGTGTTCCCCCTTGGAATACGCCTTGGCCACGGCCAGCGAGGCGAGGTGGGTCTGGGGCATCTTGATGGTCTCGGACATGTCGGTTCGTCCTGGCGATTGCTCGGGGCGAACGGTTTCGCCCCCATGGTGAGGTCGGCTTCAGCTCCGGATTCGTTCCGGGGACCGCGGTTTACTCCGACCGCAGGGCCCGCACCGGGTGCAGCCCCGCCGCCCGCCGGGCCGGCAGCACGCTGGCCAGTACGGCAATCGTCACCGCTCCCACCGCCACCCAGAAGACCATCAGCGGATGGATCTTCGTGGGAATCGACGGGAAGTAGTAAATCGTTTCGTCGAACACCTTCCGGCCGGTCAGCCAGGTCAGCGTCCGCTCAATCTCGTTGATGTACCGCACGAAGAGCAGGCCCACGAGCACTCCGACCCCGGCCCCCACCACCCCCAGCGAGACACCGTACGACAGGAAGATCGTCATCACCCCCCGCGAACTGGCCCCGAGCGATTTGAGAATGCCGATGTCACGCGTCTTCTCGACAACAATCATGTAGAAAATCGCGAGAATGCCGAAACCCGCGACCGCGATGATCAAAAACAGCAGCACGTTGAGGATCATCGATTCGACCTCGACCGCCGCCAGCAGCGGACCCTGCTTTTTCTCCCAGGTGCTGACGTGGAACTTCCCGGCCGGCAGCGCCGCCTTCAGCCGTTCGACCACCCGGTCGGGGTCGGCCCCCTCCTTCAGGCGGATCTGGATCCGGGTAAACGCCTTTTCCCCCGATTCAGGATCGATCATCCCCCGCATCCGCTGCAGCTCTTCAATGTTGCAGAAGACCAGGTGCGAGTCGTACTCGCTCATCCCACTTTTGAAGGTGTCGACGATGGTCGCGTAGAAGTGACACGGTTGCGGTGGACGCCCGGCGGTCACCGTGCTGATCTTGATGTCGTCCCCCGGCTGCGCCATTGTCAACTGCCGGGTCTTCCCCGTCTCCTTGTCGACATAGGGAACCGAGACCAGCTGGTAGCCAATGTAGACCCGCGCCCGGTGCGGGGCCGCGGGATCCTCCGGTTCTTCGTCTTCATTGCCGGCGACAAAGTCGCGGACGGCGTCATCGGTTTCCGAAGCTCCCGCGGGAGTCGCCAGCGCGCTGTCACTCCCGTCTTCTTCGTCAGATTCGAACACGCGGGCCCGGCTGATGCGGTCGCGCCGCTCTTCCATGTAGGTGGGATGCAGATCCCAGCCCGGCGCGTCATTCGCCGTATACAGCGGACCCCGCACCTCCAACCCATTGTCATCCTTCAGGGGCTTGTAGTTTTCGAGATGCTCCGAGAGAGCCCCCACCTTCGATCGCGACACCGGGTCAATTCCCACGATCGACACGTTCTGCGTGATCCAGTTCCCGCCATACTTGAAGCTGATCAGCCCGAAGACCTCGACCGTCGGCGACATTGCGGCAATGTCCTCTCCCGCCGCATCGTCGATCAACTGCATGTAACGGTTGGGATCCCACTCGCCATCCAGGCTGAAGGTCTCCACCAGCACATCCGACAGCAGCCCATGCAGGCGATAACGCATCTCGGTGCTGAACCCGGCCATCACGCTGTTGACCACGATCATCGTGGCCACCCCCAGCATCACGCTGATGATGCTGGCGAGGGCGATGAAGCGCGTCCGCAGATAGCGGGTACACAGCAGCAGCTTGTACATGGGCCAGTCCCTTGGCGGCGAAGTCAATCCCTGACGACTGCCCGGATCCCGGTGGTCCTCCACCAGTCCCGGCAGACAACCCGCTCCCCGGAAAGTTCTTCCCCAGGGTCGAGTGGGGCGAAGATTAGTAAGTCTGGAGAATTCTGGGTAGCCCGGATTTCGACTCCCCTTGCCTTGAGCTTTTTCGGCAAAATCTGCCGTTTTCAGCCCAAGTTATGAACAGACGTGCGGTCAACCATTCTCCTGTCTCCTGGGATCCTGGGGGATCTTGTCCCCCCCCTGGCCAGTGAGCCCCGACCCAACCGCGACGACACCGCCCCTCTTCCGACTTCCCCCACCAGTCCCCGCGCAGAATTCACACGCCGGTTGACTTCCGGTTCCCACCGGCCGTCCCGTCGACCGGAACGGCCGCCCGACCTGGAGACCCGACTTCTCGGACGGGGCAAACCGGCACTCACCTCATCAACGTCGCGGGACCACCGGCGGGGTCAGCAGCCACCCCAGCAAATCGCGCATCTCATCCGGGGAAATCTTTTTCTCCAACCCCTCGGGCATCAGTGACACGCCGGTCGAGTTCAGCTCGGCGATCGCCTCCCGCAAGATCGTCTCCTGCACGTCATTGGGACGCTTCAGTGTCAGGCTGGTCGGCGTTTCGATCGCGATCAGCCCGTTGGCCACCCGCCCCTCCCGCAACAACACCGAGTACTCGAGATACGCCGGTGTCACCTCCCGGTTGGGATCAAGAATGTTCGCCAGCACCTGCTGCGGGGTGTGGTGCCGAATCGTCTCCAGGCTCGGCCCCACGGTCGCCCCTCGACCTCCCACCCGGTGACAACTCGCACATTCCCGTTCAAACACCCGGGCCCCCCGGTCGGGACTCGGCGTCCCCTTCAAGGCGGGCTGGTAGCTGGCGATCACCTCGGCCCGCGGAGAAACCGGTTCGCCGGCGAAGAGCACCCGGGCCCGGGCCCGAATCGCCGGGTCGGCATGCCGCAGCAACTGGCCCCGCCGGCTCGGTGGCAACTGCGCTCCCCCCACCACCCCCTGTTCAATCGCCGTCAGCAACCGGGGAATCCGCTCGACCCGCGCCATCAGTGCCTCAATCATTTCCCCGCGCACCGAGGGGGTCGCAGCCGTCCAGCGTTCGAGCAACAAATCGGGGACCGACGGGTCGGCAAACCCCGCGAGGGCCCGCACCGCTGCCAGCTGGACGCTTCCGGGATTGGCGGGGGCCAACGCGGCCAGCAGCGGATCACGTGCCGGGGCGAACGTCCCGAGGGTCAGCAATTGGAGGGCCTGCTCGCGAGTCCCGGGCTCGGCGGCTGATTGACCGGCAATCTCCCGGGCCCCGGCCAACAACTCGGTCACGAGCGGGGTCGTCGCCGGCAGACTGTTCGCGAGAGTCTTTTGCTGTCTCTGCAGTCCTTCCCCAAGCCCCTGCACGAGTTCCATCTTCCAGCCACGGTTGACCTCGGAAATCGGCTCACGGATGAGCCGCGCCTCCAGTGCCTCGAGTTCATCCGCGTCCCCCCGCCCCCCGACCGAGCGGGCCAGTTGCCGCAACCACGGTCGCGCCGCCTCGCTGCCCCCCCATGTCGGATCGTCCAGCAGGCGCAACAGCAGTTCGCCTGCCCGGTCGCGGACGGAACTCAGGACGGCCGCCCGCAAAAAGTCATCGTGAGAGTCAACACGGGCGATCGTCGCCAGCGCGCCGATGACCGCCGGCTCCGCAATCTCCCCCAGGGTGAAGGCGACCTGCAGGCGGACCCGTGGCTGCGAATCATTCGCGAGTGCCACAATCGCCTCACGCACGCCTGCCTCCCGCGACAACCAGGGCTCGGCGAGGCGGACCGCCTGCTCGCGGACCGCGCCGTCGGGATCATGCAGGGCGACCTGAACTTCCCCCACCGAGAGGGCTCCCAACCCCTGCAGGCCCCACAGAGCCAGCACTCGGCTGCGGGCCTGCATCGCCCCCCGCGCAAGCGTCCGCAACGGTTCGATGGCCCGGGCATCCTGCCGTTCGAAGATCAGCCGGGCGGCGGTATCTCGCTGCCAGCCGTTGCCATGCTCCAGCCGCGCGACGAGTTCTTCCACCCCCAGCCGTGCCAGGGGGATCACAGGCGGACGCGGTTTGGTCCCACTCTTGACGACACGCCAGATCCGACCCCGTTCTTCGCCGCTGCGAAGGTCGAGCGCCGCCTTGATGTCGTCGGGAATCGACCACGGATGCTCGATCGTCTCGCGGTACATGTCGACGATGTGCAGCGTTCCGTCGGGAGCGTTCGTGAAGTTCACCGGTCGGAACCAGGTGTCTGTCGAACGGATGAACTCGGTCTGCACATCGACTCGAGCCGCACGAAAGGTCACTCCCTCCGGGGTCAATCCCTGGCGATGGACGAGATTCCCGGCCACGTCGGCGAGAAAGACCTGTCCCACCTCATCGACAGGCTCACTGTTTGGTGTATTCCACGCGTCGCCCCGGAAGAGGGTCACGCCGCTCGCCGACGTGAAGTACCCGCCCGGCACCAACTCGCTGCGGGGATACAACTTCCCCTCGGGATCGGTGGTCCATCGCGTCGCCCGGAAGGAACGCCACGGCTCGGGGGGGCTGCTGCGGTAGACGGGCAGAGTGTCTCCCGACTCGGCACAGTCAAACAGGCTGCTGCGGGGCGCGATGAATGGGTTGCGGGCCAGGTAATGGGCCGGCAGCACCACGTGGATGACCGGATTGCGGATATTGCAGAGAAAGCGGTTGCCCCAGTCATCGAGCGCGTGACCAAACCGGGCTCCCCCCGCCTGCAGGCGAAATTGCCGGGTGCGTGGATCGAGTGCGAAATCACTGGCCCCCATCGCGACTGGGGGTGCCTGCGGGCTGGCCACCGGGACGATGGAACCGCCGTTGCTCCCCCCCGCCCCATACACCTGGTGATCGAGCCCCCATCGCAGGTTGTTCATCACCGCCTGGATGTTGAACTTGCGAAACCCGGTGTAAAGCCGTTCGCGCACGTCGGCCACGCCATCACCCGTGGTGTCTTCGAAGTACCACAGGTCGGGGGTTGCGGCAACAAACACACCCCCCCGCCAGAAGGCGAGACCGGTGGGCCACGAGATCCCATCAACAAACGTCTGGACCTCGTCAAACCGCCCATCCCCATCGCGGTCGGTCAACACCCGGATGCGTCCCAGCGGAGCATCGCCCGACTTGTCGACAAACGGCTTGTCGGTCGCCGGGTCGGTGAAGGGATAGTCGTGCATCTCCAGCACCCAGCCCCGTCCCCACTCGTCGTATTCCACTGCCACCGGGGAACCTACCAGCGGCTCACTCGCCACCAGTTCGATCTCGAACCCGGGCTGCGTTTCGAACGTCGCCCGGGCCTCGGAGGCCGGGGTGGGAGGCGTACGGGGAAACTCCAGCCGGTCTTCGGCGACAGCGACCAGTCCCCCCCACAGCACGACGACCCCGGGCCACAGCACTCGCCCGAGCGAACGCCATGCGGCACACGGCCCCTGGCCCGACTCAGATTTCGCGACCCCCAGACATTTCGGGGCCGCCCACCTGACTGCCGAAGTACCCATCCCGACACCCTGCCCTTTGGAAGGAACCTCTCAGGTCCGCACGGTGTGAGACCGCCGGTCTACTTCAGGAATCGCTCGAGCACGTTGCGGGTCATGCGCGACACCACCGGGTCGACCAGGATTGAACTCGGCCAGGTGATCGATCCCACCGAGAAGATCTCACCTCCGCTGGCAGTGTCGTACGTCACGATGTGGGCCCCCCCATTCTCGGGGTTCTGCCCATGTGCCAGGATCTTCACATTCGCGGGGGAATGCGGCGACACCTTGTCGGTCTCGTGTCCCGACGCCCCCCCGGGAACCCGGCGATGCAGGCTGGCGTGACCAAACAGGTCGCCGTTTCTCATCCCGGTCCCCTGGTAGACCCAATGTGAGGCATCGGTCACCTGGTAGGGGGCACTGGTCATGATCCCGTCGTAGGTGAAGACCACCCCCAGCAGGTTGGCTTCCGATTCGTGGTAGACGGCGAACCGGCTTTCGGCCACTCCCTTCGCAATCCGGTCACTCTCATCGCCGTTCATCACGACCATCGTCGTGGGATCGGTGAAACGCACCTCGCAGTTCAACCCGTTCCCCCCCAGGTACACCAGCTTGCCCCCCCGCTCGTGCACCCAGCGTTTCACCCCGAAGTACATCTCTTTCGACCAGTACTCGGGATGCGTGCTGATCAGCAGCGTGTCGTAGTCGTCGAGGTTCAGGGTGCCGTCGTGCAGTTGCGTCTCGGCATAGTAGTCGTAGGCGAAACCTTCCCGTTCGAGCCAACCCAGCAGCCGCCACTCGGCAGGGGCGATGTGGCAGGCGGCACGCCCCTCGATCGGCTTGTCGATCGTCTCTTCGTCGGGAATCACGTTGATCGACTCGGGTCGTTCAAATGACAGCGGGGCGTAGTCCCACACCGAGTAGTTCACGTACTCGGGATCGGTGTAGCGGTGCAGCTCCTGTCGCGAGTTGACGCACGGGACCGGGGGCAACTGGTCAGCATTGATGTAGTTGCTGCGGCCACCAAACGCGTTGTAGGCGTTCCAGGTGATGTTCGAGGCCAGCACCGCGAGGCTGTGCCTGGGTTTCGCCGGGGCGACAATCCAGGGAAACGAGAAATACAGCCCCGATTTCGTCCGCGCCTGGAAGTAGTACAGTCCGGACGGAGCCGGTGCCGTGACGTACTGCTTGAGGGCCGGATTCGCGTAGCCGAACTTGTTCCACTCGACCCCGGTGCGGGTGTAGTCTCCATCGGGAGTGATCTGCACAGTGGCGCGGGGGCCATGTTCGTCGTACCAGCCGAGCTTGCGGATCAACTGCTTCTCGAGTCCGCAGCGGTAGAGCTCGAGTTCGTACGCCTCGGGCGAGTGGACCCGGAATTCCGACTGCTCCCCCTCGCGCACCCACTTCGGCCACGGATAGCCCAGCAGGCAGTCCGACAGCAGGCGAAACTGGTAAGGAGCGCCGGGCGAGACGGTCATCGTCACCCGCTTCCCCCCAAACCCGGGCTTGTTGAGCGTCACCCGGTATTCGCCGGGGGGAATTTCGAGATGCACCGAGCCCGAGGCTCGCGAGCGGGTCTCCCAGGACCCATGGCTGCTTTCAAACTCCAGGAGGACATCCGGAATCGCGACGTAGCGTTCGTCGCTCACGTAACCCACCAGCATCGGTTCACTCCTGCACGGGACCTGTTGTGCCCCATTCTCAAGGGACGATTCCCATCACCACGGCACGGCTGCCCGCCCGGTGGTCCACCTGGGGGTCCACCGCCCGTTCAGCGAACCCCTTCCGCCAGACCCGCCGGGACGGTGATATTGGCCGACGAAGCTCCCTCGACCTCGACGATCTCCAGCTCGGGCAGGCTCACCTTCGCCCCCTTACGGCCGAAGACCACCGGGATGATCTCTTTCGAGACTGCCGCATCGAACGTGAGGCCGAAGTACTTGTGAGCGGGGGTCGACAATCGCAACACCCACTTGAAGAGTTCCACCCGCAGTGCCTGCCACCAGGGGAGCTTGCGATGGGTGATGATCTCTTCCTCGCCGACCTCGATGATCCACCGCTCGGCAGCAATGTGGATCCGTCCCTGGCGGTGCAGCTCGCGCAAGGCCCCACGGATGTCAGGCTGTTCCATGTAGCCGTAGGTCACAATCACCGAATCGATGTCGTGCCCGATGTTGACCACCTCATAGCGATCGGTGGTGGCAATCTCGGGGACCGACACCTGGTTCACGTAGAACAGGGTGACATGCGAGGGAAGGACGCCATATTTCTTGAGGAAGATCCGCAGGCTGACCGGAACGTAGTCGTTCAGGCTGCGGATGGGGCGCGAACAGAGAAAGACGGCGGCCCGGTCACTCTCGACCAGTCGCCGCCGGCCCTGGATCAGCGACCGCGCAAAGGGGAGATTCGCCCGCAGGGTCTCCTCCAAATCGTCCAGCATGTCGCGCAGGGCAACCAGCCATTCCAGCTTCTTGCCGTCACGCACCCCAAACTCGTAGAAGGCGTTCGCAAGCTGCCGGCGACCCCACTGCCAGGTCACCATGATCGTCACCAGCCCGGCCGCCACCATCACCGGGAAGTACCCGCCGCTGGTGAACTTCAGCAGGTTGCTGAAGAAGAAGAGCAGGTCCACGACCATCAGCGGAGAACAGACCGCCAGCACCTTCCACAGTGGCCAGTTCCACCGGTAGAACGCAACGTAGCCGAAGGCCAGCGTCGTGATCCCCATCGTTCCCGTGACGGCAATCCCATACGCGGCCGCCAGGTTTCCCGCCGTGCGGAACAGCAGGGTCACCGCCACACAGCCGAAGAACATCGCCCAGTTCACCAGCGGGATGTAAACCTGTCCCTCGGTATCGCGACTCGTGTAGCGCACGGCATGCCGGGGGGAAAAGCCCAGCACAATCGCCTGCTTCACGATCGAGAACATCCCGGTGATCAGTGCCTGCGAAGCGATGAACGCGGCGATGGCCGAGATCAGCAGGTCCAGCACCAGGATCACCCCGTCGATGGAGGCGTTCCCGGTCGCGGGGGTCAGGGCATAGAAGGTGTTGGCCCGCGGCGGGACCCCCTTCTCCAGCAGGTAGCTCACCTGGCCGGCATAGTTCAGCACCAGGCAGGGCAGCACGATGTAGAGCCACGTGAACATGACAGGGCGTCGTCCCGAATCATGCGGATTGACGCTTTCCCCTTCGCGCATCGGGGTGTCGGTGTGGGCGGTGAAGTGTCCAATGTCGGCATACTTCGCCTCCCCCCCCGTGATCGCCAGCACCACCACCCCCAGGATCACAAACGCTCCGATCCCCGGGAAGTTCACCAGGAACTGCAGGGCGTATTGCGGGTTGAGAGCCGCGAACACCTCGGGATGCCGCAGCATCCACGGCAACCCCTTCACGGCAATCCAGGGGAACCACACCAGCAGCATGAACCAGCCAAACAGGCCGCCAATCTTGCTGGTCCCCCGCCATTGCGGCTTGAAGAGCACAAACAGACTGATCAGTGTCGCCCACAGGGCCCACTGCTCTCCCAGGGGCTCATACGCCCCCAGCATCGAGATCGGAGGCGTGATGATGCCATCGGCCGCCAGCAACCCGGCGGCACTCACCACCAGGAAAGTCAGCGTGGTCATTCCCGCGATCTTCCCCGTGTAGCCCTTCAGCAGGCCCCACAGGGCAAAGGTTCCCCCTTCACCCCGGTTGTCGGCCTTCATGATCAACAGGTCGTACTTGACCGTCAGGAAGATCAGCGCCCAGAAAATCAGGCTCAGGCTCCCGAAGGCGTCGGCCCGCGAGATCAGGTCGGCCCCCCCCATCGCCACCAGTGCGTCGACTTCGTCGGCCGGCAAATGGTGATTCCGCAAGATGATCGTCTCGCGGGTGATTTCCATCACCGTGTACAGCACCGAGGTGCCAATGTCGCCGTAGACAGTCCCCGCCGCTTCCCGCATGCGGGTCATCAGGCTGCCATGCCCGTGGGAATGAACCTTGACGGCATGAGCCGAGGTGTCGAGTGTCGCCGGTGGCGAAGTCGGCGAAGAGCCATGACCAGCCACGGCCCCCAGAGCAGGTGATGAACCGGAAGAAGACGACGAACCAGATGTATGAGACATGCAGCAGAGAACCCCGCAGGGCTCTCCTCCGGATGACAACAGAAGATCACCCACGGGGGGTGATTGTTCCCTGTCAGCCTAATCACCCAACCCGGTCAAACGCCAGCACGCCCGCCGCACCAAGCCGTCCATCTGCCCGTTTTCTCAGCACCATCGAAGACGGCGGACTTGACTTCCACCCCGACAGTTCCTCCGTTGCCCGATGGTCCGAGGCCAAACGAACCTGCCCGTTTTTCGGGCTTTGACGCACGAGAAACGGCTCGCATCTGGTCACGGGCGTCTCTCCCCACGCCCTCGTTGGCCTTGTGCCGGGGGAAGTCCGCTCGGTTCCGAAAGGGGGTGCTCCCCGACGCAAGAGACTCCAGCGCGATCACGCGCCTGGATGGTGGGTCCGATCGGTCCGCCGGGCGCGCGCCTCGTCACCTGTTGCCTTCGACCAGTCCGAGCTGTTTTTTGCTCGCGCACCCACCCTGCACTCAACAAAAAACCACGGCACGACAGGTCGCCCCGTCGTGCCGTGGTTGGACACCCTTCCTCGCGACACCAGCCCCGACTTCTCGATCGGTTGGGGCGTTCGCGGTCTGAATCAGCTCACTTCACCGGAATGCCGAAGTCACCGTCGAGGTCGCGCCAGTACGAGTGCACGTGGTTGGCGTTGTTCTGCGTGTTGTTGTACTCGATGAGGAAGGTCGGCCCCTGTACGCGGTAGTAGTGCCGCTGGTTGCGGTCAGGCTCCCCCCACCAGGCAAACTGGATCGTGTCGAAACCAGCCTTCATCAGGCGATCGCGACGCTTGGCCGCCACGTCGGCCGGCATGTTCTTGAGGTACTCTTCGAGCAGCGTGTTCAGCAGCTTCTTCTGATCGGCCGACATCTGCCCGGCCGCCAGGCCAACCGCGGGGGTCCGGTCGGCCTGCGGGGCGTTGGCACCACGCAGGTCATCGGGGGCCTTGGTGTCGATCAGAATCACCTTGAGCTGTTCGGGAGTCGCCAGCTTCAGCACCTGGCGGGCAATGTCTTCCTCGGCACCCAGCACGCGGATCTCCCGCTCGGGACCGGCACCAATCAGGGCGGGATTGGTCCCATAGAACTCCGGGGTGCTGCCGACCACTTCCCCATTGTTGAGGGTGAAGTTCAGCGACAGGTGATGCCCCTCCAGCCGCCAGCCCCAGGCCCCCTTCGCCGAGGGAGTGCCGAAGATGCTGAGGTAGTACTTGCCCGGATTGCGGCGTTCGCGCCGTTCGGCCCGTTCTCCCCCTTCGAGCAGGTAGAGCACCTCTTCGAGACTCATGATCGACAGAGTCTGCTCGTAACCCGCCTTCGAGAGACCACTGGAGATGAACTCGTGTGCCGCCTTGAGGGCATTTCCCTCCAGCTCGCGGAGGGGCAGCCCCTTCCGTTCGCGGGGAATGAAGTGCCAGTTCAGACGCTCGGCATCGTCGTATTTGAACGACGCCTTCTCGAGCTGGGCCGGCGCGAGCGACTTGGTGAACTTCTCAGCGGCCTGGAACATTCCCTGGGCAGCCGGAACCTGGTTCTCGGCCTGCCCGCGCAGCAGCGCCACCATGCCGACGAGCACCAACCCGGCGGCCAGCCATTTCGAGAGCGAACGCGTCATCTCGGAAACACCTTGCAAGAGTCTGAAGGGGGGAACAACACCATCACACCGCGCGACGAGGCTCCGTTCCTCATCCCGCTCGGGACCAACATCCCAGACCACCACGGCCCAGACCACCACGGCCCAGACCACCACGGCCAGGACCACCACGGCCAGGACCACCACGGCCAGGACCACACCAGCCCAGACGATCGGTCCCGCGACCGGACCCCATCGCCGGCCACCCCCGATTCCCGCAGAGTATCCCGCTGGCGGTTCGGAAGTCCAGCAGGTTCCGGAAGTTCTCCGCCCCCCCATGCACCCGCCAGGCCCATGGAAGACACGAGACCGCAGCCCCCCCTCGTCCGGTTCACCTTTTCTGCAGAGCACGGCTTCTCCAAGTCAGACAGTGGAGGTGACCAACGCCGCTCAATCTCCGGTGGATCTCGATCCAACTCAAGCCTCAGTGCGCGGGATGCATTCCCCCCCCCAGGTGTGCCCTTGCCAAAGCTCTGCCCGCCTCTCTTTCCGAACGAACCGATGCGGTCACCAAGTCCAGTTGTCTCTGATTGATCCCTGCCCGGCCGGGCGACCAGCGGCATTTTTGATTGGCGAGTTCTGACCCGACGGCATCGAGCGGGTGGGAGACCGGTCCCGGCTGTTTGAGTTCCTCAACAGCTGCGGGGAGTTGCACACCCTGACGACTCCCGACAGTCCGAATCAACCCCCCTCATCGCAACCGACGTGGCCGGGCTCGACGCCCAACTGCCGGCCAACAGCACCCTCACCCAAAACATTCGCCTGAACCCTCTCGACGAGCTTGGCAAGTGACCGTCGGCGGTGTTTCTCCGCCAAGACCTCCTCCGTCGATTCGGGATTGATCTTCAATGACTCGCAGATCGTGTCGTCCAGACACACGGTGAGCAGTCCCTCACACAGCCGAAACTCCCGATTCTCAAAGCGTATTGTCAATTGCATCAGTCGCGATTGTCGCACCTCTCACCCTCTCCACGCAGCGTGACCGGTCCATCCCACACTCATCCACCCCGGCAGCCGCATTCTTCTTAACCTGCGCCGGTTGCGAATGGCTATTCTTCCACAGCCCCGTGTGGCCGCGCATGGAACGACCTGAGAGTTCGCAGTCTCACCGGCTCCAAAGTCGGTCCCATGAGGGTTGGGACACCGCCCCTCTCGCTGGTCGGCTGGTGACTTTTCCCCAGACTGTCAACCAGAGTGCGTCCGGCTGTGAGAGGTTCGAATCCCGGTTTCGAGCGCGCCACGCCATCCTGGAAGTCTTTGGAAGCCGAAGAAGAGATCCCCATCTCCAGCCAAGATCCCAGCCGAGATCGATGACGGACTCTTGTTGAACGAATTGGTCTCACTTCCGGAGACCGCGCGAAGAACGTCCGCCCGGGTGGTGAATGCGGTCATGACGACCACGTACTGGGAAGTCGATCTTCGAATTGTGGAGATGGAATAGCAGGGAGCACATCGGGCGGGTTACGGCGAGCAGTTGATCCAGCGATTGACACACGATCTGACCGGTCGTTTTGGGCGTGTTTTCGTATGGCGGCACCTCTACCAGATGCCGGCCTTTCATCTCGCCGATCCCGAGAAATTGCAGGCACTGTCCGCAAAATCCCTCACCTTCCTTCTGCCGTTGTCACACTGCGTCAAGCTGCTGTCGGTCGACGACCCAGTTTCTCGCAATCCAATCGACGTGAAAAAACCCCACTCGGGGGCCAAACAGGCCCCCGGCGGGGTTTGAGGTGGACGATACTGGACTCGAACCAGTGACCTCCACGATGTCAACGTGGCGCTCTAACCAACTGAGCTAATCGTCCGCACACGCAAAGCTTTTGCGAACTGTGGCTTCCAATGTAACCGCACCGTCGCCGACGTCAAGGGCCGGGGGGAAGTTCGGTGCCGGGGGCCATCCCCGGCACACCCCCCGATCGGCACGCCCGGCAAGACCGGCACGACTCTCCTCCCGTCCCATTCGACCCCCTCGGGGCCGGTCGGTCGGTCCCGGATGTCGGTTCCCGATCGACACATCCCGGCTTGTTTTGCCTGGTCAAGAGCCGATAATGGCGGTTTGTTCCCCTCGGTCACTCGGGCCGGTTGGCGCGATTCTTCCCGGTCTTCCGATCTCTTCCCCCCGGCAGAGGTTCGTTTCCCGGCTCGGACAATGGCTGCGGATGGAGACTCTGTGACTTTTGAAGACTGTTCCGGGGAATGATCGATCACCGGGCCTGCCGTCGAACGCAGCGCCCCACCGTCACGTCCCTTTCGCCAACTCCAGTTCCGGAAGTCCCCTTCAACTTCTTTCGCCACCGACCATGCCCCAGTCTGCCGATCTCCCTTCGGATCCTGCCCAGGAACAACGTGTCTCTGCCGCCTCCCTGCGGGAATTGCTGGTCAAGATCTACGTGCGCATGGGGATGTTCAAGGTCGAGGCCGAGATGGCCGCCCAGCGACAGGTCGAAGCCGACCTGCGGGGCCTGCGGTCGCACGGCAGCCGGGGGACCCCCCGGTACGTCCGGGCGATGGATGTCGGCGACATCGACCCGCGCGGGCAGATCCTGACCATGGTCAAGACTCCCGCCCTGGCGGTCCTCGACGGGGCCCGGCAAATGGGGCATGTGGCGGGGACCCGGGCGATGCAGATGGCGATTGAGTTGGCCCGAGAGGTGGGGACCGGAACGGTCGCGGTGCGGAACAGCCATCACTTTGGAGCGGCGTCGGTGTATGCCCTGCTGGCCGCCCAGGCGGGAATGATCGGCTATTGCGCGACCAGTACGGGCCGGGCCAGTGTCGCGGCTTATGGCAGCACGACTGCCGCCGTCGCCAACAACGCCTTCGCCTGGGCGGCGCCGTCGCGCAGTGGAGCCCCCTTCTGCCTCGACATGTCGTGTGCCGTCAGTTCGTGGAGCAAGGTCGAGACCCTGGGGCTCTACGGCCAACCGCTCCCCGAGAACTGGGCCCTTGATGCCGAGGGACAGCCGACGCTCGACCCGGCCGCCGCCCGGGTGCTGCTGCCCGCCGCCGGTCCGCGGGGGTTCGGCCTGGCATGGCAGTCAAGCCTGGTGGCGGGTGCCCTGGTGGGCGGGAAGTTGCCGCTGCACAAGAAGTCCCATCCCGAGGCGGACGAGAGCGAGCATTTTTTCTATGTGATTGACATTGCCCGGTTTGGCGCGCTCGACCGGTTCTACAATGAAGTCGACCGCACCGCCGACGAGGTGCGGGCCCTTCCTCCCGCTCCCGGGCACCGCGAGGTGCAACTCCCCGGAGACCAGGAGTGGAGACGGGCCCGCGCATGGGAAGAACAGGGAATCCCCCTGCATCGGTCCCATCTCGAAGAACTGGCTGAGGTCGCCCGCAAATGCAAGATCCCCGTCCCCTGGGAACAGGCGTAACCGCGATGTCCGAACCGGTGGAACCGGCTGAAAAAGTCCGCACGTTTCCCACCTCGCCCGGCGTGTACCTCATGAAGGATGCCGCCGGTCGGGTGATCTACGTGGGCAAGGCGGTCAACCTGCGAAACCGGGCCTCCAGTTACTTCACCAGGGCAGCCGCGGTCGAACGCCGGACGGCTGAGCTGGTGAAGCTGATCCGCGACATCGACTACATCGAGGCAGACAGCGAGGTCGACGCCCTGTTGATGGAAGCCCGGCTCATCAAGGATGTCCAGCCGCAGTTCAACCAGGAACTGAAAGACGACAAGACCTTTCCGTACCTCCAAATCACCATGCGGGAAGATTTTCCCCGGGTGGAGTTCACCCGGCAGCCGCGGGCGAAGGGGGCGAAGCTTTACGGTCCATTCACCAGCGCGAAAAAGCTGCGGGCAACGATTGGTGTCCTGCAGAAGATCTTCCGGTTCCGCACCTGCAGTCTCGACATTGATGAGCAGGAGGAACGTTGGAAATGGTTTCGGCCCTGCCTGCTGGCCAGCATCAACCAGTGCACCGCCCCGTGCAACCTTCGGATCAGCAAGGAGGAGTACCAGAAAGACATCGACCGACTGCGGCTCTTTCTCGATGGGCAGAAGGGGAAGCTGCTGAAGCAGATGCAGGTCGAGATGGAACAGGCGGCCACTGAGTTGAAATTCGAAAAGGCGGCCCGCGTCCGGGACGAGCTGAAAGCGCTGGACGCGCTGAACCTGCGCGGAAACCTTGACGAACATGTGCAGCCCGAGGTGTTTCCGATAGATCCCAAGAAGGGAATCGCCGGACTGCAGAAGATCCTCAAGCTCGACCGACCTCCCCGCCGGATCGAAGGGGTCGACATTGCCCACCTCGGCGGGGGCGAGACTGTCGCCAGCCTGGTGCAGTTCATCGATGGGCTGCCGTTCAAACACGGCTACAAGCGATACCGCATCAAGACCGTCGAGGGGATTGATGATTATGCGTCAATTCGGGAAGTGGTCGGCCGTCGGCTGGGACGGCTGTCAGCCGAGGGCGAATCATTCCCCGACCTGCTGCTGATCGACGGGGGAAAGGGGCAATTGAATGCGGCGATGTCGGCCATGGAGGCGATGGGGATCACCCCGCCGGTGACAATCTCGCTGGCGAAGCAGCAGGAAGAGGTCTATGTGCCGGGGGAATCGGAACCCCGCCGCCTGAGCCGGCATTCCTACGCCCTGCGTCTCCTGCAATACGTCCGCGACGAAGCCCACCGTTTCGCGCAACACTACCACCACCTGCTGCGCAACAAGGCAACCTTCGAGGGGGACTGAATCCGTGGGACAAATTTGAAAATTTGTCCGGCACCCGACGTTCCACCCGAAACCGTATCTCCAGAACAGCAACCGCAGAAGTTTCGATCTTATCCATTGGAGATAGTCCACTCCCGACAGGTTGGAAACCTGTCCCACGGTGATCGATCACCTGTCGCATTTTGCGGCGGGCGTTTTGAGACAGTGGTGGGTGGGGGGAGCATTGGGGGAAAACCGCTGCTCAGGGTCTGGGAGCAGAGGGGTGATCTCTGGACGGGTCGTACCAGAAAAACAGTCGTTGGAAGGGGAGCGGGGAAGTTGCGTCACGTTTCTGCGACTGAAATTCTTGACAGCGATTCCCTCCGGCACCGATCTTGCACTAAATTGAGCGTGCTGGAAGAGGTTCACGCGTCGGGGTCCGTGTTGTCGCGACTCGATGAGTGGGTGGACTGTCGATTGGAAATGTGAGGACGAGCGATGCCCGCCTGGCCTGGTGGTCCGTGCCCCGTGTGTGGGGAAGATATGCCCGAACGGATGATCCATTGCCGCAACTGCCGGGCGATGCTGAACACCGACCTCGAATCGGACAGCATCGAGATCCCCGCGTTTGTCCCGCTGCAGGAAATCGCCTCTTACGTCACGCTTCCCATTCGGGGCTATTTTGCCTCCTGCCCCAGTTGTCAGCGCGAGTTGCGGATCAGCGAGAAGTACGCAGGCAAAAAGGTGTCCTGCAAGCATTGCACTTCCACCTTCCGCTTCGACCCCAACGCCGTGGTCAATGGTGAGCCACTGCAGGTCTATGTCTACTGCCCGCACTGTGAAGAACGACTGCGGGTCGCCCGCAAGTACCTGGGGGCCAAGGTCGCCTGCAAGGGTTGCAAGGGGGAACTCGTGATCGAGGATCCCAGCGAGACGCAGCAGTAGCCGCGCGGATGCACCTCTGCAGTTGATCGACGACGGCTGAGCATCGAGGCTCACGGATCGGGTGAATCCCCCTGCGAACCGGCTGGAGTCGCCGCAGGCGCGCCCCGTCCATACAGCCTCCAGTAGCCGATCAGGTTGCTGGTGAGAAACGCCAGTTCAATCAGGATCGCCACCGGAGAGCCCACAATGATGTTGTGGACGATCCAGAAGATGTTGCCGGCACAGAAGCATTGCCGCAGCACCCGGTCGGAGTGCTGGAAACTGCCGATGGTGCCACAGCAAAACGCCGCGAAGGCCAGCCAGCTGGGCAGCCCCTGGTACGAGAGCCCGATCGCCACTGCCGCGGCGGCCAGATAGAACAGCACGAAGCACCAATGCCGCGAGAGCAATGCCGTGACGAACTGCGTGGCGGTCAACAGCAGCAGGATGGCGGGGGTGGTGCGGCCGAGCACGAGGAAGTGCGAGGCATTGAGGCAGGAGAGGACCGTGAGACACAGCAGCACATTCCGCCGCTCGCGCAGCTGGAACGACACGATGCCGAACACGGCACCCACCGCCGCGAGAAGTTGCGACAGGACAAACGGACTCATCTCACAGCCCTTCCCCAGGACGCCGCGACGCGCTGTGTGAATCTGCCGCGCGGGAGGGGACTGCACCTCGTGAGGGGGCGCCGCTGGAAGGGCATGGAGGGGTTCTGGCGAAGATGAAGTGGAGGAACGGCAAAGAGGTGGCCCACCGGGTGCGGCGGCCGGGGGCCCGGCGGGAGGCGCGTGAGGCACACGACCGGCAGCGGAATACAGCGGCCGGGATGCTCCCGTCAACCGTGCGGGACCAGGCCCCTGTGCTGGGGTTGGCCGGGCCGACAGGTCGGCGGGGTGCGTGCCGGGGTTGCTCGGTCACGTGGACGGCCCGTCGTTGGGGCTGTCCACCTCCTCACCCGCTTCCTTCGGGGCTGGCGGGGACTGTCTGCCATACAGCCGCCAGTAACCCACGACATTGCTGGCAAAGAAGCAGATTTCCATCACGCTGGCCACGGGGGTTTGGGCGAGGATGTTGTGGGTGATCCAGCAACTGTTGCCGCAGAAGAAACACTGCCGCATCGCCCGGTCCGTCGGCTGGAAACTCCCCAGGGTGCCGAAAAATACTCCCGCCAGCGCCAGCCAACTGAGGGGACCGCTGTACGTCCAGGCGATCCCAACGACCGCCGCTGTGAGGTAGAGGTAAAAGAACAACCGGTGGCGGGTGAACATGGAGGTCACATACCGGGTGGCGGTCAGCAGCAGCATGACAGCCGGTGTTGTGCGGTCGAGCAACAGGAAGTGTCCGGCATTGAGGACCGCCAGTCCCGTCAGGCAGAGCAGCACATTCCGTCGCTCGCGCAGCTGATACGAGACCATCCCGCAGGCGAACGCCCCGGCAGCCAGGATCTGCG
>Ga0315902_10003519_pt1 | contig 23309 bp, 27 predicted proteins | sample LakEriMetagenome_9_FD_203523 | JGI IMG/M metagenome (GOLD analysis project Ga0315902, IMG submission 203523) | Freshwater fungal communities from buoy surface, Lake Erie, Ohio, United States - Buoy 12 MA117 | ecosystem: Environmental > Aquatic > Freshwater > Lake > Lake biofilm | place: USA... | reverse complement strand
ATCATGGAGATCATGCGCGCGATGTGCTCTGGTTCCGTCGCGGCAGGGAATTGGTCGGCCGGTTTGATGCGCAGCGATTTGAGGTCCTCGAAAAACGCGTCTTTGAAGGGCCGGGTGAATTGGGCGAGGGGAACGCCTTTTTCGCGTGCCCCGCGGATCGTCTTGTCGTCCACATCGGTCAGGTTCATGACCCGCTCGACCTTGAAGCCCCGGTATTCCAAGTGGCGCTGGAGGAGATCCTCGAAAAGGTAAGCGCGGAAGTTCCCGATGTGCGCGTGGTTGTAGACCGTCGGACCGCAGGTATAGAGCTTCACTGCCTTGCCCGCCGGATCGATCGGCACAAACGGTTCGAGCGAGCGCGTCAGGGTATTTTGGAACTGGAGCAAAAGAGTTGAGGGTTGAGGGTTGAAAGTTGAGGGAGTCGGGCGGGCAGGGGAAAAGTAGAAGCGGCGTCCCCGCCGCTTGTCGATCGCAGGATAAGCGGCGGGGATGCCGTGCGGCGCACATCCTCACTGCTCGATCTCTCAACGCTCATCTTTCAACTCTCAACTCATCAAGGCAGTTCCACCGAGGCGACCGCCATGGCGGCGATACCTTCACCGCGTCCGATGGAACCGAGGCCTTCGTTGGTTGTTGCCTTCACCGCGACGCGGGCGGCGGGCATGCCCAGCGCGCCGGCGATGCGCTCCCGCATGGCAAAGACGTGCGGGCCGATCTTCGGGGCCTCGGCAATGACCGTGGAGTCGATGCTGTTGATGCGGGCGCCGCGGGTGCGGGCCAAGTTGGCGGCTTTCTCGAGGATTTCGAGGCTGCTGATGCCGCGAATCGAGGGGTCGGTGTTGGGAAAGTGGTGTCCGATGTCCTGCTCGCCGATGGCGCCGAGCACCGCATCGGCGATGGCATGACTGAGCACGTCGGCATCAGAGTGTCCGTCGAGCCCGCGATCGTGGGGAATCTCCACACCGCCAAGGATGAGCGGACGCCCCGCGACGAAGCGGTGGATGTCGTAACCGAGGCCGGAGGTGGTCATGGGGGAGAGTTTTAGTCAATGGCGGTCCGCTGGGCCAGCGGACCCTACCGTGGAATGAGGGAATTAAAGTCGGCTTTGCCGCTGGTGGCCATGATGCGGAATTTGTCCGGCTTGCCGTCGTGGGGTTGCAGCTCGACGACTCCACCCGCGGCACGGACAAGGAGGATGCCCGCGGCAACGTCCCAAAGGCTGATCGTTCCCTCGATGTAGGCGTCGATGCGACCGCTGGCCACGTAAGCGATGTCGAGCGCGGCGCTGCCGAGCATGCGCATTTTTTTCACTTGGCGGATGGCGTGATTGAAAGCCGGGAGGGTGCTGTCGATGGTGTCGACCGTTTTGGAAACTCCCATCGAGACGATGCACTCCTGCAAACTGGTGCGCGAGCTGACCCGGACCTCTTTGCCGTTCATCTTGGCCGGTCCGCCGGCTTCGACCGTCCAAGTCTCCTCGCGTATCGGATCATGGGTGACCCCGGCGAGAAGTTCGTTGTTTCGCCGCACCGCAATGGTGGTGGCGAAGTGGGGGATCCCATAGAAGTAGTTCACCGTTCCGTCCAAGGGGTCGATAACCCACTCGCAGTCCCCTGTGCCGCCCCGCATCCCTTCTTCACCATAGATGGCGTGGTCCGGGTGACGGGCCAGGATGTGGTCCTCGATGGCCTGCTGGGTGCGGCGATCGATTTCGAGTTTGATGTCGTGTGCGGTCATTTCGTCGACCTCGAGAGGCTTCCCGAAATTTTCGCGCAGAATTTTTCCGGCGATGAGCGCCGCGTCGAGTGCGGTGGTGAGAAATTCGGACATGTCTGTGCTCTTCCTACCAGATGACGTGCGTGTGGCGGACAAAAAAATCGGGAGGGGATCGAAATCCCCTCCCGTGCAACTTCGTTTTAAACCTCTAAGGTTTAGCGACGGCGCTTTTTAGCAGCTTTTTTCTTAGCGGCCTTTTTCTTGGCGGGCTTGCGCTTCGCGACTTTTTTCTTGGCGGCTTTTTTCTTTTTAGCGGGCATCCAAAATCCCCCCTTTCAATCCGCAGTGGCGGGTTTGGAGTGTGCTTTTATTGCAACTCACAATGGCGTTCGTATGTCGGATGCGCGGAACCGTCAACGGTTTTTTTGAATTTTTTTCAAAAAAATTTCCGGCGATTTTCCGCCGTCGTACGCGCAACCGGCGCGAATTCGCGCAACGCGCGCGTGAATTTTCAGCGCGCGTCGAGCAACCCGCACGCATCGTCGGCGATTTTTTCCACCGGCCAAAGTCGTCCCGCACCTTCGTATCCGCAGGCGAGCATGCCTTCGTCGGGTCCGATGAAATGCACGCCGCGTTCGCGCAAGATCTCCACGTTGTGCGTGGTGGCGGGATGCGACCACATCTTGCCGTTCATGGCCGGCGCGACGAGCAGCGGCGCGCGGGTGGCCAGCGCGATGCAGGTCAGCGCGTCGTCGGCCAGTCCGAGCGCCAAACGCGCGATCGCCGCGGCCGACGCCGGTGCGACGAGCAGCAGATCCGCGCCGTCGGCCAGTTCGATGTGGCCCGGACACCATCCTTCCTGCTCGGCGAAGACGTCGGTGGTCACCGGATTCTTGCTCAGGGTTTGCATGGTCAGCGGCGTGATGAACTTTTGCGCCCCTTGCGTCATGACCACGCGGACCTGATGCCCCCTTTTGACCAGAAGGCTGGCCAAGTCTGCCGCTTTGTAGGCGGCGATGGAACCGGTCACGCCGAGAACGATGTTCTTTCCGGCAGCCATGTCAGTCCTCCAGCGAAATGATCCGGCGGCTGAGGTAGCGCTCGGCGCGGGTGATGGCGCGGAACTTGGTCAGGTCTTCCTCCATCGATCCGCTGATGATGGTGTAGCGGTATTCCCGCCAGCATTTCATCTCGGCGGCCGCGGTGGTGAGGCGGAAATCGATTTGCTCCGGTGTCTCCGTTCCCCGCTTTTCCAAGCGGTGGCGCAGCTCGTCCAGACTCGGCGGCATGATGAAGATGTCGACCAGGGAGTCCTGGATGAACGGATCCTTGCTCTGCCGGATGGTGGCCGCTCCCTGCACGTCGATATCGACCAGCACGTCGATGCCCTCGCGCAGGTGATCGACGATGGTCTGGCGCACGGTGCCGTAATAGTGGTCGTGCACCCGCGCGTATTCGAGGAAGTCGCCCGCGGCAATGCGCCGCTCGAAGTCGGCGGTATCCACGAAATGATAGTCCTCCCCGTCGGTCTCGCCGGCCCGCGGGACGCGCGTCGTGCAGGAAACGGCGTAGATCGTGTCCGGCGTCTGGCGCAGCGAACTGCAAATGGTCGATTTGCCCGCGCCCGACGGGGCGGAAATGACGAAGAGTATGCCGAGACGCTTCATTGGCAGAAGGGCTGAGGCCTGAGAACTGAAACTTGAGTGAAAAAGTTAGTCATCGGAGGCATGGCTATCATTCGACATTCTGCACCTGCTCGCGGAGGCGCTCCAGTTCCGTTTTGGCCGCGACGACGTGGCGGGTCACCTCGGCGGAGTTGGCTTTGGATCCTATGGTGTTGCACTCGCGGAACATCTCCTGGGCGAGAAAGTCGAGGGTGCGCCCATTGGCCTCCTTGGCAGCCAGACCGGTGCAGAACTGGGCAACGTGGCTGTCGAGCCGGCTCAGCTCCTCGGTGATGTCCGACCGGTCGGCAAAAAGGGCGAGTTCGCGGGCGAGCCGTTCGTCATCCGCGGCGAAGGACGGGTCGAGCGCGGCGAGGCGCTCGCGCATGGCCTCACGGTGCTTCGCCGTGACGGACGGCGCGAGTTTGGCGATGGCCGAGGTCTCGCGGGTGAACTTGTCGAGCAGACGCTGCAATTCGCGGGCCAGATGCGCCCCCTCTTTCGATCTCATGACTTCCAGCGACCGCAGGGCGGCGCGTGTCGCTTTGCCCAGCGCGCCCGCATCGGGTGCGGCCGGTGCGGCGGAATCGCGGGCCGTGGCCGCATAAAGCCGGATGATGTCCGAGAGTTCCGGCTGCCCGGGAATTTTCAACGAGCGCTGCACGCGCTGAAGGTCCGCGTGGATGCGACGGAAAACCTCCTCGTCGACCAACGGCCGCGCTTTGCTTCCACCCGACACCGAGGCCGTGACCGTGGCGCGTCCGCGGCTCACCGCGGGTGCGACGATCTCGCGGATCGCGTTTTCCATGGCGGCCAGTTCGCGCGGCAGGTTGACGATCACTTCGGCGTTGCGCCGGTTGACCGTCGAAATCTCCACCGAGTAGCGCGAGTCTTTGGTCGCGCACTCTCCGCGGCCGAATCCGGTCATGCTTTTCATGTATGGATGACAGCGTGCGTGCGCGCGTGTGTCCAGCCTGCGACGATTACAGCATTGCTGCCGGGGCATTGCGTCCCTTACCTTGAACTTTATGGCCTCCCAAGACCCCTTTATGCAGGCCGCTATCGAGGAAGCGCGCCAAGGTCGCGCCGAGGGCGGTATCCCCATCGGTTCGGTGCTCGTGCTGGACGGCAAAATCATCGGCCGCGGCCACAATCGCCGCGTGCAGGAAGGCAGCGTCATTCACCACGCGGAAATGAACTGCCTCGAAAACGCCGGGCGCCTTCCGGCCTCGGTTTACCGCCGCTGTACCATTTATTCGACCCTCTCGCCCTGTCCGATGTGCAGCGGTGCCATCCTGCTTTACGGCATCCCCAAGGTGGTCGTCGGTGAGAACAAAACGTTCCAAGGACCGGAGGAGCACGTCCGTTCGCAGGGAGTCGACGTGGAAATCCGTCAAGATCACGATTGTATCAGGCTGATGGAGGACTTCATCGCCGAGGAACCGGAGCTTTGGAACGAAGATATCGGGGAGTGACAGGAGGAAGTGACAGTGACATGTGACCTGGGGCGAGTCGTCGTCGCTTCGCTGCTCTGCCTCGGAGCGGCGCATGGCACGGAACAGCCGTCGTCTCGCAAAACCGGCAGTGCGATCTTCTACCACGTCGACGGGACGGGCATAGCGCAATGGCAGATGGCGCGCATGCTCATCGCCGGTCCGGACGGTGAGATCAATTGGGACAAACTGCCCCATGTCGCCGTTTATCGAGGGCACGCCGAGGACACGGTAACGCCGTCGTCCAACGCGGGCGCCACCATGCACGCCTACGGCGTCAAAGTTCCCTATGAGGGCTACGGAACCGACAAGGAGGGAAAGCGTCCGCTCTCCGCCGCGGGCCGGCGCAAGAGCATCATGGAGGAAGCGAAGGAACGCGGGATCGCCGTCGGGGTGATCAACACCGGCGGAGCCGCCGAACCCGGCACGGCCTGTTTTCTGACCAGTGTGGCCGACCGGGAGAGCGGGGACGAAATCGTGGCACAGTTGGTCGAATCGGGTGCGGATCTCATTCTTCTCGGCGGAGAGGAATTCTTTCTGCCCGAGGAAGTGAAGGGGCACTTCGGTCCCGGAAAACGCAAGGATGACCGCAATCTCATCGAAGAAGCGAAAACCGCGGGCTACCGCGTCATCTACACGAGAGAAGAACTCGCAGCGCTTAACGAGAGCGCGGGCAAGGTGCTCGGAATTTTTGCCGGCGATGACACCTTCAACGACGAGACGGAGGAGGAACTCGCCGCCGCAAATCTGCCCAACTACAAAGCGGAGGCGCCGACCATCGCCGAGATGACCGCGGCCGCGTTGCGCATCTTCGGCAAACGCCAGTTTCTCCTCGTGGCCGAGGAGGAGGGCACCGACAACTTCGGCAACGCCAACAACGCCGAGGGAGTCCTCGAGGCTTTACGCCGGGCCGATGAAGGGCTTGGAGTTATTCTGGATTACATCGACGAACACCCCGACACGCTGGTCTTGACCTGTGCGGACAGCGAAGCTGGCGGGTCCGACGCGTTCGGCTTGCGCGGGGCGAAATACGAAAAAGCTTCGATCGAGACAGGACACGACAAGAACGGCGCGCCGGTGGACGGAGTGGAACGCACCATTGAAGGCGGCGTGGCCAAACCTTTTGTCAGCGCCCCCGACAAGGCGGGGCGCAGGCACGAGTTCGTCGTCGTCTGGGGCAGTGCTATGGATACGAGCGGCGGAATCGTGGCCCGCGCGGCGGGGCTCAACGCGGAAAAAGTGAAGGGCTCTTTCGACAACACTGCGGTGTATCCGCTCTTTTACGAGACACTCTTCGGCGAGGCCCCGCGCACCGATGACTGATCACGCCGAGGTGGTTTGTCCCACCTGCCACGAAACTTTCGCCGTGCCGGCGCCCGGGGTTTCCGAGGTTCCCTGCGAGTGGGACTACGACTGCGAAATCTGCTGTGCACCCATGCGCATTCTCTTTACCGCGGATGAGGACGGTGTGGTCGCGGAAGCGCGAGGACTGGGGGAATAAAATGCCGCGGCGGCGTCCCGATGCCGGTCGTTGGTGCAAAGGTTCCGGCGGTCGCAGACCGCCGCTGCAAGAGCAAGAAAACGGCCGTCGCCGAGGACGGCGACGCTACAAGACCGAGGTCAGGCGACGTGCTGCTTTTTGTTTTGGCAGGACGAATTGATCGGCACCTCGACCGGGGCTTCGCTGCGCGAGATGCGGTCGTTGGCCACCAGCCAGTTCTCCAGTTCCTCGCCGCTGATGTCGGGCAACATGTGGCCGTCGACCACGAGGCAGGGAGACAGCTTTTGTCCGCTGCGTTGTTCCATCTCGGCGCGGAACTCGGGATTTTTCAGGATGTCCTTCTCTTCGTAGGGAAGGTCGTATTTGGCCAGGATGGCGCGGACGCCGTTGCTCCAGCCGCAGCTGGTCTTCAGGTAAGCGGTGATTTCCATGTCTTGGAGAAGTTGCGCGGGCGGCGCCGTTTGTCAACGCCGCCCGCGCTGAATGATCCTTATTTCTTTTTGCCTTCGCCCGGGCGGTATTCCTCGAGTGCGGCGACGTCGAAGGCCTTGGCCAGTCCGACCATTTCCTCGCCGGAGCGCATCGTGCTCTCCATGGCTTCGGACTCCTTGCGGAGGGCTTCTTCGCTGTAGTTGGCGGCCTTGATGGAAAGACCGATGCGGCGCTCGACTTTATCCACCTTGATGACGCGGGCTTCCACGTCGTCGCCGACTTTGATGACGTCTTTGACCTTGGCCACATGCTCCTCGCTGAGTTGCGAGATGTGGACGAGGCCGTCGATGTCGTGCTCGAGGGAGACGAACGCGCCGAAGTTGGCCAACTTGGTGACTTTGCCTTTGACCAGATCGCCGATCTTGTAGAGACGGTCGATTTCTTTCCACGGATCCTCGTCGAGTTGTTTGACGCCGAGGGCGATGCGCTGGTTGGCTTTGTCGATGTCGATCACCACGGCCTCGATGCTGTCGCCCTTTTTGAGGATTTCACTCGGGTGGTTGATCTTGCGCGTCCAGCTGAGGTCGGACACGTGGACCATGCCGTCGATGCCTTCCTCGAGTTCGACGAAGGCGCCGTAGGCGGTCATGTTGCGCACGGTGCCCTTGACCTGCTTGCCGATGATGTAGCGCTGCTCGATCTCGTCCCACGGGTTGGGCTCGAGCTGGCGGACGCCGAGCGAGATCTTCTGCTCGTCCTTGTTGACGCCGAGCACGACGGCTTCGACTTCCTGTCCCGCGGTGAGGACGTCGGATGGGCGCGTGATGCGCTTGGTCCAGGAAAGTTCGGAGACGTGGATGAGACCTTCGACGCCGGCTTCGATTTCCACGAACGCGCCGTAGGGCACAAGGTTGGTGATTTTGCCTTTGATCTTGGTGCCGGTCGGGAAGCGTTCCTCGATTTTGTCCCACGGATTGTCCGTGGTCTGCTTGAGGCCGAGGGAGACGCGCTCCTTGTCCTTGTTGATCTCGAGGACCTGCAGCTGGATTTCTTGGCCGACTTTGAGGAGTTCGCTCGGGTGGGTGAGGCGCCCCCAGGTCATGTCGGTGATATGGAGGAGTCCGTCCATGCCGCCGAGGTCGATGAACGCGCCGAAGTCGGTCAGGTTCTTCACCGTGCCGGTGACCATCGATCCGACCTCCGTGTTGGACATGAATTCCTGGCGTTTTTCGCTGCGCTCCTGCTCGATGAGTTCGCGGCGGCTGAGGACAACGTTGCGGCGCTCGTCGCTGAGTTTGACGATCTTGAAATCGTAGGTGTTGCCGACGAACTGGTTGAGGTCCTTCGGCGGGATGATGTCGATCTGCGAGGAGGGCAGGAAGGCCTCGACGCCGATGTTGACGATGAGGCCGCCTTTGACCACGGCTTTGACGCGGCCCTTGATGATGCCTTCGTCGTTGAAAACTTTGCTGATTTTATCCCAGTTCTGGCGGTAGGCGGCGCGTTCCTTGGAGAGGATGACCATGCCGTCCTCGTTTTCCAGGCGGACGAGCAGGACTTCGATTTCGTCGCCGACGGCGACTTCCGACGGATCGTCGAATTCGGTGGCGGGGATGGTGCCTTCGGATTTGTAGTCGATGTCGACGAGAAATTCGCGCGGGCGAACTTCCAGGATGCGGCCTTTGACAATGCTGCCTTCTTTGAATTGTTTGGTCGCTTTCGCGATCAGTTCTTGGACTTGCGTCATAACGTGAATTCCGCCGCGGGCGGAATGGAGACTACCTATGGATACCTCGGTTCCGGTTTCGTTGTCCGCCCCGGGGTCGGCGATCCCTCATGGGGCCGATCGAAGCGGTCGGGGAGAATCCCCTACGAGGCGGTCGTTGGCAAGCCCCGATTGAGGCCGGGTGCGAGGCCTTCGAAGGTGTAGCTGAAAAGCTCGATGTCGCGGGCATAGGCGCGGGCCACCAGATCACGCGTTTCGTCAGTGTAAAACGACCGGTAATCCTCGCGCGCCGCGTGCGTTTTGGGCGGCGGTAGCGAGGCCGGTGCCCCGATCTTCCGGCAGACCTCGGCAAAGTCCTCGGTCAGGCGCTCGAAGTAACCGATAAAGTCCACGATGAGCCGCCCGTCGGCTCCGGTGACGTAGTCGGCTTGGTGACGCATGCCGCCGTTGTGCGGGCCTCTGCCCAGCTCCCATTGCAGGTAGGCATCGAAGCTGCCGAGTTTGTTCACGGTGCTGCTGTGCGCGTGTTCCTTTTTGCGCAAGAGGTAGGCGTGGCGCGAAACGAGCCGGTCCCACGGATTGCGCACGAAAGCGAATTTGTAGAGACCGGCGTAGACTTCCGGCGGCAGGCAGGCTTCCACTCTCCGGGCCGGCGCGTGTTCGGAAAACTCGAGTTGCCGGTAAAGGCCGCCTGCGCGGTTGAGCGGCCCGAGCAATCCGAGCAAGCGGCGCAGCTTGCTTCGACCGTGGACTTTCATGAACGGCCGGAGTGCGTGCTGGATGTTGGACCCCGCCGCCTTGTCGATGTGCACGAACAGGAACGGCGGATCGTGGGAAACGAGCATGCGCGGAGTCTGCGACCCGGGCCCGTCGCGGGCAAGCGCGCGAAGCTGGATCGCGTGTGATCGCGGTGGCATGCTTGGACGCATGGAGAGGGTTTATGCCGCTCGTTACGCACGGACCGGTGTGCCGGCCGAGGTGGTGGCATGCGAGCAGGTTGCTGTCCCGCCGCCCGGCGCCGGCGAGGTGCGCGTGCGGATGTTGTGGGCGCCGGTCAACCCGGCCGATCTCAACATGCTCGAGGGCAAATACGGCGAGGCGCGCCCGCTGCCCGATGTTCCCGGCAACGAGGGATGCGGGCGCGTGGTCGCCGTGGGCGAGGGCGTGGACCCGTCATGGATCGGGCGCCTTGTCCTCGTCGACCGCATGGCTTGGCGCGAGGAGGGGAATTGGCAATTGGACGATCTCGTGCCCGTTCCCGCCGGCCTCGAGGCGCGGCACGCCTGTGTCCTGCGGGTCAATCCGCCGACCGCGTGGTTGTTGCTGCATGAATTCGTCGGTCTGCGGCCCGGCGACTGGATCGCGCAGAACGCGGCCACCTCCGCGGTGGGTCGCGCCGTCATCGAAATCGCCAGGAGCAAAGGATGTAAAACGCTCAATCTTGTCCGTCGTCCCGAAGCAGCCGGGGAACTGCATAAACTTGGCGCCGATGCCGTGGTGCTCGACACGCCAGAGACGGCCGACGAGGTGGCGGCGATTCCCGGCGGCGTGAAGCCCAAGCTCGGTCTCAACGCGGTCGGCGGTGCATCGGCCACCCGTCTGGCCGGTTTGCTCGCGGATGGTTCGCCGCTCGTCACTTACGGTGCGATGAGCAAAGAAGCGCTGAAAATTCCCAACGGCTTTCTTATTTTTCGCGACCTCGTTTTCCGCGGGTTCTGGCTGACCCGCTGGCTGCGTCAGGCATCGGCGGCCGACCGGGACGCCATGTTCGGGGATGTTTTTCGTCTGGCCGCGTCCGGTTGCTTTGCGCCGCGCGTGGCGGCGGAGTTCCCGCTGGCCGAGGTTTCGGCGGCCGTCGCTCGCGCGGCGGAGGGTGGGGGCAAGGTGTTGTTGCGGTTGGGGGAATGAGGAGAGCGGGCACCTTGCGGAAGGTAGGGACACGCGGCTCGCGTGTCCGTTGGCGAGGGGGAGGACGAGCGGGTCGCTCGTCCCTACCCTCAAAGAAAGCGGCGTCAAGCCGCCGCACTCCATAGTGCTTTCACTGTGCGTGAAACATTTCGACATCCCCGCGCGGCGGAGGTAACCAATCCGTCTTTCCCATGAGCGCCCCGCAACTTGATGTCCGCTACGTCGCCGACTTGGTCCGCCTCAAGCTGACCGACGAGGAAATCGCCGAGCTTCAGCCGCAGCTCGACCATGTGCTGTCCTACATCGCGCAGCTCAACGAGGTGAATGTCGACGGCATCGAACCAACCGCCCACGCCTCGGCGTTGTATAACGTATTCCGCGCGGATGTCGCGCGCGACACCTTCACGCAGGAGCAGGCCACGGCGAACGCGCCGCATTCCGGCAGCGGACTCTTCATCGTGCCCAAAGTGGTGGAAAGCTGATGAATCTCGCCGGACTCACCATTGCCAAAGCGCGCCGCATGATCCAAGCGGGCGAGTTGTCGCCCGTCCAGCTGCTCGATGCGGTCAATGGCGCTATCGAAAAAACCGACCCGCAGATCGGCGGCTATCTTTCCCGCGACTACGAGCGGGCCCGTGCCGCCGCGGAAAAAGCCGACACCTCGCTGCCCCTCGGTGGCATTCCCATCGCGATCAAAGATGTCATCAATGTCGAAGGCGAGCCTTGCGGATGCGCCTCGAAAATTCTGACCGGCTACACCGCGCCTTACGACGCCACGGTGATCAAAAAACTCCGCGCGGCGGGAGCGATTCCTTTCGGACGCACCAACATGGATGAGTTCGCCATGGGATCGTCGACGGAAAATTCGGCCATCCATATCACGCGCAATCCGCGCGATCCCGAACGCATTCCCGGCGGATCCAGCGGCGGTTCGGCCGCGGTGGTCGCGGCGGACGAGGCGTTGGCTTCGCTCGGCACGGACACCGGCGGATCGATTCGCCAACCAGCAGCCCTGTGCGGATGCGTCGGACTGAAGCCAAGCTACGGGCGCGTCTCGCGCTACGGATTGGTTGCCTTCGCTTCCTCGCTCGATCAGATCGGACCTTTCACCCACACGGTCGAGGATGCCGCGCTCGTGCTGCAGACCATTGCCGGACATGACCCGATGGATTCCACCTCGCTCGACGTTCCGGTGCCGGATTATTCGGCCACCCTAAACGACGGCGTCAAAGGCATGAAGCTTGGTGTGCCGAAAGAATACTTCGTCGAGGGCATGGACCCGCAGGTGGCCGCGCGCGTGCGCGAGGCCATTGAGGTCTATCGCAGCCTCGGTGCGGAGATCGTCGAGGTTTCGCTGCCGCACACCAAATACGCGGTGGCGGACTATTACATCATCGCCACGGCCGAAGCCTCGGCCAACCTCGCGCGTTTCGATGGCGTGCGCTACGGCAAGCGCGCCGAGGCGCCGCGAGACCTGGCTGACCACTACGGCCGCACGCGGGGCGAGGGGTTCGGAAAGGAAGTGAAACGCCGCATCATCCTCGGCACCTACGTGCTGAGCAGCGGCTACTACGACGCCTATTACCTCCGCGCGCAGAAAGTCCGCACCCTCATCCGCCGCGATTTCGAGGAAGCATTCAAACAATGCGATGGATTGCTTTCGCCCACCTCGCCCGTGCCCGCTTTCAAAATCGGCGAACGCATGTCCGACCCGCTCCAGATGTATCTGGCCGATATCTTCACCATCGCGGCCAACCTGGCCGGCATCTGCGCCATCAGTATTCCGTGCGGTGAAGCGGAAGCGGACGGAAAAAAATTGCCCGTCGGCCTGCAAATCATGGCTCCCGAGTTTGAGGAAGCGCGCCTTCTGCGCATCGCGCGCGCCTACGAAGCGACCGCGGCTTCCTGAGGGCGGAGCCGCAGCCTCAGGCTCAGGAAGAACGCGAGAATGAGGCAGGCGCCCGCCCATAAAAAAGTGGCGCGGTAGGATCCGCCCAGATCGATGAGCCAAGCGAGACCGTAGCTGCCGGCGGTGATGCCAGCGGCGAAGGCCAGAGTGAGGATTCCCCAATAGCGGGCATGGTTAGCCGATCCCGTGATCTCGGTCGTCCGCTGCGACGACAGTGCGATGCAGGCGAAAAGGAAAAAGCCGATCGCGAAGACGGAGAGGGAAATGCACCAGGGTTCCCCCGTCAGCAGAACAACCGCCACTGCGCCCGCGCCCAGCAGATAATTCACCGACAGGCTCTGCGAGGTGCCGAATACTCGCGACGCGGCGCCGGCGGCCAAGGCCCCGCCAAGACTCCCGACGCCGACCATGCTGTAGAGATAGATGCTGTTGGACGCTGTCATCTGCAGATCGTGATGGAGGTAGTCCGTGAGGAAAAGCGTGTGCGGCGTGATGCCGACGGCGGCGAGAAGGTAAGCGGAGCCGAGGAGAAACATGGCCCGATGTCCGCCCGGTCCGAGTGGCTCCTTCGTCCGCGTGCTTCTCGCCGCGACGGAAGCGCCCGCGGTCAGCGGCCAGGCCGCCAATCCGGCGGCCAGTGCGATCCCGCCCTCGAAGAACCAACCTGCTGCGACGGATTCTTGGAGAAAGCTGGGCAGCGCGAGACTGACCAGCAGGATCGTGCTGCCCGCCCCGGCGAAAACGATGCCGCCGGCAAGTTTCCTCCAGCGTTCCGGCACAGGTGCCAGAGCAAGCGATGGCGCATGGATGACCAGCACCGCACCCGCCATACCGTTGAGCGTGCGGGCTGTGGCCAGCCAGGCAAAGCCGAGGTTCCATCCGCACATGACGAGACTGACAACAACCGCCACGATGGACACCCGCAAGATGATGCCCAGGGAAAGGCGCGCCGGCAGTAAGATCGCGACGAGTGCCCCGCACAGATATCCCAAGGCGTTGAAGCCGCCGAGGTAGCCCGCACCCGCCTTGTCGACCCATCCCGCAGCGATCATCGCGGGGACCAACGGGGCGTAGGCATAGCGGCAGAGGCAAAGCCCCATGCTCACCATGCAAAAACCTGACAGCGTCGAATAAAAAGGATTTTCCCGGAAACGCGCCACCGGGAAAGCGTCAGGACCCGCCGACGATTTTTTCGATCTGGGCGAGGACGTCGTCCGGCGCTTGCCACTCGTTGCCGGACTTTCCGGTCAGATTTTCGCCGTTCTCGCCGATGAGAACGAGGTAGGGAATGCCGTCGGAGGAGTATTTGCGGAAGATTTCTTCCTTTGCCTTGTCGAACTTCACGTAAGGCCAAGGCATGTTGTCGCCCTTGATGTATTTATCCATGGCACCTTCGTCTTGGTCGGAGCTGACGAAGACCAACTCGAAGTCGGGGTGTTCTGCTTTGAACTTGTTGTACCATTCGACGAGTTTGGGTGTGAACATGCGGCAGGGCGGACACCAGTGCGCCGAGAAATAAAGCGCGGTGTATTTCGGGGTGCCTTTGATTGCGGGTCCGGCGAGATTCTCTTTGATTTCGTCGATAAACCCGGCGCGGGCGGTGACGGCCAGAAGGCCGAGGGCCATGATGACTGAGAGGGAACGTGCTGTTTTCATCGTCTTCGACATTGGACCCGACCGGGCCGCTTGGCAACCGCCCTTCGCCTCTTCCGGGTTGTTTTTCCTCTCACGGGGCCGATAGTAGTTCTCTATGAGGCTCGTCGCCGCCGCGCTTCTCCTGACCGCCTCTTTCTCTTTCGGCGGACCCATCGTCCGCGAGCCGGGGGTCATTTATCTTTCGGACTTCGAGATCAAGGATCCGCGTTTTGCCCTCACCGAGGCCGCGCCCTGCTACTTCAACTCGGACATGAAACGCTACGCCGGCACCCTGCGTTTCCCGCAGCGGGTCGAACTCGATGCCGTGTCGCCCGCGGGCCTGTATCGCGTGCGCGGCAACGCGCGGCAGGGCGGCGTGGCGGCGTGGATCGAGCCGCGCTTTCTTGACGGAGTTCCGGGAGACCTTGTGCCGAAGCTCCGCGCGGCCGACGAGCGACGCCGCGAGGTCGAAGCCCTTATCGCGCGCAACGAAGTCGCCATCGGCATGACGCTCGATGAAGTCGCGCGCAGTCTGGGCAAACCTCAGAAGCGCTCGAGCACGACCAACCGCGACGGATCGACCCAGAATTTCGAATACGTCCGCTACAAACTCATCCCGCAGACCGTTTACACGCCGAGTTACGCGCAAACCGTCCTCGGCATCACGCCCGATCCGCGCCGCCGTCTCGAGACGGTCGTGGTGCGCGGCGGCTACGGCCTTAACGCTTCGACGGTTTACGTCAAAGTTCCCGTCGGGACGATCAACGTCGGTTTTGTCGACGGCATCGTCGAATCGATCGAGGAATCCGAAGGCACGCTGGTCGGTGCGAACGCCTCCATCGTTGTGCCGCCTATCAACGTGGCTTGGTGAGCGGGCCCAAGCGGGGCTTTACAAAACGGCGCGAAGGGCGCATGCAAATGGTATGGACGCGGAAGCCGATTTCCTCCACGCGCGTTACGAGGTGCGCGGCGCGGACGGCACCACCTTTGGACCGGTCAGCGCTTGGACCCTTGCCGAATGGCGCGAAAGCAAACGGGTCGAGGACAACGACGAAATCCGCCGGGTCAACGGCGCGGTCGATGCCGACTGGGTTGCCCTGCGCGACTCCCACTTTCTCCGCCATTTGCCGGACGAGCCTGTCGGTTGGGACGCGGAGGACTGATTTTCCCCTCGGAGAGTATTCACTCATTCTTCGCGGGTGTAGCTCAATGGTAGAAGGGCAGCTTTCCCACGCGGTCCACGATCCAATCGCCGACCATGGCGACGACTTGCGGGCTGATTGCTTCTGTGCTCCTCGCGTATTCGCTCTCGCTTCCGGTCACGGCGTGTTGGAAGAGATGGTTGAGGCCCGGCATCTCGCGTATGACGAAATCCGTGTTGCCGGCGCGCGCCAAGGCTTGAGCGATAGGCACGAGGTTTTCCCGCGGCGGCACCTGCAGGTCCTTGCTGCCGTTGAGGGCCATGACGGGGCAGCGCACCTTTTCCAAATCAGGAATGGCCGAGTGGGTCAGAATGAAGCGCCACCATGGCGAATGCAGTCGTGCTACGGCCCGCTTTGCATCCTCGCCGGTCTTGGCGGCGGCGGCCTCGATGCGGGGGCGCAAGGCTTCTTCGATCTGCTCGTTCGTGTCACCCGCCTTCACCATGGCAATCCAGCGCTTGGTCGTTTCCTCCTCGAACGCCAACTCCTCCGGATCCATGCCGTCTGCTTTTTTGAGAAGCGAGCTTTGCAACAATTCCAAGTCGCCGCCCGACATGCCGACGCCGGCCAGCATGACGATGAAAGCGGTCTCCGGGCGGTTGGCGGCCAAGGTCGGCACGATCATGCCGCCCTCGCTGTGGCCGATCGCCCCGACCCGTTTGGCATCGACCTCGGGCCTCGCGGCAAGAAAGTCCCATGCGGAGATCGCATCACCGGAAAAATCCTGCGTGGTGGCCTGCGCGAAATCGCCGGTCGATTTCCCCACGCCCCGCTTGTCATAGCGGAGCACAACCAGACCGCGACGGGCGAGATGGTCGGCCAGCACCGCGAAGGGCCGGTGGCCGAACACCTCCTCGTCACGGTTCATCGGGCCGCTTCCGGCCACCAGCACCACCGCGGGAAAAGGGCCCGGGCCGCGGGGAACGGTCAGGGTTCCGGCCAATTCGACACCGGTTTGTGTTTTCCCGAAGACAACTTCCTGCTCGCGGTAGGCAACCGGGGCCTCATCGCCGGCCTTCGCGGTCCATGCGCTGCCCAGCGCGGCGGCCAGGCAGATCACCCGCAGACCCGGGAGGAGGAAGGATTGCATGGGCGTTCGAGGGGAGGGCGCGTGCGCAGGAAAGGTGAATTCTAGCACCAGGTGCAACCGACCTCCGCATTTTCCCCTTGCGACACCTGCGGCCGCGGACAAAATCATCGAATCCTTCGCGGGTGTAGTTCAATGGTAGAACGGCAGCTTCCCAAGCTGCATACGAGGGTTCGATTCCCTTCACCCGCTGGTGTTTTTCCGGCCCGGAACGGTTGAACGCGCGGGCCATCTCCGGAGTCTCACCTCGACGATGATCCGTATCCTGCTCCTCACTTTGTTTTCCGCAACTTCCATCGCCATGGCCGAAGACGCCGCGAAAAACGACGCGCCTCCGCTCATTCCGATGCGCGACTTTTTCCGCAATCCGGTGGCGGCGGCGTATCAGGTGAGTCCCGGAGGCGACTACATCTCGTGGATGGCGCCGTGGGAGAACCGGCTCAATGTGTTTGTCCAAACGGTTGACGGCAGCGGCGAACCGCGCCGTCTCACATCCGCGACCAAGCGCGACATTGGCGGCTATTTTTGGTCGGCCAAAGACCAGATTGTTTTCCTGCAAGACGACGGGGGTGATGAAAATTTCCATCTATATTCGGTCAACGCCGACGGTTCCGGGCAGAAAGACCTCACGCCGTTCCCTGAGGTCCGCGCCGGTGTGGTTGACGACTTGCGCGAGGACGAGGACCACATCCTCGTCAGCCTGAACAAGCGCGACGCGCGCGTCTTCGACGTCTTCCGCCTCAACACGCGCACCGGCGAGATGGAACTCGTCGCGGAAAATCCCGGCAGCGTGACCTCGTGGGTCACCGACCACGACGGCAAAGTCCGCGCTGCGGTGCAGACCGACGGCGTTAACACCGAACTGCTCTACCGCGCGAAGGAAGACGAGCCGTTTAAAAAGGTGCTGGTCACAGACTTCCGCGAGAGCGTCGATCCCGCCTTTTTCACCTTCGACAACAAGGAACTTTACGCGACTTCGAACCTCGGCCGCGACAAAGCAGCCATCGTCCGCCTCGACCCGGAAAACGGCAAAGAACTGGAAGTCCTCTTCGAGCACCCCGAGGTCGATGCCGGCGGTTTGATTGCCTCCGAGGAACGTAAAGTGCTCACCGCAGCAACCTTCACGCGCGACAAAACGGAATACCATTTCTTCGACGAATGGCGCCGCGAGTTGCAGGAGAAGTTGGAAAAGAAATTCCCGGGCGACGAAGTTGCGCTGGTCTCGAAAAACCGCGACGAGGACAAATTCATCGTCCGCACGATGAGCGACCGCTCGCGCGGTGCCTTCTGGGTCTACGACGACAAGACCGGCGACTTCCGCAAGCTGGCCGACGTGACACCATGGCTCTCGGAAAAAGATCTCGCTCCGATGAAACCCGTGCGCATCGCCGCGCGCGACGGTCTCGAGTTGCCCGCTTATCTCACCCTGCCGCCGGGCAAAGACCCGAAAAACCTTCCCGCCGTCCTGCTCGTGCATGGCGGTCCGTGGGCGCGCGATGCGTGGGGATTTGATTCCGAAGCGCAGTTCCTGGCCAATCGCGGCTATGCCGTTCTGCAGGTCAATTTTCGAGGATCGACCGGCTACGGCCGTGCGTTCTGGGAGAAAAGCTTCAAGCAGTGGGGCAAGACCATGCAGGACGACTTGACCGACTCGGCCAAGTGGCTGGTCGACCAAGGCATCGCCGATCCGAAGCGGATTGCCATCTACGGCGGCAGCTATGGCGGATACGCCGCCTTGGCCGGAATGGCTCTCACGCCGGATGTCTACGCGGCGGGCATCAGCTTCGTCGGCCCATCGAACATCTTCACCCTGCTTGCCACGGTGCCGCCCTACTGGGAACCGATGCGAAAAATGCAGTATGAAATGATCGGTGACCCGGAGAAGGAGAAGGATCTGCTCACCGCGGCATCACCGCTCTTTTCCGCGGATAAAATCAAATCCCCGCTGCTCATCGCGCAGGGGGCGAACGATCCGCGGGTGAAAAAAGCGGAGAGCGACCAGATCGTCGAGGCGTTGAAAAAACGCGGTGTCGATGTTCCCTACATCGTCAAAGACAACGAGGGTCACGGTTTCGGCAACGAGGAGAACCGCCTCTATTTCTTCCGCGCTATCGAGCGTTTCCTCGCCAAGCATCTCGGCGGACGCGCCGAGGAAAGCGACGAGAGGATTCCGGAGCTGGACGGCAAGGCTGAAGGCTGAGTTTGAACCGGAACGAAGTGGAGACAGGTCGCAGACGGCGACCAAACTTGAGTGAAGGTGGATCGCGCCGTCCCCGGCGCGATCAGATCTGCGGCAATCGCGATGGGACATCGCGATCCACCTTTTAAAGCAACGCGCGCAACACGCCGGCTGCCGCGGCGATTCCCACCACCGAGGGAATCGACCAGCCGCGTCCTATGAGCAGCCAGAGAGCGGCACCGGCCATCACCGCGGACAGCGCGAGATCTTCGCCGGGCGCAAAAACTCCGGCGGCGAACCACGCGGCGAGATTGGCGATCACGCCGACCACCGCGGCACCGACTGTGGCCAGGGCGGCGGTCGCGCGCGGGCTCTGGGCTAGGCGGTCGACATGCGGCGCGCCGAGTAAAATGAAAAGCAAACTCGGCAGAAACGTGACCCAAGTGGTGATCGCCGCACCCAACGTGGCCATGGCCAAGGGGGGCAAGGGCGCGGGGTTGTTCCATCCGGCGAAGAATCCGGCGAATTGCAGAACGATGACCAAGGGGCCCGGCGTTGTTTCGGCCAAGGCGAGTCCGTCCTTCATGGCCGTCGGAGAAATCCAACCCGCAGCGATCGAATGTTCGGCCACATAGGGCAGCACAGCGTAAGCGCCGCCGAAGGTGACCAGGGCCGTTTTGCTGAAAAAGAGACCGAGCGATGCGAGCAGGCTGTCGGCGCCGAAAAAAAGAACCGCGAGCATGATGGGCGCGATCCACAACAGCAAAATGACACCTGTCGCGCGCCATGGAGTGCGCGCCGATTCCGCTATTGCATCAGGTGCATGTGTCTTCGCCGGCGCGCGGGTGACTAGTCCGAGTCCAAGCGCGAAAACAATGATCCAAGGGAAGGGGACCGAGAAAAAGAACATGGCGACGAAAGCCGCCACAGCAATGAACCACGCGCGGCCGTCGCCAAGATGATGCCGGGCCATGCGCACCAAAGCGGCGATGATGATGGCGAGCACGGCCGGCCGGACCATGGCGAACACGGTCTGCACGGACTCGATGTTGCCGTAATAGGCGTAAAGCACGGACAAAACCCAGAGGAGCAACGCGGCTGGAAGAACGAACAAGACTGCCGCGGCGATGGCACCGCGCAGGCCCTGCATTTTCCATCCGGAATAAATGGCCAGTTGGTGCGCCTCGGGTCCGGGCAGGAGCAGGCAGAAGTTGAGTCCGCGGGCGAATTCCCCGGCGGCGAGCCATTTTCTCCTCTCGACCAGTTCCTCGCGCAGGATGGCGATCTGGCCGGCAGGACCGCCGAAGCTGATCAGGCCGAGCCAGGCAAAGAAGCGGATCACCTCTTTCAGACCGGCTTTTTCTTGGCATGGCGGGTGCATCTTTTTATCTTGGTGGGTCGAATCTGACTAAAGCCATGGCCGAACTCGAAAACAAATACTCTGACAACGTCCCCGGGAAATTCTTTGTGGACGACCAGTGCATCGACTGCGACCTCTGCCGCGAGACGGCGCCCGCCAATTTTACCCGCAGCGATGACGGGGGTTATTCCTACGTTTACAAGCAACCGACCACGCCCGAAGAGGAAGCCAAATGCATCGAGGCCATGGAAGGCTGCCCGGTCGAAGCCATCGGGGACAACGGTTCGTAGTTTCTCTCTGGTTGGCGGGTTTTTTGCTCCCTCAACTCTCAACCTCCGACCCTCAACTAAGATGAGCCGCTGGGCCAATACCGTGTTGGCCGAGTGGCGCCGTTACCGCGAGCCGCGCGATCTGGGTGCGCGCTCGTCGGGGATCGCCGACGCTCTGCGCGGGCTCCTTCCGAAGCTCGGGATGGGCAATGCCATCGACGAGCAAGCCGTGCGCCGTTCGTGGTCCGCCATGGTCGGCGACTTCATCGCCTCGCAATCCGAGCCGGATAGAATCCGTGGCGGCATTCTTTATGTGCGCGTCCTCCAATCGAGCGTGCGTTTCGAGCTTGAGCGACAATGGAAAGCGGAAATCGCCCGCAAGCTGGCCGCGGAATTCGGCGCGGACAAAATCCGCGGCGTGAAATTTTTCTCCTGAGATGCTGCGCAATCTTCTCCTCGATTGGTCCGGAACGCTCGTCGACGACCTGCCGCCGGTCATCGGCGCGACCAATTTCGTCCTGGAGAAGCACGGGCGCCCGCCGCTTAGCCGCGAGGAGTTCCGCCAAAAATTCCGCCTGCCCTTCACAGAGTTTTACGAGGAATACCTCCCTGATATTCCGCTGCACGAATTGGACGCCGCTTTCCATGGCCATTTCGTCACCATCCAGGATGACGTCACGCCCTTGCCCGGTCTCTACGAATTTCTCGATTTCTGCCGCGAGAGCGGACGACGGCTATTTCTCCTCAGCTCGATGAAGCGCGAGCACTACGAGGTGCAGTCGGCCAAGCTCGGTCTCGCGCACTACTTCGAGCATCCGTATGTCGGCGTCTTGGACAAGCGCGCCAAGATCGGCGAGATCCTCGCAATGCACGGGTTGGACCGCGACGAGACCGCTTTCGTCGGCGACATGATCCACGATGTCGAAACCGCGCGACATGGCGGGGTCATGAGTATCGCCGTGCTCACCGGCTACGACTCGATCGAGAAACTCACGCCGTCCAAACCCGATGTGGTCGTATCTTCCCTCGACGCTCTGCGCAAACTGCTGCAAGACCCTCGTCAGATGAATGCCGGACCCGATGCCATCCGCATCAACGGCTTGGAAGTGCAGGTGCGCATCGGCGTGCCGGACGAAGAGCGGGCCGAACCGCAAAAGCTGGTCATCGATGTCGTGATGGAGAGCGATTTCCGCGGGATGGCCGACGACATCGCGCGAACCACGGACTACGCCGCGGTGGCCGCGTGGTTGAAAGAGGAGTGCGCCCGCCGCGAATGGCGCCTGCTCGAGACCCTGGCCGAAGATCTCGCCGCCGGCCTGCTTTCCCGGTTCCCGCGCGTCCGTGCCGTAACCCTTCAGATCCGTAAATTTGTGCTGCCTCAGACCAAGGACGTGTCGGTGACTCTGCGTCGCGAACGGAGTTGACATTTCGCCCCCGGCCCGCGATTTTGGACCTCTTTTCGCGGGTGTAGCTCAGTTGGTAGAGCACTTCCTTGCCAAGGAAGATGTCGCGAGTTCGAGTCTCGTCACCCGCTCTCTTTTTATCTGTTCTCCGCAGGCGAGGGAACCGGCGAGGCCGCAGGATAGTCGCGCGTTGCCGCGTGCCGCTGGAAGTAAAGCGAAACAGGCACGCTGCCCAGGGCGGCGAGGATAATCAGACCGAAAATGATGGCGGCGAGCCGCAAAAGTTTGCGGCTGGGCAAAGGGTCGTTGCTCCCGCAGTTGGAGCAATAGCTGGGGATGGCGTGAGGGAAGCCGCAGTGCTCGCACTTGGCCATACGGGACTATGGTCCGTCCGCCCGCCCCAGACAATACGCCGTATGCCGCGGCGCGCTTGACCTGTCCGCGTCCCGGAGCGACAAATTGCGCTTCAACCTATGAAGACATCCCTCATACTCAAAGTCACCCTCACAGCAATTTGCGCGGCGGCCCTTGCCGTTTCCGCCCAAGCCGGAGCCAAGCGTCCGCCCGAAGCGGCGGCCTCGCCCGCGCCGGCGCAGAAGACCGCAGCCGAAGCAGCCAAGCAGACCGGCCAAACTGCCGTCGACGCGACGAAGCAGACTGCCAAAGGCCTCGGCACCTCGGTCAAGGAAGCGGCCAAAGGCACGATGAAAACCGGCGAACAGGCCGTCAGCACGGTGGTCGACACGACCAAAGCTGCAGGTTCGACGGTGGTCGACACGACCAAAGCTTTGATCAACCCGAATCCGGTCAAGGGCGTGACCGGTGCGGTTGAGGCCGCCGCGGCAGGAACCGCGCAAACTGCCGGTGCCGCCGCGGGTGGGACACTCAAGACGGCTGGCGATGCGACGAGCACAGCACTGAAGACCGCGGGCGATGCGGTGGACGCGGGAGCATCGGCTGCCGAGGGCGCGGTCAAAACGACAACCGGTGCGGTCGAGACCGTGGGCGCCGGCGTCCGCGAGGGCGCGGAGAAAGCTGTCGATGCGGTGAAGCCGAGCGGCAACTGATCGCCACGCGCACAAATCATCATGGCAACGCCCGGGCAAACACCCGGGCGTTGTTTTTTGCGGTTGTTGACGCCGCGCAGTGCGGCCGATAAAAACCGAGACATGAGCGATCCCCACAGCTGCGGCAATGCCCCCCTCGTCGAGGAAATGGAACCCGGAACTTACTGGTGGTGTTCCTGCGGTTATTCCTCGACGCAGCCTTTTTGCGACGGCTCGCACAAGGGCAAAGGATTTTCGCCGGTGAAGGTTGAAATCACCGAGAAGCGCAAAGTCGCTTGGTGCATGTGCAAGCAGACGGCGAAGCCTCCGTTCTGCGACGGTTCGCACGCGAAACTGGCATGAGCGTGCGCCGCCTCGACGTCCGCGCCTTTCTTTTTGCTGCGCTCTTTTTGTCCGCCGCGCATGCGCAGGACGCGCCGGTCGACACTTTTCCCGACCGGGCCAAGGCCTTCGGGGGTGTGCCTTTCGGCGCGACGCTGGACGAGGCGAAAAAATCCTGGCAACTCGAAGAGGTCGATGGTGCCTCGGTGCCTGGTGATCCGGTCGCGCTCTATCTGCGCGAGGAGGAGTCGCTGGTCCTCGGCGGACTCGTGGCGCGCGATGTGGTCTACTATTTTCTCAACGGCAAATTCTACGCGGTGAGTTTTTCCACGCCGGACAACCGGCAGACAACGATTTTGCGGGAGGCGCTCGCCTCGGGCTATGGCGCGCCGCCGCACGAGGACTCCGCGGGCAAATCGCTTGTCTGGCCGGGTCAG
>Ga0315902_10003517_pt1 | contig 23315 bp, 18 predicted proteins | sample LakEriMetagenome_9_FD_203523 | JGI IMG/M metagenome (GOLD analysis project Ga0315902, IMG submission 203523) | Freshwater fungal communities from buoy surface, Lake Erie, Ohio, United States - Buoy 12 MA117 | ecosystem: Environmental > Aquatic > Freshwater > Lake > Lake biofilm | place: USA... | reverse complement strand
GGTCGAACTGGGTGCCCCGATGATGGTGGCGTCCACGATGGTGCCGGTCTTGAGCTTGAAGCCACTTTGCTGCAAGACCTCACCGACCTTGGCGAAGAGTTGCTCGCCGAGCATGTGCTTGTTGAGCAACCGTCGGAACTTGAGCATCGTGGTGGCATCGGGCACCGGCTCGCGGCCAAGGTCAATGCCCACGAAGCGCCGCAGGCTGGCACTGTCGTACAAGGCCTCTTCGCAGGCTTGGTCGGCAAGATTGAACCAGTGTTGGATGAAGTGGATCCGAAGCATGCGCTCCAGGCCGATGGGCGGTCGACCGCCAACGCCCCTGGGGTAATGCGGCTCGATGACTTCGCACAGCGCCGCCCAAGGCACGATCGCGTCCATCGTCGCCAGAAACTCGTCACGCCGGGTAGGCTTGCGGTAACGCTCAAAGCCTGCACTCCGATCGGCCGCCATCGCAAGGGTCTGTTGCTTCATAAACCTACAACGCACGAGGCCCATCGGCGTGGACCTTTTTCAGCGAATCCTTAACGCTTCCGGAGGCCTTCACCTCCACCAGTCGCCACGCTGCGCCGCCCTGCCCTGCTCCTTCTTCAGGCAGCAGCAGGTCCACGAACACGATGGCGCCCTGGGCCGTAAAGCCCGCTTCAAACAGGGGCCGGCGCTCAGCCAGGGCAAGCCGAGATTCACGCAGAACCGTGTCATACCCATCACGCTGGGCGTCGAAGAGGATGCCTTCGCCAGCCGGATCGGCCAGATACCGAGCCATCTCGCCCACTCGGTGGCCGGCGTCAAAGCGCGATTGCTGAGCAGCGGAGACTTCGAGCAAATCGCGCCTGTTCACCTCGAGCCAATGCCGCCGAGGGCACTGGCGGTAGGCCAGCAGGCGGGACTTGGAGATCGTGAATCGTGAGTGCATCGAGCATGGCGCACGGATTGGAGCCGGCGTCGAGTTTGAGTTCAACCCAGTCCCCGCGAAGGCTGGTGGTACCTACCAGCCTAGCCACCTTGAACCTATTTGTGTTTGTACAACGCGTAGTGAATGACGCCAATGAAGAGCCCTGCCAGGATGGCCAGTGCGTGGCCCCACCATGGAAGGCCCTGTTCAAGGCGGCGTTGTGAAGCCACATGTCTTCGAGTGCTGCGCTGGCGCATGCGTCTCTCCTGTTCGTTCAGCCCCGGGTTGCTGCCTCCGGACGGAGCCATTCAACTTCGGAACCCTGCAGACATGATCACGCCTCACTGGCTCATGAGGTGACCTGGCGTTTCATACAGCTCACATGCCAGCATCCATCTCGCCAGCCATTCGTCCACGCGTTGGAAACAAATCCCCCCGCCGTTTACGGTCAGCACCTGCGGCTTGACGCAGGTGGTTATCTGCGCGTGCAACTCGACCTTGGCTGAGACGACCTTCTTGTTGCTCAGTCTTGACCTCATTGCAGAGGCCGAGCTTGGGGTGGGTCAGGCGCAGGTTGCGCAGGCCCTTCGGATCGACAAGGGTCAGCCTGGCAGAATGCCGTTGCCTGCGATCAGAATGCGCGGGCATCGATCGTCCCCTTGACACAGAGTGATGCAACGAAAAGCAGAGGCAATACCGGTGATCGATTTGTTCGCCGGGCCTGGAGGGCTGTGCGAAGGCTTCTCGTCCGTCGTAGATGCGACGGGCGAACGTCGTTTTGCCGTCAAGGTCTCCATCGAGAAGGATCCGATCGCCCACCGGACGCTGCTGCTGCGCGCGATCTTTCGCAAGTTCCCCAAAGGCAAGGTCCCTGCCTGCTACTACGACTACGTCCGCGGCAAGATCAGCCGCGAGCAGTTCCTGGCGCACTCTGACATCAAGGCCGCAGCTGAGCATGCGGCCGAGGAAGCCCGCTGCGCAGAGCTCGGCGCCATCGCCCCCCAAGAGGTCGATAGCTGGATCCGCGAAGCGCTGGGCGGGCAGACTGATTGGGTGCTGATCGGAGGGCCCCCTTGTCAAGCCTACTCGCTCGCTGGCCGCTCCCGACTGCGTAGAAAGGACGTGGAGAAGTTCGAGGCTGATGCCAAGCACTTCCTCTACATCGAATACCTGCGGATCATTCAGGAGTTCGCCCCGGCGGTCTTCGTGATGGAGAACGTCAAGGGGATGCTGAACTCCACCAACTCCGGCAAGCGAATCTTCGAACAAATCCTCGCCGACCTTAAGGCCCCCAAGGCTGGGCTGAGCTATGAGATCCGCTCATTGGTAGTTAACAAGGCAGAGTGTGAGCTGAGCCCCAACGACTATGTGATCGAGGCCGACGACCATGGCATCCCGCAGAGCCGGCACCGTGTGATCCTCTTTGGCATCCGTTCCGACTTGGCGGCGGCAATACCCGCCCTAACGGAGCGACCGGGGGATTTCCTCCTTCGCAAGCAAGAAAAGAAGGTCGGTGTCAGCGCCGCCTTGGCTGGCTTACCGGAATTACGCAGCCGCTTGTCCAAGGAGCCTGATTCGCAGCAGGCTTGGTTCAACGCTGTTAGAGAGGCTCCGAACGCGCTGATCGGCTGGAGGGTACCGCTCCGCGCCACCATCGAGGCTGCCATGGAGAAGTTCATCAAGAAGGCAGAAAAGCAGTCGACCTACGGCGGTCCGTTCGTCGAGGCCGTTGTCAACCCGGGCAACTTCATGCCCAGAGATCTGCAGGACTGGTATCTCGATCCGAATCTTGGTGGTGTTTTGCACCATGAGACGCGGAGCCACATGCGCTCGGACTTGCACCGCTACATGTTCGCAGCCTGCTTCGCCGCGACGCAGAAATACGCTCCGGACCTGCGCAACTTTCCGCCTAGGCTTCTTCCTGACCACATGAACGTCGACGAGGAGACCATCCCGTTCAAAGACCGCTTCCGGGTGCAAATGGGCAAGCATCCGTCATCGACCGTTGTGGCCCACATCAAGAAAGATGGCCATTACTACATCCACCCGGATCCGGGCCAGTGCCGCAGCCTGACTGTCCGCGAAGCTGCGCGTCTGCAGACCTTCCCCGACAACTATTTCTTTGAGGGCAATCGGACGGAGCAATACGGCCAAGTTGGCAATGCCGTCCCTCCCCTGCTGGCCAAGCAGATAGGCGAGGTCATCCTGGATCTAATGACCTCTACGCGCAGGCGGCAAGCCTATCGACCTGAGATTGCATTCGGAGAGTTTTCTTCGGGCAACGGATGAAGCGTTATGGTGCGCCCCCCCCCCGCTCAGGGTTGCCGATCCATCGCCACGCTCTGGGCGCTGATCGCACCTGTGGCTGTACCACAGTCGATCCAGGCTCGCAGCACTTGAGGCAGGCCCGCGGCAGCTTTGGGATCGCGGGTGGAGCACTCCCAGACGATCAGCACCCGCCAGCCCATGTCCACTAGCTTGTAGGCTGCGCGCTGGTCGCGATCGACATTGCCCTGCAGCTTGGTCGTCCAAAACGCGGTGCGCGTCGACGGCGTCTTGGCGAATTTGCAACCCTCGTGCGCGTGCCAGAAGCAGCCGTGTACAAAGATGGCGATCTTCCGGCCTGGCATGGCGATGTCGGGCGTCCCAGGCAAATCGCGGCGATGCAACCGGAAGCGGTACCCCATCGCGAACAGCGCCTTGCGAACCCGGAGCTCTGGCAGGGAGTTCTTGCCCTTGATGCCGGACATCATCCGACTGCGCTTGGCGGGGCTGACAACATCGGCCATGGCCAGTCACGATACGCCACGTTGACCCGGGCCACAGATCAGGAGGCTTTGACCTCCGGGATGCCGTCGGCCGGCTCCGAGTAGCTAGCGCCCATCACAGCGTCCTTGCATTCCGGTCGCTTGGCCCACTCCGACACCATGCGCCCGCCCGAGGTGGAATGCAGAACCTCATTGACCTCTTTGGCCCAAGTCGCGATCTGATTCATGAGCTCTGGCGAGGCGGACTGCTTGGCCCAGATGCGATCCAGATCGATGCGCGAGCCCAACTTTTCGGAGAGCACAGCGAACGTGTAGGCGGTGACGTTGGCTTGGAAGGCTTGGAACATCGGCCGGATCATCTTTTGAGCGTCGCGATAAAGCATCGCTTTGGCGATCATCGCCTTGTAGTCGGCAACAGTCGGAAGAGGCGCCTCTTGTCCTTCGGACGGCGAGAGCTCCGCCATGAAGCGGTCGAAGTTCTTTTGCGAGCCCATGCTCACGATGTCGGGCTTGCAATCCCAGGCGTTCAGGTACTTGGCCAGGTCGGTCTTGGTGATCCGCCGCGCGGCCGGGACGGCGTCTTTCAACGCCTTGAGTCGGGCGGGCGTATTGCCCTCGCGTGCGAGCAGCGTGTTGTAACTGCCGGCGGCTCGTTCGTAAAACCATTGGCCGACCCCGTCGGGGCAGTAGACCTGGCGCGAAAGCTTCTCGATCTCGACATGGAAGGGCTTGTTGGCTGAAAGGTCGGACTGACGGACTGCGTTCTGGCTGTTGGCATAACGCGAAATATCGGACACCAAGGCCTCTTCCTTGGTGGAGTCCTGCGTCTTCATGACGATGATCTTCGCGGGTACGCGGACGCGGCGGAGATCCGTTTCGGGATGCTTCTTCTTGGTGAAGTAGAGCGAGGCCGTGGTCTGGCCGCCGTTGACGATCTGCAAACCCTTGAGCCAGGCGATGCCTTGCTCGCCCTCATTGGTCTTGCCCAGCACCATTTCGTCAGCCACGATCACGATGCCGTTGTTGTAGGCCATGAATCGCTCAGGCGCGGAGCGGAGAGTCGCTTGGATGCCCGCATTGACGCCCTTGCCCTTGACGCTGAGGAACGAGCGGACGTTGGCCTCAAGCAGGCGCGCGCCGAACTTCTCGTAGAGCAGCCTCAGCGCTTCGCCTGGGACCGCCGTCATGGCGTAGTCGTAGTCGTCGCTTTCGCCGGGTACATAGACGCAGGGCAATGGGGAGCCCGACACCTCTTTGAAGTCGACAACCAGCTCGTCGCGCGGCTTGCCTTCGGAGGTGTGCCGGTGTAGACGCTCGATGTCCATCACCTCGAGGCGCACGGCCTTGCCGCCAATGTCGCGCGTCTTGAAGCTCTTGGACTTAGCGACCCGGTCGGTGATGACGTAGACCCGGACCTGTTCGAGGTCGTTGTAGATATGCTGCAAGGTGTTGGCCAGCGAGGCCACATCGCTGGACTGATCCAGCCGCTGGGCCATCCGCCCCTCGGCGCACAGTGTCAGAAAGCGCAGGCAGCGCTCGGCGGCAACCTTCGTTTCGGAGTCCGGGATAGGAGTGGGTTCCTCGACTCCGGCATACAAGCTCACAAACAAATCGAGCTGGTCGCTGTCATCGGAGATCGAGTAGCCGCTCAGCCGCAGGATGGCGTTTCCCACCGTACCCTCATAGTGGCACTCGACCGGCTCAAAGGTCATGCCGATCTCTGACATGTGATCCATCACGATGCCGGCGAATACCAACTCCTCATAGAGCGCGCCTTCGCGCATTTGGGATTTGACGGCGGACTGCGTCTCGCGCAGGAAGTCCGGCAGGCTTGAACTCATATCGCTCCCAATTTCTTCAATGCGTCGGCGGCCTGAATGTTGGGCCCCGCGGCCTTGTCCAGATCGATCTCATAAGTGGCTCCAGTGACGCCCAGCGGGACACTGCCTGGCGTGAGGCGGGGGAAGCCTTCTTTGACTTCGACGACGCGGGTGTCAGCCAGCGCGAACCGGCGGACGTAGCGCTCCGCATGGGCGTCGAAGTAGCCAGCGGCGATCAGCCGCTCGCTCAGCAGGCGCACGGCCTCGGGTTCGCCGGCCGCGACATCGCGCATTTCCGCCACCAGCTCCGCAAGGCTTTGCCCCGTCTCGGTCTGCCGCAGCCGCGCTCCGGCCAGGAAAAGTGGCTGGCGCACGGAATCGTCGAGCTGTTCGAGCGAGCCGATCTTGGCAGGGAAGCCTGCCGATGAGAGGGTGGCTTTCACCTCAAGCGAGCCCGTGCCGATCTCGAAGTCACGCACGCCATCGAGAGGCCCCACCCACGATTCGATGGCGGAAGCCAGCGGAAGGCCAGCGTCGATGATCGCCCGCAGCAGCGTGAGCTCGCCCACCAATCCGATCTCGGATTCCGGACTCAGGGACTGAGCGCCCTTGCGCATGAACTCCTGCCAGGCGCGGATGCGCCCGAGGAAGACGCGCAGTAGCCGCTTCTCGTCGGCGCTTTGCTCGGCGTCCATTGCGTGAGCCACATCAGCCGCCATGGCGGCGAAGAGTTCCAAGCTGCCGTGTGCACTTCGGGTGAGCGCGAGCCAGGTCAGCCCGTCGCCGTTAGGCTCCGCGCGCGACACCACGAAGCCTTGGCCCTCGGGAAGCTTCTCGGCAGCGGGGATCGCCGAGGATGAAAAGCTCGCGAGGAGCGCTTCATTTTTCTCTGGGAAGCTCAGGCCGGCAAGCAAGTAGCAAGGGCCGATTGTGGCGATGGAGATGCTGCGCCAGCCAGAGGCATCCGCGCTGTCCCGCAGCGAGCGCCAGGCGAGCTCGATGTCGTCAATCAGCCGGGCCATATTCTTGTGTCCAAAGCAGGTGGTCCACCGCGTATTCGACCTTCACGCCGGAGTCGCTCGACGGGAAGCTCACGCCAAAGGCCACCACTGGCTCCTTGCGGCCAGCGAGCGCTTCGCTGCCAGCTTGCTGCGGATCGAGCGGGTAGAGCAGCAGGAGGCCGCGCTGCGGCGCTGGAGCGACGCCGTCGGCCTCGGATCCCTTGCCGCGGATGAAGCGGACCGACGGGCCGTTGGGCGTATCAGGCTCGCTGGGTTTGACGCCGTTCTTCTGACGGCCCGCGTCGGGGTTGAACATCTTCTTGGTGCGGGCCAGCGCCGCGCTCCACGCCGCGTTGTCCAAGTCGATCGCCTCGTCGCGGGGCGACAGCAACCGGCCGATCGCGTATCGGTCCGTAATGTCTTTGTCGGCGGTGCGCTTGGTCATCTTGTCGATGGTCAGGCCGCCAGAGAAGGTGTACTTGTCACCCGATCCACCGCCCAGCAGGGCGACGGTCCACGAGGTCAGCTCTTTCGTCGCGGCCATGGAGCGCACGAAGTCGCGGAGCAAGGTGCTATTAACTTTGCGGGCCTTCGGATGGGTGATGAATGACTCGAAGAAGTCGGCAATGTCATCCGCCGGCACGTCGTTCCAGAGAAAGCCTTCCCACTGTTGCTCCTGGGAGCCACGGACTCGCTTGGGGTCGATTTCGTCGGGTGCTCCGCAGGCTGCAATGAGCTTGTTGACCGTTTGGAGGTTCTGATCAAGGACCTTGCCGTCGTTGTGCATTGACACGGTTTCCAGCAGGTCGCCGCTGAATGACAACTGCAGGCTCTTGGCCGTGCGCATCTTCAAAGGCGAGGTCACCAGCAGCACTGGATGGGACTGCACGCGCAGTCCGTAGTCGCGGGGAATAGCTCCGCTCTCGGCCATTGTGTCGAATTCCTCGCGCAGCTCCTCAGATGCGTCAGCGATGTGACCGAACCATTCGACAAGCTCTTCGGTCGTGAAAAGGCGGCAAAGGTCGATGTAGCCTGGCCGGTAGCCAAACCAGCGGCCCATCTGCATCAGCGTGTCATACATCTTCGTGGTGCGCACGAAGTAGCTGGTGCACAGGCCTTCGAGCGTGAGGCCCCGCGCGAGCTTGTCGCCGCCAATGGCGATGACTTTGAGCCCTCTGGCTCCTTCCTCGGCGTAGTCCAGCGCATCCTTGGCCTTGCCGTTGACCATGCGCACGTCGATGTCCGACAGGACATCAGGCAGCTTGGCTTGGACATCGGCCCATGCCAGGACAGACGGCGGCTCTTCCGATGCCGTGAGCTTGGAGGCGATCGCCTCGGTCGTGGGAACGAAGTCAGATTCCCATAACGCGCGCAGGTCATCGAGCAATGCTGCGTGGTCGATGCCGCGGGTGATCCGCAGCTTCATCTTCTGGATGAAGTCTTCGACCTGGCGATGTACCTCCTTTTGCACGAGCGTGTAGCGCGTGACATGGACCAGCATCGAGGAGTGCTGTGCCCCTTGGCCGCGCGCTTCCCGCACCGCGCAAGCCAAGATGAACGAATGGATGGCCTGCCGCAGCGACGGCGGCAATGCGTCTTGGCCCATGTGGGCTGGCGAGTGGTCTTTCTGATGCTTGGGCGGCATCCAGCCGTCGTGCCCATCTTCGCTTGCGTGGTCCTGGAACACGCGAATCAGCGGCAAGCCGCTGCGCCCCTCGGGCGTTTGCAGGCCGAAGACGCGCGCCGGGCCAACGTAGTTCGACGGCGCGGCGAGATTGACGATGAAGGACTGTGGGAAGAGGTCGGGACCCTCCTCAGGCGTCGCGTTCTGACGGTGGATGAAGATGTTCGCGAAGGGCGTGGCCGTATAGCCGACGTAGGCCTTCTTGGCGAAAGAATTGAGGATTTTGCGGATCCGGCTGTTGATCGCCTTGGGCTCGTGGTCCTCGTCGGGTTTTCCATCGGCGCCGATGTGCTGCTCGCCGGTGTCCACCGAGGCGTGGTCGGCCTCGTCGTCGATCAACAGCAGCGGAAGGTTGGACACGAATCGCCTTCCGTGCTCGTCGGTGGCGTCGGCCACATGGCCCCGGATCCACTTGAGCAGGCGCTCCAGCACAACTTTGTGCTTCTTGACGACAAACAGCCAAGGGCGCTGCTCCGGCGTGATGGCCAAGTGTTTGGCGATCTTGGTGTTGAAGTCGCCGGTGTTGGTGCGGTTGGTTGCGCAGTTAGGCTTGATCTCGAAGTCGCGGCCGTGTTCGCCGACGCCGATCAGCTTGACGATGTCGCCAGTGGCCGAGGTCTCGTAGCCCAGGAAGCCCTCTTCGAGGCGGATTTGCGTCTGCGAGCGCAGGTTGTTGTGCAGGCCCGCCAGGATGATGATGATCTTGTAGCCGGCGTCGGCCGCCTTGCAGATCAAACCCGAATAGTTGGCGGTTTTGCCCGACTGGACATGTCCGACCACAAGCCCGCGGCGATCCCACGCCCCCGGGCGGCCAGGGTCCTCCATCCAGCCCAGGATGCGGTCGGTGGATTTGTCCAACGCATCGACGGCCGTGACGGACATCTTGCGTTCAAGCATGTCGCGGTAGCGCGGCCAATATCGCCAGTCTTTCTTGCGAGCCGAAATGAGCCAAGCCTCATGGTCGGTTGTATCCGACATGCCGGTTTCCTGCCCGATCCATTGGCTGTATCGGCGGATCAGCTCTGCAATTGCGGCAGCCTTGTCAACAGAGGCTTCGTTGCCAGGCGCGACGACCGAGGCTGCAATGTTCACCTTCTCAGTGATGAGGGCCGCCGTGATCGGGCCCATGTCCTTGTCCGCAATAAGCAAGCTCTGCGCGATGCTGAGCGCTGTTGCGGTCGAAGTGCTGAACTCTGGCATAGGCTTCTCCCCTCTTGCTGTTCTCTGCCTTAGGCTTGTTCTGGACCGCCAAGCCCGGCAATCAGCGCTGGGTAGTTTTGGAATGGCTCGGTGGACAGCAGGGAGCGCCTGGCGGCTTCGGCCGTCATGTTGCGGCGCCCGATCATGTCGGCAAAGAGCGTGTTCAGGACGGTCGCGACCGCTTCGGGCGGCTCGCCCAAGAAGCCTGTCTTGGGTGTGTCCTTGTTTTCTGCCGTGTCCAGCCAGATGCGCTGCACCGGCACCGACTCTTCGATCACCGTCAGCATCGCCTTGATCAGCGGCGCGAGATCGCCTGCGCTCTCCAGCACGGCCGCGACCGCAGGGTGCTTCGATTCGATCCTGTAGCGGATGCCATCCTTCACACGATCAACTCGCCACGCTTGCTCGATCGGGGTGTTTCGCTGCGCGGGCATCGGCGTCCCGCGGTAGGCGAACACCCGGCGGGCGCGCTCGCGCGTGTCCTCAGCCAACCGGGTCAGCCACGGGCGCAGCGCCACCGGAGGCCGGGCTGTTGATTTGCGCACATCGATCTTCCAGTCGGCGTCGGCGGTGTTTGGGATGTCGAGCTGGATGCGGGCCAGGCGGTGCGCCTCTTCGCGGTTCCACGCCTTCGAATTGCCGAGGCCCAGCCAGCCGCCAGCGACCAGCAGCCGCTCATTACGGTAGACGTAGAAGCCTTGCTGCGCGGTCCAGCCAGCCAGCCCCTCGTTCTTCTTGAACTCGTCCTTGACCAGTTTGTCGTGATGGGGCAGAACATGGCACTGCGCTACCACCAGCCCACTGTCGGACCGCATCGGTGCGGGCGGCGAGGTCCATGGCTTGGCGGGGTGTCCCGACATGAATGGATCCCAGGGCTCGATGGGGCGGTTATTGATGAGCAACTTGATGCGCGCGCGAGGGCCTTGCAGCAGGCGATGGAAGATCATCGCGAGGTGCGCTTCGACCACGACCGTCATCGCCAGGAAATCGTCCACCGTGTAGCCAGCGGTGACGATTCGGTCGAGCGTCTCCCAAAGCACCAGCGTTCCGGCCGCTTTGCCGCCGAGGCTAGCGAGATGGCGCTCGGACCCCTCGGCCGGACCTTCGAAAAGCAGCCAATCGCTTTGGGGGTCGGCAGCCAGTTCGTCGAGATCCCAACGCAAGCAGCTTAGCTCGCCGCCCTTGACGCTGGCCACGGTCAGGCGCCGGCATTGCGAGAGCGATGCGGTCTTCAAGCCCATGCCAAAGCGCCCTAGGTCGTGTACCTCGCGTTCGGCCAAGGGGTTTTTGTCGCCGAGACGCATCGCGCCTTCGAGCTCAGGGTCGCTCATGCCGCGGCCATCGTCCCGGATCAGCACGCGGCTGTCCGGCCCGTCCCACTGGAAATCGATTCGGACCTCGCTCGCTCCGGCTGAGATGCTGTTGTCGACGATGTCGGCCAAAGCCGCGGCGGTCGAGTAGCCCAGTCCCCGCAGGGATTCGAGCATCGCCATCGCGCGCGGTGGAGCGTTCCGCGTCCTCGCAGTCATATCCAATAGCCCTTTCCTGGCCAGAAGGCGAAACCGGATTCCAAGAGCTTGCGAACTAGCCGACGATGAGGGTTGTCGCTGGCTTCCACGAGCTCAATCCAGATGCGACCTGAACTCTGCCTGTCGTCGACGACCGGAATGCCAAGTGCGGCTGCCTGCGCCAGGAGTTGGTCCCGGGCCGATGTCCCTGAAGCGGCTGCTGCGTCGCTGACTTTGCGTGTGGGAGATGGCGAACCTTGCTCCTTTGGCTTTGGCGTCTGCGAAATCGAATCGGTGAAGCTGCCCTCTTCCTCTTCGCTGGTCCCTTGAACTGGCTGAGTTGATGAGCTCATGCCTGGACGCAATCCAAGCGCCAGGCGGCCGAAAGGTTCGGAGCGCGACGGATGCTGAAGCTTCTTGAGCGCTTTGGCTTCAATCTGCCGGATCCGTTCCCGCGTCACTTCGAAGCGCGCCCCGATCTCGTCGAGAGTCAGTGCTTCGTTAACCCCTATGCCGAAACGCAACCGCAGGATTCGCTCTTCTTTGCGGTCCTTGGTTGACAGGCCCGAGATGAGCCGGTCGACCGCACGACTCAGTAGAATCTCGCCGACAACGTCCGCTGGATCGGGCGACGCGTAGTCGTCGCGCGCGTCGATAGCGATCTTTCCATCGACCTCTTCCTCGTCGATGGCGGATGGTTCAGGCGCGATGCTCATCAGCGCCGCGAGCTTGTGGGATGGCATTTCCGCGCGCTCTGCCAGTTCGGCGAGGGTCGGTGCGCGGCCATAGGATGTCTCGAACGCCTGTGCAAGGCGCTCCGTGCGATTGAGCTTCTCGAAGATGTGGACTGGCACGCGGATGGTCCTGGCCTTGTCAGCGACGTGCCGACTGATCTGTTGTCGGACCCACCAGGTGGCGTATGTCGAGAAGCGAAATCCGCGGCGCCAGTCGTAGCGGTCGACGGCTTTGAGCAACCCGATGTTTCCCTCCTGCGCGAGGTCGTCCAGTGGCTCCCCGCTGTAGAGATACTTCTTGGCGTGGAAGAAGGCCAGCTTCAAATTCGCCGACGTCATCCTGTCTCGGTGCTGCCGGAAGCCGGCCATGGCGCGCGCGAACGCTGGGCAGGGAGCCGCTCCATTCGCTGCGTCTATCAGCTCCAGCAAGAAGCGCCGGTTGAGGCGCAGGCCGGCAAGGGCCTGGCGAACCTCGTGCGGCGAAGCCTGTCGTCCATCTTCGGCTTCGGTCAGAGCAGCCAGGCGACGGAGCGCTTCAGCGAAGCCGGCTTCGCCGGCGTCAGCAGTCCCTGAGTTCCTCGCTTCGCCGTCGTCTTCTGCGGTGTCTTCGGAGTCTCCAGCGACGGATTCGCCAGCTTCCAGGCCTCCGGCCGATGCAGGCTCCGGGTCAGTCTCGCCGCCGACCCATATCGTTGAGAGTTGGCGCGAACCGGCCATGGCGTCCGCTCCTGCGGCCAGGATCCTGCCAATGCCATCAGGCCAGTTCGCCAGCGCATCGAGCGCCAGGTCAAGGGCAGCTTCCATGTCCTTTGCGAGCTGGACCTCCTCGTCAGCTGTCAGCAACCGAATGCGCTGGAACTCGCGCTGGTAGATCCGCAGGGGCTCGTGACGGGGCGATGCAGCGCGGTCAATTGCGGCGAGTGCTTCATCCAGAGCTGCCTCTTCGGTTGGCGACTCTTCGGGGTCGACGAACACCTCGAAGCTCTCGTCTGCATCGGCGTATTCAAAGCGCTCGTCGACTTCGGCGCCGAGATCGTTGATGACCTTGGCCAAGTAGGCTTCGGCTTCGGGGTTTGGAGAGCGGTCCTCGTTGGTGGCCTGGGCGTAGACATCCAAAGCGGGAACGCTGCCCTCGCGAAGCGCCCGCAGCAAGAGCAGCCTTAGCCTGGCTCGCCCTTCAACATCATCTGCACGGGCAAGCGGCAGGGCCAACTCGGGCAGGTAGGCGTCGATGTCATCCCATTCTGCTGAGGAGTCGATCGGCTCGTGGGCAGTGATGGCGGTTTGGACCGCGGTGGCCGATTCAAGGACAACCTCGTCAGCCTCAGGGCGCTGCTGTTCCTCTTCGGCTTCCCATCCTGAAAGGTCGAATTCGCTGTCATCCAATCCATCGACTGCATCCGCGGGCGGTGAGGCGGGTACATGAGCAGGTTGCATCGGTGGAGCATCTTGCCCAGGGGTCTCCGCCGTTGCTTCCTTCCTGATTGGCAGAGTCGCCTCGTCAGCCAGAACAGGAGCGCAAGGCTGTGTCGGTTCGGAGGCGCGTTCAGGCCCTGATTCGAGTGCGACTTCTGTTGGCGAGTAGTGACAGGCCGGCGGGCGAAACGCCTGGAGGACGGCAGCCGTAGCGTCCGATCCGGACGCGATGGCGATATCAAAGGCCGTTCTGCCTGAGCGGTCAAGCATGCCGTGGTCTGCTCCGGCGCTCAGCAGCAGCTTGCAGACCCCCGGCTTGTCGCGCGCGGCTGACAGCATCAGCGGCGTCATGCCGCTGGCATCGCGGGCGTTGAGGTCGTCGCCGCGGTCGATGTGGATCTGAACGGCGCTCTCGACACCGGCCATGACGGCCATCCGCAGGAACTGGCTAAGAGGCCGGGCGCCGACGACTTTCACCCCGTTCACCTGGGCGAGCCTTTACCGCCCGCCTGATGCGCGGACATCCACTGTTTGTCGTTTAGCGCGCTGTCACACTCCTTCGTGGGGCGCCGGTCATGGCCAAGCACTCGTTCTTCCCTTATGGCTGAAGTAACCATTCTGACTCGTCCGTCCCTCGTTTCGATCACCTCGCGGGCCTGCCTGCAACCTGCCCGGTGGATGCGAGGATGATCGCGGACAGGTAGCTCATGCGGTGACCTGGATACATATCCAGACTCATCACGACTTCCGTCCCAGGGGAAGTGCATAGGTGGGCGGTGCCGCGCGTTGACCTCCTCCTTGAAGCAACCCAGGCCGAGACGCGATGCGAAGCACTTATCCACGGCCGCGCGATCGGCGCCTCAAACGCAAGACTCGCGTGGCGGTGGGTAAGCCGACTGTGGCAGCTGTAGCGGGCGTCCGCACTGCTGACGACGACGGCCGGCCCGCTGACGGTCTCGACCGTCACCACTGCGGTTGCATCGTGCAGCCGCCTGGCGCAGCATGCCGCCCATCAACCGCTGGCTGAGTCAGCCCGATGGATGCGCGTTACGCATCGCCCTGCCCGCTTCGGCGGGTGCCCCAGCCGGCCTGATCTCCTGCAACCCGGCGGCCGCAAGGTCTGGAGATACGCGTCCGAGGTCGGCTCTGCCGACGTGTCCTGCCCCAGCCGAGCCGACTGGCCAGCGTGTGTTTCCTGCCCCAACACGGCAGCGATGCGCGCGCCAAGGTCGACATCAAGCCCTGCTGCACTCCTGGCGGCGCCGTGCCGCAACCTGCTGCGCCAACCGATAGCGTCGTCACTACGCGGCGCGGGCCGGTAGTGACGACGCTGAAACTGCCCCAGTTCACCTGGGTACAGGCCTGGGCTGTCGCAAGTGACGGCCCCACGTGACGGGCTCTCGAGCCCTTGAACCAGGCACCCGTAGCCTTGCCAAGCCTTCCGGCTCCAGGCAGCAAATCTCTGAAGCTGCGCCAGCAGCCAAGTCTCCAGCCAGCGCACCGCTTGCCGGTGCACCCAGCAGGTCCAAGGCATGGACTTGAACCGATGGACGGCCACGCAACAGCGGGCCCCATCGCGGCCAATGCTGCGTGCTGCAGCGGCCACGTGCGATCAATTGAACCTCAGCACAAAACGGGAGTGGTGTCCCGTGTCCCTTGTGGTTCCCGCAGCGCTCAGGCGCTCGGGACGGACAGAAACACTCACCAGACCGACCACACACCTGCGACAACGAGATGAAACGACTACAGGGGCAACCGTTGGCTGCCCCCTTCAACGACAGGCCCGGACAGGACACAGACAAGGCAGCGAATGCGGGATTTGAACTACCAACTCAAGCAACTGTGTCACCGCAACCGAGACGGCAGCTTCGCCACGCAGCGCGATCGCGAGCGAGTGCTGGCCCTGGCTGCACGCCAGCTGCAGCAGGCAGGTTTTCGTCACCTCGGCGCCACCAGCCTCAAGCCCAAGCATGTGGACGCGTTACTGGCACGCTGGCAGAGCGAGGGACTTTCGACCGGCACCATCAAGAACCGCATGGCGGCCCTGCGCTGGTGGGCCGAGAAGATCGACAAAGCCAACGTCATCGCCCGAGAGAACCACGGCTACGGCATTGCCAATCGCCAATACGTCACCCAGATCAGCAAGGCAAAGGAGCTGAGCAGCGGCGACCTGGCACGGGTAAACGACCCCTACAGCGCGATGTCTTTGCGGCTGCAGGCCGCCTTCGGGCTTCGGCGCGAAGAATCGATCAAGATCCGACCGGAGTGGGCCGACAGGGGTCAAGTGCTGGCTCTAAAGGACAGCTGGACCAAAGGCGGCAAGCCGCGAGAGGTGCCTGTCCGCAATGCGGAACAGCGCCAACTGCTCGACGAAGCCAAGAAGCTCGCCGGCCACGGGAGCCTGATCCCAGCGGACAAGACCTACGTGCAGCAGCTACGGCGCTTCGAACACCAGTGCGCACAGGCTGGTATCCACCGCGTACATGGTTTCAGGCACCAATACGCCCAGACCCGCTACAAGGAACTCGCCGGCTGGTCCGCTCCTGCGGCCGGCGGGCCAACGTCGAGTGAACTGACTTCCGAGCAGAGGGAAATAGACCGCGAAGCGCGCCTTACGATCAGCGCCGAGCTGGGGCACGACAGGGAGCAGATCACGGCCGTTTACCTGGGCCGGTGAATAGGAAGCGGCAAGTTTTACCGCCGCTTTAAGGCGGGAGGAGCCAGTCAGAGCAGCCTATAGCTATGCGGGGCACTGAGGACCTCAATTCACGTCTGGGCGGTGTCGCTGCTCCAGTGACTGCTCACCTGTTGCGCGAACGGGCGCTTCCGACCCGGAAGAGACGTCACCTATCCCGATATCGCCACCCTGGAGCTGTCGGTCGGACAACCCAAGGCTGAGCCTGCCGCACGGCAGGCGATCAAGCCGCCCCCCTCCGCAGAGGGTCACGCCGCTGATGCACGCCTTGGCCGAGAGGAGCATCGCAGAGGAACTGGTGTCGTCAGCACTGCTCATGGGCAGCGACGACGACCTCGTCGCTCAGCCAGTGAACGGCAACTCGTGCAGCATCTTGTCCAAACGCTCTGCGAACACCTTGCTGCGCGGTTCATCGTCCTTGATGACTTGCAAGGTTGCCCCGACGCCACGGGCAAACGCATCAACCAGCCCACGAATCGACACCATGACGAGATGCTCGACGTCAGCCTTCTCGGCCACCTCAGGCAGGAACTCGTCGCCGTAGCCAATCTGGCGCTTGGCCTTGCCTTCTTTGTGAAGGTCAGCTTCGCTACTGTAGGTGTGCACCAGCGCGCACCGCGCGGCATAGAGCTCATTGCCTGGGAGCGTCAGCGTTGGGTTCTTGTTGGCGTCCCGAAACTGAAGATACCTCTCGGCCCAGGCTACGAAATCGGCGCGGGTCGCCTTATCCTTGCCAGCAGGCATCGTTAGGTGCGCCATAGCGTCGATGCCGCTGTACACGAGGATGAGTGTCGCCCTGTACGACTTACGTTCCCACGCGTCATTGACGTCCTTGATGATGCCGTTGAGAAGGACGTTGTAGAGCGGGTCGACGGCGTTCATATGGCCTCAAGCCCCGCCTGCTTCCGGTCTTCAGACGGCGTCCTGCTGGGGCTCATCGGACCTTCAGCTGGGACAGATAGGCAGTGGCAACCTCAACGCAGTGTTTCAAGCTCGGTCGATACCCGGATGCTGCAATGGCTTCGAAAGCCGCCAAGAACCCTGTGCCAGGTCGCGCAATCTGCTCCAGGAATCGGTCTCGGTGCCGCATCAGGAAAGGCGCGGCGGCTGACAGCGCGGCGGGCTCTCGCTCAACCACCAAGGAGAGGTCGAACAGATCACGCGCAGTAGCTCGGTCCCCGCGGTGGTACATCTTTTTGGCGATAACCTCTGCAGCCGTCTCGACGCGCACCTGGCGCCCTTGGATTTCCCACCGCTCCCAGGCTTGATCGGTCAGGTTCGGTGCCGCTACGAAGTCGATTTCGCCCTCCTCGAACTGCAGCTTGACGAACGAGCCGGGCATCTCCGTGTAATCCTGCGTCAACGATGCCGCCGTGTCACTCAGGCGGGGAGTTACGTAGCCCAGGTACTGCGGGTCTGGGACAAAGATGTCGATGTCCTTGCTGATGCGGTGCCCGTACCTGAACATCAGGACGGTTCCGCCACCGAAGGTCCAAAACGGATCCGGGATTCCCCCATGGCACTGGATGTCGTCGATCAGGCGCAGCGCGCGGTGGAACAGGGCCTCCCAGGGGCCGGACGGCAGCGACCTCATCACGCCCACAGGCTCTGCCGGTGCACAGCCAATGACCTGGCGAGCCTCGCAACGTTGCGCCACACCGTCTTGGGCGCCAAGCCCTCGTTGGTGGCGGCTTCCTCCACGGCCATTACCACCAACGGCACCGGCGCCTCATCAAGCAGATGCGTCAGATGGGCCGCGTAGCGCTTCGGCACACTGCCACTCACCAGGGCGTGACCAAGCGTCTCGGGCGGCACCTCATGGACATAGCTCACGCTGGCGCTCTTTGCCGCCATCCATAGGCCTCTCTTGCGAGAGCGCGCCGCCGGGTTAGGCGGATCGAAGTCCAGTCCCAACACAGCCAGCACCTGGACCACCCGGTTGAACCCCAGGTCGCTCAGAGCGCCCGACTCCAGGCCGACCAGCGTCTGCCGCGAGAGACCGCTCAACTGGGCGAGCCTGGACTGCGTCAATCCCAGCGCCTCGCGACGCTCACGGATGACGGCTCCCAGGTTGGAAAGATCCACCGCTTAGCCTCCGGAGATGTCTAATATTTTGGACATTTTATTGCCTCCGAGGCGATCAGTCCAGGCGCTTGCCAGCGGCGCCTTAGGCCACTCGCTGTTCACAGCCCGACCAATCAACGGCGTGGCTAGGCGAGACTGCGGCCGAACACGGCTCCCAGTCACACCGCACCACAACACGAGCACCTGCGTTCTCTTGAGTCTCTTCGCCGGTCCTCCAAAGATTTCGCCCGGCCAGCCGCAAAGCTGAACCGGGCGACAAAGCTATCAAGAAGAGAAGCCCGGCAAGCCAGCCCATCGGCCAGCCCATCGGGAGTCCCTCCCTCACCCCGCCGTCACCACCTCCTTCCAGTCGCTGGCCGGCAGCTCGATGAGCTTGCCTCCCAGCGCCTCGAAGTCGGTGGCCCGGTCGTAGTCCATCACCTCCTGCGAATAGTGGGTGACGGCGTTGACCAGGCCGTAGGCGGTGAGGTCACCTTCGACGACGAGGTGTCGCAGCACCCCTGAACGCTCGGCTTCGTTGAGCGTGTAGCGGTTGGCCAGCACCTCGACGGCCTTGACCGGGTCACCAGTCAGGGGGATCTCGCGAGTCTTCTGCATCTTCAGAGCGATCTGCCGGAACGTCGCTTCCGAGACGGCCGCCTCCACCACGTCCCGTACCTTCAGGAAGAAGGCGCGGTCATCGGCGGCGAGCGTGTCATCGCGGTAGACGTTCACCGATTCGGCTTCCACCCCAAGCGCTCGACCGACATGGGTCTTGCGCAGGCTATGGTCCGAGGCGATCAAGCCGTTGCGGCACACTAGGCGGAAGATAAGCGGCTGCACCGACAGAGTGCCGCAACCCACCTCCGAGTTGGTGATGACTATGCCGGCCTGGACGATGTCGCCAGGAGCGACCTCGAAGTTGACGCGAGGCGTGACGACCTTCAGGTACATCTTCGTGTCGGTGAGTTCCACCGACTCGAAGCGCGCACCGTCCAGCCGCTGCAGGATGGGCAATACGTTCTCTGCGAGGTCGAAGTTGTCCAGCCGCCGGTAGCGGTCAGACAACACCGCCCTCACCTGCCCGTCCAGCGTGCGGATCATCCGGCGGTCGCCGTCCGACTGCAGCCAGGTGTTGACGTTGCGGTCCAGCAGTTCGGGCTGCTCACCGCGCATGCGCTCAAAGTAGGCGAACGGGATCTTGAGCTTGTCAGCCAGTTGCCGACGCGCCAACTCCGTCACGCCGTACTCGCGGGCCACTGCCGTGTCCGCACTGCGGACATCGACCAGCATCTTCAGCGCTCCACCGTCATCGGTGCGGCACTGAAGCAAGGACGAAGGAACGACGAGGTCGCGCTTGGAGGACATCTGGCGCTCGAGTTCGCCAGCCAGATCAACGAGGTTACGTCCGGTTTTCATGGGAAAGGCTCCTAGGAGAACGCGAGGACGGCACCCCGCCTAGCGGGGATGCGCATCCCCGCTGGGGTGGTGAACCGGACCGGGAGGAACCCCGGGCCGGAAGAGGTGCACGGCAAGCCGTGCGTTGGGAACGTAGAGAAGACCGGCCTACAGGAGGCCGCGTTCAGCAAACGACACCAGGTCATTGCCGCCAACGATGACGTGGTCGAGGACCCGCACATCGATCAACTGCAAGGACGAGCGCAGCGACTGCGTGAGGTACTCATCAGCCCGGCTGGGCTCAGCCACTCCGGAGGGGTGGTTATGAGCCAGGATGACCCCGGCCGCATTGAGCGTCAGGGCGCGCTTGACGACTTCTCGCGGGTAGACGCTGGTCTGGGTCAGGGTGCCCCGGAACAACTCCTCCGCCGCGATCACCCGGTTGTGGGCGTCCAGAAAGAGCACGAAGAAGACTTCATGCTCCAGCCTGGCGAGCTTCACCCTCAGGTAGGTGCGAACATGGGCCGGCGAGCTCAGCGCATCCTGCCGCCGTAGCGTCTCTGCCAAAGAGCGGCGCACCAGTTCGGTGGCCGCCTTGAGCTTGGACGTCACATGCGGCGAGCCATAGGACTGGCCGCTGGGCTCATGCAGCAACCTCGCAAGGCTGCCGCTTGAGTCTTTCAACAGATGCTGGGCGTGACGCTGGCCCACCAAGACACCCAGCAAGCCGGTGTCGGACAAGGACTCGACGGGCGAGTCAAGATCGCAACTCATGGAACTCTCCTTCGCGAAAGGTTGGGAGAGCTCCTCCCCCCAGGGAGCGAACTCCCCAGGGGGTGGATGGATGGATGACAGACTGACGAGGTCAGAACGGGATGGACTCGTCTGCCACTTCACCCTCGGCACCCGTAGCGGGCGCTGAGGACTCGGGCAGATCGACGGACACACCGTTGACCTTGGCGAACTTCACACGCAGCAGGCGGCCCTTGATGGCCACACCGGGCTGCCCCTTGTTCTCACCTTTTTCGAAGGTGAAGATCTCGGGGTAGATGTCGGCCAGCCGGAAGCCGACGATGACACGCCTTTCAGCGGCCACATCGTCTCCCAGCATGCGCACGACTTTCTGCGCCTGAGCACCGCTGACGCGGCAGTCGAACTTGGTATAGCCGACATCGTCGGCACTGCCGCGCATGGCCGAGATGGTGCAGGCGATGAACTCCTGACCGTTCTTGGGCTTGATGACACGGACGCGGTTGAGATAGCCAACGCCTTCAACGTGCAGGTTGAAGTAGTTGGCCTGCGCCTGAGCAGGTGCCGAAGACGGCGGGGTGGATCCCGCTGCACTTGCCACTTCAGGCGTGGAGGACGTCGCTGTGGCGGTGCCCGCTGAGGCAATGGCCTCGGCACCGGACGCTGCCGCGGGGCGACGGATGAACTTCCTGGGAACTTGGATCGGGTTGAGCATGATGGACTCCTTGGTTACACACGTGGATGCCCGTGCAACGGGATGCCCATCCCCGTACGGGGAAGGACATCCCCGGGCGGGTTGAGGAAAGGACAAGTACCTCCAAGCCTTGCGGCCACCGGATCTCGGGAGATCGTTCCGGTTTGGGCGGTGCGTGACGTGCACCGGACGGGCTGGCTCAGCCAACGGGAGATTCGGTCCATGGTTCGGTGGGCGTGCCCTGTCAAAGGCGCGGCTTGATGAGGACTCGGTGTCATGCTGCAGGCACCTGCGCATCCGATGCAACTCCACTGCGGACGCCTTCTGCAGCCAAGTCCAGTTAGGCCATGCGAAGTTGCAGACTCACGGATCCAGCCGAGGTCATGGTGACCCGAAGGTCGTAGCCACGGAACCGGCACTGGCCGCCGCCGGGAAGGCGGGCGGCCGCGGCAGCCGAAACCTCATCAGACGCGATGGCCCTGAGCATTTGCCACTCGGCAGCGCTGGGCTGGCGATCCACATCGACGACGCTGCTCACCCTGACCGTTGCGGCCGCCTCAGACCCTGCGCCGTCGAAGTTCCACGGACCGTTCACAGCAGTGCCACCACCGGCGAGTCCTGCCCCGGCGCATCGATCTGAGCAGGCGCACTGACGCCAAGAGCCGCTTTCAGCTGACGCAAGTCGCCAGGCTGCTGCGCCCTGCGGCCCAGCGAATGCCGTGGCCTCACCTGCCCCATCAAGACCGGCTGGGGGACATCGCCGAACAAAGCCACGGCAGCGCGCACACGCGCCTGTGCTGCCTCATCCGCATCGGGCAGATAGTCGCGCCGGCTAAGCGGCAGGAGTTCATCTCGCCGAAGTCCGCGCTCCCAGGACGTGGACTCCAGAAAGAGTCTTCGCAGGCGGCGTCTTGGCTGCGCGATGGCCGCGTGGCCTGCCTCGTCGCTCAGCCGGTCCCTGCGAACGAGAGACAGCACCATGCAAACGTGCATGTCGAATGCCATCACGGCCTGCGCCGCCGCGTAGCCATAGGGACTGCCAAAGCCCAGCTCCAAGGTCATGGGCTGACTGGCGGCGATCACCGAGAGGTTCAAGCCGCGAAGGCCCAGCCGATCAAACTCCTCTTGCCTGGCTGCGATCCCCTGCTCGATCTGCGCACGCACCTCGCTGAGGTCCTCGTGAGCCCGGACCAGGAACCAGTCGGCATAGGGGTTGTCATGGGCCGAGAGCATCCACACCGCTCGCAGCGCCGCGGCACAACGTCGTGCTCCGGGGATGGCGGCCGTGCGCCGGGCCGCATCGGCAGGCCGGCCCACGAACAGGCGCCAAGCCTCACGAGTGTGCAGCGTCATGGTGTCGACGGCCTGACCACCGAGACGGCCGGATTGCCTGGACGGCACAGAACCCGGGCTGGCGGGATGGCTCGTGCTGATCGGCTTGCCATCGGTTGCGGCGCCGGCCGCCCATGGCTGCGGCAGTGCGGCAAGCGCCTCAGACGAGCCGCGGGTCTGAAGGACCGCTCCGGAGTTTGTATTGGCCTCTTGAGAGCGGGCAGCCAGCGGCGCGGGATCAATGGTTGAAGTCATGTTGGCTCCTTGGTGGTGGGGTGCGGGACGGACTTGCTGGTGGCCTCAAGCCTTGCGCTTGGCCAGTCGTTGGCTGAGGTCAGCCAGGAGTTCGCGGGCTCGCTCGCGCTGGCCCTGCTCACCGACCTGGGGGTCGGCAAGGGCGCACGGCGATGGCCCAGGAGTTGGCCCTCCTTGCTGAGCCTGAAGGTCTTGGCGTTTCGAGGTGCCGGAGGACTTCGCATGCGTCCGCAGTGCGGACACCCTGGGGGCGAGTTCGGGTACGAAGCGGCCCTCGGCGGCGCGCTGAATCAGGCTGCGCAGATAGCCCAGCGGGCTGCGCACCCTGCTGGCTGTGCCAGCCTGGTCGCGGCTGCCAGCGGCCTGCAGTCGGCCGGCCAACTCGTCCAGCAGGAGCTGCCGGTCGAAGTCCGTGGCCTGCAACATGCGCCACGCCGCCTCGCGCTCCTGAGGCAGCAGCTGTTCGGGGAAGCGCAGCTCACCACCACCTGCCTGGACCGAGCCGCCAGGAAGTTGTCCACAGGCCCAGTCCTCACGCGCGCGGTGTGGTGGTGGTATTTGTACTGAATCACTTGTACTCAATACCTTTACTGGAATGGCGGTTTCGTCAAATCTGTAATGGCGGTTTCGTCGAATCTGGGATGGCGCTTTGCGCAAGTCATGGATGTGGCGATCCCGCAGACTTGATTCGACGTTTTGCGCAATATGGACGGAGGGTTCTCCGCACACTGCACCCTGACCCCGTGAATGGGCGCCCTGGACGTCCGTGGGTGCCGCGCTGAGTCGGCTCAGCAACTGCTCCAGCCGCACCATGACGAAGAGCACGGGCGGCCATCCGCGCAGGCGCTCCCGCCACAGCTCTGCTTCGGTCAGCAGGCGCCGGGCTGCCTCGTGTTCGCGTCGGGTCAGACCCAGCTCCAGCCACCAGCGTTGGGCAGAACAGACCACCCAGGGACCTGCTCGTCTGCGCAGTTGAGTGCGCGTCTGGTACAGCGCCTGGGACAGCATCAGGCCGGCGTGGACGCCGCCACCCGCTACGGCGAGGCTCCTGTGAAAGGCCACTGACGGGCCCAGCAACTCAGCCAGCACGCAAGGGTCCAG
>Ga0315902_10003516_pt1 | contig 23316 bp, 30 predicted proteins | sample LakEriMetagenome_9_FD_203523 | JGI IMG/M metagenome (GOLD analysis project Ga0315902, IMG submission 203523) | Freshwater fungal communities from buoy surface, Lake Erie, Ohio, United States - Buoy 12 MA117 | ecosystem: Environmental > Aquatic > Freshwater > Lake > Lake biofilm | place: USA... | reverse complement strand
CTAGGAAGCAAAAAGAGATATGCTCTAGCTTTTGCTCTTTCAGCAATAGGAATGAAAACTGGACCTTGTTCAGATATTCTTTTTGTAGAGGATGAAATATGGAAATGGAGAATGCCTGATGAGTATTCTGTTCTTGCTTACTATAACGGAAATCCGGAAGAAGCTTTAAAAACAACCAATATACTTATTAACTCCCCTATATTTGAAAAGATATTTAAGGGTGAGCAGGATCGTATAAAGAAGAATCTAGATTTTTATCAGAAAGCTATAGATAGAAAAAACGGAATAGAGGAGCCAGCTGAGGAATTACAGGAATCATAGGCCTACTCGGATATATAACATAAAAAGTTATATAAAATGAGAATTCTAAGATTTGAGCAGTTCCTTAACGAGTCCACTTACAATGTTGGTATACCTCTTTATAGAGGATCTAGTTTTCAACCGGAAAGAACTATAAAAAGAAATAAATTTATAGGTGAATTAAAAGATCTCCTTTCGCAAGTTGCAAACGGAACATTATCTGAAATCACTGTTATTGCAGAAATACCAGCACAAGGTAAAAATGCTCCACAATATCTGAAAGACATATATTCAGAAATGGGATATGATCCATCTAAAGAAATGGAAGATGAATACGATCCAGAGACTGATGTTTATATGGGAGATAGAAGTAGAACAGCGGATGAGCCTACAAGAAATATATTTATAGACTCTGAATTTTTAGTTAAAGATGTAGATGAAACTAGAGGAGTAATTATAGCTGTACCTTATTCTTTAAAGAGAAAGAATGTTATGGTTGAACTTACTCCAGATATTATAGACGAGGCTTTTATTAAATAATATGGACTTTGAAGATTTTTACATAGCAAAAATAGGGGATCACACTTTTATTTTAGAAGAATGTAAAGATTTACCAAAAGGACTTTCACAAAGAGAGCATCTCCACGAAAACGAGGGGATGCTTTTTAATTTTAATGATTCCGGTTATAAATCTTTCCATATGAAGGGGTGTATGATACCTCTTGATATAATATTCCTTAAAGAGGGTAAGATCGAAAAAATATATCACAATTGTAATCCTTGTGAATTAAACGAATGTGAGAAATTCGAACATGAATCCGCTGACACTGTAATAGAATTAAAAGGCGGAACTTGTAATAAGAACAATATAAGTGAAGGGCTAATCTATAGGCTCATGTAGGAAACTTTTCCAACCTTTTGCTGTTAAAAATATACGACGTGGTATAGCGGGGAGTATATTTCAATTTTAAAAACAGAAGATATAAATAATGTCATCAAATAAAGAGATAAAGGTTCTATCTGAGAGAGAACACATTTTATTAAGACCAACAGTTTATGTAGGAAGTGTAAAGCCCACTGACGAAAAGACCCCTATAATAAGAAATAACAAGATTTTTATTGAATCTAAGAAGCTTTCGGTGGGAATGTATAAATTATTCGATGAGGTTTTTTCAAATGCTTTAGACGAAGCTAAACGTATGAATGGCAAAATGAAAAGCATTCATATAGAAGTGAGTACGAAGGATAATAGTATTTCTGTTAGAGATACGGGGAATGGTTTTTATAAAGGAACAGATATCAATAAAGTCAGCGGTAAGACAAATATAGAAACCGCAGTTTCTCAACTTAGAGCCGGATCTAATTTTGAAAATGATGATGTTGAGGAATCATTAGTAGGTACTAATGGGATGGGTGTTAGCTTAGTGAATGTTCTTTCAAAGTATTTTTCTATAGAAACAATAAATGAAAAAAATTATTATTTTCAAGAGTGGAAAAACTACGAAGGTGAATCTCCTAAAATAGAAAAGAACATATCAAAATCTAAAACAGGGACAACGGTTAGATTTAAGCCTCTTTCTGATGTTTTTGGATATGATAAATGGGATAAAGAGGTTCTTTCATCTATTCTTATACTAAAGTATGATCTTATAAAAAGAGATTCAATTCTTTCTAAACTTGATATGGATCTTATTTGGGACGGAGAAAAGATAGATCTTAATGTTGAGTTTTTACCACAGGAGTGTTTTAAAATAAACACAGAGATAGGACAAATAACTATATGGGAAAAGTATGAAGGATCAGGACCTATAAGTTTTGTAAATTCTGCTATGTGTACTGGTATTCACCAGAAGATAATAAACGACTTTATTAACAATAAACTTGATGATACCTTAGGACATCACTTTTACGATTCTATGATCGTTCTTAACTTGCCTCCTAAATATGTAAAATTCGGGGATCAAAACAAAACTAGATTTGTTACAACTAGAGAGGAAATAGAAAATTTATTAACTAATAAATTTGGATCAAAGCTTCAGGGACTTTTTAAAACAGAGCTATTTGATAGAATACAGAAGAAAGTAGACGAAAGAAAAAATGAGGGATACGTAAAAAAACTGAGAGCAGAAAAGAGGAAGGTTAATCTTAAACATTCACATAAATATTTTCCAGCACAAAAAGCAGTAGCTGAAAATCTTTTTATAGTTGAAGGATTATCTGCTATGGGATCTATATTACAGAAAAGAAATCCAAAGGATGATGGTGTATATGCTTTAAAAGGTAAAATAAAAAATTGTAGAAATATAGGGGATTTATCTGATAATAAAGAGATACTTGAATTGATGCAAATTTTAGGATTGGACCCATCATCTAGAAATAATGAGATAGTGGGTTACAAGAAAATAATAATTGCAACAGATCCTGACCCCGATGGATCTCACATAACATCACTTCTAATAAATCTATTTTATAGATGGTTTCCTATGGTAATTAAAACAAAAAGATTGGGGTTTTTAAAAATCCCTCTTGTATCTGTGGGTGATTTAAAAAAGAGAAAGTATTATTGGGATTTGGACGATTTCAAAAAATCTAAAACTACAGGTAATATAAGATACTTAAAGGGATTGGGTTCACTCTCTTTAGAAGATTGGGAATGGGTTATGAGTAACAAACAATTGATATCTATAGAGGAGAGCGAGGATAGTAAAGAAAAACTAGATATGGCATTCGGTGATTCTTCTGAGTTAAGGAAAAAATGGTTATCGAATACCAAGTAGAGATATCTAAATATTAAATGGATATATACTGAGATGATTCTAAAGTTAAAAGATTTTATTATAGAGCAGGAAACAACTGGGGGAGAAGCCTCTTTATCTGCTCCTTCTACAAGTTCTAAAAAGAACTTAACCATAAATTGGTTAAAGCCAGATCTAGGTGAGGAGATATCACATTATGATGATAAGGCCAAATTAGAATTTTATCAACATAATATAACAATAGGGAATAAAGACATAGGTAGAACCGCTCCAAGAGCAACTAAATTCTATAAATACATTTCTGAACCTTTTAAAAAAGGTCACTTTGAAAATGTTCCTATAGTATCTGAAGGAAGTTTTGATGTTAACAGTATACAAAACTTTATGGTTTATGAATTTGATAATATAGTTAACGGAGCTTATGGAAGAGCTTATGGAGATGTACTTATCAAAACAACCGAAGAACTAAAAAAGAGAGGAAAACTTGATTTGCCCGCTCCAGTAATAATAAAATTTATAAATTTCGGAGAAACTAGAACATCAGAAGAAGCTAGTTATTATTTATTCTCTGGGAATAGAATTGCAAATTTAGCACTTCAATATAATATACCTATAAAAGCTTGGGTTGTTGATTTAATACCTTCAAGAAGAGATGTTAGACAATTTGCTGAACAATCTGGTTTAACAGCAGATCCTAATAAATTCAAAAAACTTCTAAGAAGAGAAACAGGTAAAGAAAGCATTGACGATCTAAATGCTAGAGAAAGATTTAAAATCATCCAGTCTCTTAAGAATTTTTAATCTACCTTTATGGTATGAAATACAATACTAGAATGGGATATTGTTGTCTTTGTCTTTCCCTCGAGAAAGAAAAGGTAACAACAAATAGAGGAATGATTAAAAAAACATTCTTAGAGAAGGGAATAGAATACGTCTCCGAATTATGTGTTAAAAACACAGAGGATCTAATAAGGATCATAAAATTTAACGGAGAGAAAGGAATAAGAATGTATCGGATGAGTTCAGATATGTTTCCTTGGATGTCAGAATATGAAATATCGGATCTTCCAGACTTCGGAAAAATAAAAAGTAATCTCAAAAAAGCTGGCGATCTTTCTAAAGAGTTAGATCAGAGATTAAGTTTTCACCCCTCGCCATATTGTGTTATTGCTTCAGAGAATCCTTTAGTTGTACAAAAATCTATAAAAGAACTTAGACAACATGCAGAAATAATGGATATAATGGAATTAGATAGAAGCTATAAATATCCCATTAATATACACATAAACACTACTAAGCCAAGTAAGGATGAAGCAGCTTTTAGATTTATTAGATCATATAATGATCTTCCCGATGGCGTTAAAAAAAGACTAGTAGTTGAAAATGATGATAAAAAAAGCCAATTTACTCCTTCAGATTTATATAATATGATATATAAGAAGGCTGGAATACCTATAACTTATGACTTTTTACATCATAAGTGTAATCCAGACGACTTATCTGAAGTAGAAGCTTTAGATCTTTGTATTTCCACATGGCCTAGTAATACAACAGCTCTAACTCACTTTTCAGATTCAAGAAAGCTCTTTGAAGATTCTACTGCTAAAGAAGTAGCACACTCCGATTGGATTTGGAGTAAAATAGAAACTTATGATAGAGTTTTCGATATAGAATTAGAGGTGAAGATGAAAGATCTAGCCTTGTTGAAATACTTAGATGAATGGAAGAAATAGATTTAACTAATTCCAGATGGAGTCCAGAAGATGAAATATACCTTCTGAGTGTGGTTGAGGGTATAAGAGATAATTATCCTGAAGCAGATTTAGAAGAAGAACTAAAAAATTCGGGGTATTTGCTAGAGGATCTTAAAGATCCAAATAAGATTGTTTTATTTATGAAGATCCTGAATGAAAAATATCCGGATTGATGAAAATATTAAAAAACGCAATCTTTTTTCCCTTATATCTATTATTTGGGTTTTTTATCTATGCCCTTCTATTTTTCTATGAATTTCCTCTTATAATTTTTAATATTTTTTCAACAACTAAAAAGGATAAGATTGGTTAACTACTATGAAATTCTAGGCGTACAAGATAATGCCGACCATGAAACTATAAAGAAAGCTTATAGGATAATGGCTAAAAAATATCATCCGGATAAAAATAATGATCCTAATGCTGAAGAGCAGTTTAAAAAAATAACAGAAGCTTACGAAAACATAGGAGATCCAGATAAAAGAAAGGATTACGACAGGAAGAGGAGTTTTAAAAACCATTTTTTTGACGGGTTTAGTAATTTCGGATGGAATGATACTGGAGGATTTGATAATTTTGGTAATAGATCACATAAAGATCCTTTCTCTAATCACTATAATCCAGATTTTAATCAAGATCCTAAAGGAAGTCACTTGAATATAACACTTAAGGTTACATTCGAGGATGTTATGAATGGTGTTATTAAAAAAATAAAGCTGAAGAGGGACAAAAAATGTGGCCCTTGTAAAGCAACAGGATCTGAGGGAGGTTCTTCGTTCCAAACGTGCGGAACATGTAATGGATCTGGGTATGTTTCAGTAAATAGAATAAATGGATTTGTTCAAGTAAATAGTGTTGCTTCATGTAATATTTGTGGGGGTACAGGAAAATTAGTATTAGAAGCTTGTTTATATTGTCTAGGAAATGGATTATTAAACGATGATGATATTATAGAAATAAATATTCCGGCTGGTTCTTCTGATGGTATGCAATTTGTTGTTGCAAATAAAGGAAATGATGGCAAGGGTAACGGACTTCCTGGAGATTTATATGTCAAAATAAAAGAAATTCCTAGCGATAGATTTATTAGAAAAGGAACGGATCTTGTCGAAGCTAGAGAGATATCTTTTATAGATGCAGTACTAGGGAAAAATATAGATGTGCAAATGCCAGACGGCGAAAAACTAAAAGCCGTTATATCTCCAGGAACAATACCAGGAACAATACTTAAATTCTCTCAGAGGGGTATACCTAATTTAGGATATGGAGGGAGAGGTGATTTCCTTATAGAGATAAACATAAGAATACCTTCATATCTTTCTGAAGACGAGAAGAGATTTATGGAAGAATTAAGAGAATACGACATTTTTAAATAAAATAAATATGGAATCTTTTATATTTTTTATACTTTCAGTTTGGGGTTTAACCCATATATTAGTATCATCTAAAATTTTTGAAGGTCTTAGGAATTGGCTATTGATATCATTTCCTTTCTTTGGTGAAATGCTCAACTGTTACCAATGTACTTCATTCTGGACTTCGATTATTCTATACTTCTTTTTTAACAATCTACATATAGATTCGGTATCTTTCCATATTATGAATGGATATAGAATTGGTGTTGATTGTTTATTGTGGGGATTTATTGGATCTGGATTAGTTTCTTTTATAGCACTAATAATGTCTATAATGATTAAAAAGACTAAATAGTTTTTTGATATATAGATATATGGAAAAAAAGATTAAAATTCTATCGTTCAACCAATTTATGAACGAACAAGAAACAGTCCAAGGAGCAACTGGATCTACTACTACTGATACTAGCAAACCAGATAGACCTGAAACAGACAGAGAGGCTAAGTCTAGAATAGCATTCGATATAATAAAAGGTATTTTTGGTGACGTTGAGGGAGTAACAGGTGGTGTTGATAGTATGATAGAACAAACCAAAGAGGTTAAAGAATCTTTGCCTTATAGAGGATGCGGAACAAACGAACCTTATAAATTAGAAAAAACACCCTTATCTGTTCTTACTATAAAGATATTATTAAACTATTTACAGAAAGAAGGCAAAGGTGATTACAATAAATCTATAAAAGAACTGGCAGAAAAAAGGGCAGTTATATTAGGAGTTAGAAGTAGGCTTGATGTAAAAAAGGAAACAGCAAATCAAGATAGATTCTGCGATGCCTTATATTATATCCCTGCAAATGCTAGTGATGGGACAGGTAGTTCTTCTGCTACTGGACCTACAGGATCAACTGGAGCAACAGGAGCTAAAACAGCAGATAAAGGAAAGAAAAATGAATCTTATCTTTTTGATATAATAGATCAAAAAATAAATGAACTAGAATATATTTCAGAATCAGGGGTATGGACATTCCAACAATTTGAGGATCTTAAAATTAAGAGAGACAATATACTAGAAAGTAGAGAACTTTTAGAAAATGGTGAAATAACTGAGGATGAATTTATAGAGATAAATGAGGACTTTCTAGGAGTAGGTAAGATTTTACAAGGATTAGGAGGAGATAAGACTGGAAAAAAATATGCTCCAACTGGTCCAACTGGTCCAGCGGGATCAACAGGGGGTACAGGAAGTACTGGAACTGTAAACATGGGGGATATGGTAAATCCTTATCAGATAACAACAGTAGCCAGCTTAGCTTATTATGGGAAAAAACCTATGAATCCTAAAGGTGTTGGTATAAAGCTACCAGGGGATACAGCTTATGTACTACAAGAAGCAACTTTAGGAGGTAAGCAAAAATACAAAATGATGGTGGAATCCCAAAAAATTAAAGTTGGAAGATATCCTATAGGTGTTATTAAATATGAGACATATAAACCTGCTGAAGAATACGAAGAAAGCTGTGGAATGCACATACACAGATCATCAACTAATGGCGTTGGTATTTGTATAGGTCCTTGGTCTGCTGGATGCCAAGTTTTTGCTGATAATAATGAATGGAACGACTTCATATCTAAAGCAACTAATGAATCAATGAATTCTGGTAAATTCATTTATGCTTTAATCCAGCTAGATGATATACCTAAAGAAGTTCTTGAATCTGCTTTAATCGGAGTTGAATACACTGGTCCTAAGGAGGTTGTTCAGGCAACAGGATCAACAGGATCAACAGGATCAACAGGATCAACAGCAAGCACAGATACAAAAAAATCTACTAAGCAAGATTATGCAGGTAAGCTAAAGAATTTTGGTAGATTAAAGGATCAGAAAGGGGAAGATTAGAAACTTTCCCTGTAGTTTTCCATAAAATGTTTATATCATAAAGCATTAAGTGGAAAATAAAATAACAATCTCAGATCAAATAAATACGGATTATAGGAAGTATGCTCTTTATGTTATACAGAGTAGAGGTATACCTAATTTCTATGACGCATTAACACCGGTACAAAGATTAATATTACAAAATTCTCCTAGCACTTTTAAAAAAACAGTGGGTGTAATAGGAGAGGTTTTTAGTACAGGATTATACCATCACGGAGATTCTTCTATGGCTCAGGCCATATCCAAATTAGCAAGACCTTTTTCTTGTTCAGACCAAATATTACTAGGAGATGGTTTTTTTGGAACACCTGTAAATCCTGTTCCTTCTGCTCCTAGATATACACAGGTAAAAATATCCAATAAGTACAAGGAGATAATAGAAAAATATAAAGACCTAAATATACCAAACGAAGAGGGAGGATTTGATTGGATACACGTTGATTATCCTGTTGGATTATCCACACATATAGTTGGTATTGCTGTGGGATATAAATCGAACATACTTCCAAGAAAACCGGAAGATGTAGTTTCTTATCTAGAAGGAAATAAATCCAAGAAGATTAAACCATATTTCAGAGGATTCAAAGGAAAGATAAGTAAGATGGATTCACTTAAATCTGCTTGGTTGATAGAAGGAGATATTGATATAGATTTCCATTCTAGAACATTTAAGATAAATTCTATATCACCACTACAGAGATATGAATCTTTCTTTATTAGACTTAATAATCTCTTAGACCGTAGCGGTATAAATTATAAAATGGATAATTTCTCGACTGATGATGTAAAAATATCTATAAAATTTAGATGTACTGACCAAGAATTTAAAGATATCTCAAATCTAGTAGCTAAGGAGACTAAACAAATAGTAACAGAGAATATAGTTTTTGTTAGGAACGGATCAGTTCTGGAATATGATTACATAGAGGAATATTTAGAAGACTTTATTGTACAGAGAGAAAAAACAATACTAAAAAGGTTAGAGAGGGATTTAATTTATCTAACAGAAAATTTAGAATTTCTTGAAGCTAAGCTTAAATTTCTTACTTTTATGCAAGAGAAAAAAAGAGGGAATGATGAGGTCTTAGAATTTTTGTCCAATTATAAGAAAGAAATATCTAGAAGACTTGAGTCTATATCTCTTGTAAAATTAACGAAGGAAGAAATAATTAAGACCAAAGAGGAAATTAATTCAGTTAAATCTGATATAAAGAATAAGAACATTGATATTAAAAATCAGAAAGATAGAGTTAAAAAAGTAGAGAAAGAGAATTCTTTAATAAGAAAAACATCTAAATCTAGAATGACATCCCTTTTAGAAGATGTAAGAGAAGATTTCCATAATGGAATAAGAATTTTTGATCCGGAGGATGAAATTTTAGAAGATGTAGAACAAGAAAATGAATTAAATATAGAAAATGAGTAAGAAACAACAAAACTGGAATTTTAGGATAACCAACCCGGGTAATTTCATATCCTTTTTGAAAAAATTGAAATTGGTAGACAAGAGTGTTCCTTTAGAAATAGAAGGAGGTAATTTATTTGCTAAAGTTAGAACACCTGATAAGTCTGTTATAAAATATGTAAGCGTAGACATCAATGATATCTTAGAGGGTGACTTACCTCCTAATAGATTAAAAATAGGTATACTAGAAATAAACAAGCTAATAGATGTATTTAAATATTTTGGTCCGGAAGAGGAATTAAATCTTTCAGTAGATTCTCAGCCTTATGATTCAGATCTAATAGCAACTGGTTTAAAATTTTCATCTAACACATTAAATATATTTGTAAAATGTGCAGACATTAGCTTATTAGCTTATATAGATGATAACATACAAAGACAAATACACTCAACAGATGGCTCGGAAGTAAACTTCGAAATATCAAAGGAAAGCTTTCAAAAGGTTTCTTCTTTAACAGGTATCGAATCTAATTCGGAAGAGCTTTTAAATTTTGATATTGAGGAAGATGGGGTAACCATTAGAGGTAATTCTTTTCAGTACCATCTAATTAAGGGGAAGAAGCCTAACGGATTTAACGATTCTAGTGTTTATACAATATACAAGAATCAATTCTCTTATATAGATCAAGAAAATTCAGAGATTCATTTTCATGATAATAGAATATTAGTTAAATCGACTGAATCTGATTCTATGATCGCAATAGGTTTAGTAGAGGTATAAAATGGAGGAAACTGATTACATGTCAATGAGCTTAGAAGAGCTCAATAAAAAACTTGAGGAGTATCAAAAAAAATCATCTGATTTTTACAATACTGAACAAGGTATTAAACTAACTCTTAACAGTATATACGGAGCGACTGGAAATCAGTATTTTGCTCTATTCAATACTGATGTTGCGGAGAGTGTCACACTACAAGGTCAAGATATTTGGAAGTTTGCGGAAAAAATAGTAAACAGATATTTTAATGATATGTGGCACCTCGATACAGATCTCCATGAAAAAATGGGGGTTAGTAATGTTAGGAAGTTAACTCTTGATTTTATTATCTATGGCGACACTGATTCCAATTATATAAACCTTGGAGCAGTTATGGACTCTTGTGAATTTGACTATGATCCATTCGAATTTGTAAAGAGACTTAATGAATATAGGCTTAAGGATTATATTAAGAAATGTTACGAGATATATGCTAAAAAATGGAATACAGATAACTACCAGGACTTTGAGCTGGAAAGTTTATCATATTCTGGTATATTCCTAGGAAAGAAAAAGTATGTACTCCATATAGCTTGGCAAGATCCGAATAAAGATCTTTTCCCTAAGCTTTCTAAGATAAAATCAACAGGTATAGAACTTGCACAAGGTGGAACTGCTCCTTTTGCAAGAGAGAAACTTACATTCCTTCTTCGCCATATATTTGAGAAAGGTAAATCTTTTGATATCAGAGAATTTGTAAAAATATTAAAGGAAATAAAGAACGAATTTAAAGTACAGAGTCCGGATCAGATATCAGTTGGTACCTCAGTTAATAATATAGAAAAATTTATAGTTAATGATACAAATAAGTTTGAAGTTGCTAAGGGATGTCCTATGCACGTAAGAGCTGCTGGATATCATAACTATATACTAAATAACTCCAAACACAAAGCTAAATACAGCTTAATAAGATCATCAGAGAAAATAAAATTCTATTACGTTAAGGTTAACAGCGAGAAAGAAAATAACGTATTTGGATATCTTAATGGATCCTATCCTTATGAATTTGCACCTCCTGTTGATTTTGACGAACAGTTTAATAGAGTAATACTTGATCCCATAAATAGATTCATAGAAGCTATGGGATATTCACCTTTATCACCTAATCTTTTACTAGTAAGAGCATTGTTTTAACTCCCTTGGATATATAAGGAGAGCAATTAAAAAACATGTCAAATAAAAGGATAAAAGATTTCAATTCATTCGTTAATGAATCTTATTATAATGATCTAGATGAGGGTATTTTTTCTACTATTAAAAAGTATGGAAAAATGGCTTTGGATTGGTCTTATCAGCTTCTCAAGAATATTATAGATGGACTGGTAGCTCCTATACCTTATGGACCTAAAAAGGGACTTCCTACCATCATGCTTTTTATACCTGGACCAAACGGTACAATCTACGATCAGATGATGAAATATGAAAAGGGGATGGATCCTATATCTAATAGGACATTGTCTATGAGTGAATCTAAAATGGACGACACCTTTTCTTTAGAAGATGATAGAACATCTAAACAATCATTTTCTCGTTATAAGTCCCAAGAATTACCTCTTATTCATTCAGATAGGGGAGACGATGAAGATATTAAATCCGGGGATTCTAGAAATGGTATAGTGGAAACATATTCTAAAAAAACTAAGGGAATCAATTCAAGGAGTATATTTATTAAGTCTGATAGTGATAAGAAAAAAATGGAATCTGTTGCTTCAGCAGGAGATAGCTTAGTGATTCCTGTACTTTATATGGAATTAAAATACATAAAATCTTCAGATCTTTTCAGAGAGGGCGAAGTAAATATTTCAAATATATTACCTCCGGATAATGGGAAAAATGACAAAGGGGGTATAATATTTTTAGAAAACTTAGATGAAGCAGAAAGAAATATAATTGAATATTTTACTAAGCTATCTAAGGAGGGATCTGCTGATGGATACAGTCTTCCTAGTAAATGGGTTATAGTAGCATCTGGTAAAAACCCAGATCTTATTGGTGACATATCAGGATTTAGTGTAAAAGATAAATAATTAATCACAATGACTTTCGACGAATTTAAAGAAAAAGGATCAGAACTAGAAATGGATTTAGGTATAGAAATGTTGGCAAGAAAAACAAAATCCCTTGAATCATCTTTGGATGAGCACTTTGTTAGCCTCTTAATTTTCCAAATGCAATTAAAGGTTATGCACTGGGGTACAGAATCATATGCACAACACAATGCTTTTGGGACAACATACGAAACGATAGACGAGGGATTAGATGCACTAGTTGAATCTTACCAAGGATATCATGGTAGAATAGATTTTGAATGTTCTTGTGATTTACCAGGGTTTAAAAATGTTGAATGTGAATCTTGGCTAGATTCCATATTGGATTGCTTAAATTCATTAAGAGGCGAATTCAAAGAATCTGATTTACAAAATATGGCTGACGAGCTTATAGCAAGCGTTTCCAAGCTTAAATATTTATTAACATTAAAGTAAGATTATTTTTTTTATAAAAAATATATTACTACCTTTATAAAAAAATGTATGGCGATATTAAAATTTAATGAATTTATAAACGAGAGTGAGTTACCTAAGGGGTATAGTTCTTATATGGCTCTACCTGATCCTTTGAAAAACTTTTTAACCAAATATATCAAGACTAATGTATTTTCCAAAGTTATAGGATCTTCTTATTTTGGTATTTCTTTGGAGGGCGAGAATTTATATTTCATATTAAACGATAAAAAAATACACATACCTTTTATAAAATATATCGATAATGAGGTTATTTTAGATAATGAAGAATTAGGAAATTTTGATAGCTATAAGAAATTTTTACCTGAACTAGGGGTAAGTCCATACGGGACGAGCTGGGACAATAACGTAGGAGCATCATATACTACAAATGAACCTAATCATTATATTACTAGAATAATGGATCGTTTAGCTGGGGTAAAAGGATATGATGATTTACCTACATCTGTTGGTAGGCTTTTGGAATTAATTATTATTAAGATATACGATAATAATTCAAAATTAGATAAAAGTAATTATCTAAACCCTTTCGATACAGATTTAGATGAAAATGAGGTATTTAAAAATTTAAAGATGATGGGGGTATCTATTGTATCAACAGAAAGACAGAGAAAGAATGGGACAATCCAACTTACTGCTGATTTTCTTCCGTATGATCTGACAATAAATACAACAGGATACATTAGAAGATTGGCAAATACTCCCTCTCCATTGACAAATAATATAGAATTATCTAGACCCATTTATGCTAAGGAGGATATAGATATAAAGCTGTCATACATATTCATATATTGTCTTAAGATTATTCTAAAAAATAACGGTATTTCGACTAGTAAAATAAATTCTGTTGCAAAAACTTTTACTAATGGTGAATATTCTCTATACGATGATGTTATAAAAGAAATAGCTAAGCATAATCCACAAATTGCACACGTATTGCCAGATCCTAATAATGTTATAAGTACTTCTCTAAAAAGAGGAGCTGCTATTCTGGGTAGATTTAATATTTTTTAAATCGAAACTTAACCTTCTATAGGGCATATAAAGTTAATAATCGCTTTTAATATGTCATTCCACAAAAGAAGATATAATTGGTCAATAATAACTCAGAGAGTACAAATAGACAATTTTAAAGAATTTGATAATTGGATATTTAAACCTGAGGCTCACATTTTACAGGATCAGGAATCATCAGATTTTTTTAAAGCCTACTGTAAACTTGAAGATTATCCAAGGGAATTACTTTTCGAATCCCTTAAAAAAGAATCTGAAGATTTTTATAAGGATTTGATTAAATGTATCAATGTGGTTTTTGATACTAGTAATAAAGAATCACACCAGGATACAGTAAACATCTACAAGGATTTATTTATTGTTAAATGGGGGGAAACATCAGAAAAATATAAATCTATAATTGAAAATCAAAATGGAAGATAAAACACTAAAAGTTGACTTAAGCTCAACGCCTTGGATTAAGTGCGAAGAAGGCAATATGTTATGGGAATCATCTATGCTTTTTAAAAGGCTATCCCCACTAATGAGTCCTTCGGGTAAGGAGGAATTAATCCCAGCAGAGATTATTACATGTAAGAAATGCGGAAAGGTTCCTAAATTTTTCTTTGATGCAGCTAAGGGTATCCCAGAAGATCTAAAATCAACTTGTTCTGATTCAAAATCCTCATCAATTATCGGATAAAAATCCTGAAATCATTTTTTTTAAGGGATTATTTACTCTATCTTTGGGTAAATCATCTAAAATTAAAAAAAATGGAAACACAAGAAAAATTTAAAAAACTATTTAATGATTTATATCATAAAGGTGGAAAATTAATAACTTTTTTATTAGTTTTTGGCCTTGGTTATTTTAGTTCTGAGATTTATCACATAATTAAAACCCCCACAACAGAAACTTCAAGTGCTCCTGTTCCTAAGTTAACTAAAAAGATAGGTAAAGTATCTGTTGCAATAAATGAAAGGAACGAGCTAATGATTATAGACAGAGCGGACGGAAGCTATGAAATATACCAAGACTCTGTTGGAAGGTGTATATTTAACCTTTATGCAAATAGTATACAATCTAAATACGAAAACCAATGAAATCCTATTCATTAGTTTTAAGAATAGGATTAATAGGTCTTTTAACTATACCTTTTAGGCTTTATTTACAGCCTAAAAACAATCAAAAGATCATTTATAAGGTAAACTATGGGAGCGTTGATTTAAACGCTCCTACAGCTATTAAAATGTTTAATTCTATTCAGAAGTATTCGGAAGAATACGGAATACCTTTAAAATATGCGCTAGGAGTAGCTTATGCTGAAACTAGATATCAAGGGCCTTTTCATTGGAAATATAATCCTGTTCAAAAGTCGTCAGCAGGAGCATTAGGACCTATGCAAATAATGCCGAGTACAGCTAACTCAGTATGGGGAAAAAACATACCAAGGAATGAATTGTCATCCAATATAGATTTAAACGTTGAAACCTCTATGATGGTCTTAAAAAGACTATATGAAAAATATAGAGATTGGAGATTAGTTTTCGGATGCTATAATACAGGAAGACCTTGTGTTAATGACTACGCAAATAGAGTTTATAATTTTAATCCAGGAAATAAGAAATGAAATACGTATCAATAGATCTAGAAACAACAGGTCTTAAGCCAGAGAGTCACCAGATATTAACCTTCTCGGGAATATTAGAAGACACATCAAAAATTCTTCCCTATGAGGAGATACCAAAATTTAATATTTATGTTCTAAGTGATGATATAACAGGTAGTCATTTTGCGATAAACATGAATTCAGAAATAATAGAGCGTATATCTAAATACTTGACCACCAAGGATATCTCTGAGAAAATGGTACAGAGACGAATTGTTGATGGTGTATTTCTTTACGAATACGAGATACCATTTTATATCTATTTGTGGCTATTAGTACACCAAGAAGGAAAAGAGGAATTTAAAGATTTACTAGATTCTGAAGATTGGGGAAATAGAAGGACTTCCTCCCTTATATGTAAAATAAGAGACATTAAACAATCTAATGGAGACAGGAAGATTGGATGTAATGCAGCAGGCAAGAACTTTTCTAGCTTCGATAAGAAATTTATAGATGGTATAGATAAGATCTACGATTTTATTTATTTCAGACAGAGAGTTTTAGATCCTAGCGCTCTTTATATAGATTGGCAAACTGATGAAACTTCACCAGATCTTAGTACATGTAAAAAAAGAGCTGGTCTAGATGAATTTGTTTCACACGACTCTCTAGATGATGCTTGGGATATTATAGAATTATTTAGAAAGAAATACAATTAGGATATTATGAGATACGGTAGATTATTTTTAATATCTGTAATTATTATCCTATTTACGTCCACTTTGTTAAGAGCTTTTAGAAGAGAAAGTTGTAAATATTTAGTTGTTTTAAACAGTAAAGAAAGAATAAAGGCTAAAAGATTAAATTGGTATAAATCTGGTTTTGTAGATATTAGAAAATGTGACGGTTCTTATACTACATGTGGTGAAAATTATATAGATACTATAATAATAAAAAAATAGAATATGGCAAAAAAGAAAAACAGCGACGATGAAATAATAAATGAGCTTTATAGAAGATCATTTGCAGCAAGTAATCCACCAGGTAACTGGGATGAGCTATTAGAAAAGGCTGAATTAAACGAAAATGGACAGAAGGTAATACCTTATATGGATTATGAATGCGAGCACGAGAAACTACAAGAGATATTTGATTCTGTAATGAAAGAATATAAAGTACCTAAATACCGAATAAATGCTTTCTCTTTCAATTTCTGGTTAGGATGTTCGCCTAAAAGTTCAACCCCTCCTAGTATGAATTCCAAACCTATTATTAGCAAATAGATGGAGATATTAGCTTATATAGGTTCTGCTTTTATCCTTTTTTCTTTTCTACTAAAAGATCAAATTAAACTTAGAATACTTAATTCCATAGGTGCTTTTATATTTGTTTTTTATTCATTATATAGGAATGACTATCCGGTAGTCTTTATTAATTCTTCTATAATAATAATCAATATTTTTTATCTCATTAAAAATATAAAATGGAAAAAAGGTATCAAGAATGTAATTCATTAGTAAAATTATGGAGGAGAAGGCACTATCTAAAGGTTCCTTTTAGATGGTTACAATGGAAGTTTTTTTCTAAGGATAAAGAATTAAACGGAAAAACCACTTGGAGACTTCTAATTGGTATGGCTCAAAGCGATATGAAGTGGTATTACACAGAGGAAGAATTTGAAGAGATGTTTAAAAAATATAGAGATGAATAATACACTTTACATAGTTAGGGGAATACCCGGTAGTGGTAAATCAACATTAGCAAAAACTTTAGGGGGAAAACACTATGAGGCGGATATGTTTTTCATTGACGGAGAAGGTAATTATAATTTTGATTTTGCTAAAATCAAAGATGCTCATCAGTGGTGCCAAGGTATGGTTAAAGGTGATATGATATTGGAATACCCCAAGATTGTTGTCTCAAATACATTTACCCAAGAGTGGGAGATGCAACCATATATTGATATGGCGAAAGATAATGGTTATAAAGTATTCACCATTGTGGTTGAAAATAGACACGGAGGTAAAAATGAACATAATGTTCCTGATGAGATCATAGATAAAATGAAAGGCAGATTCGAGATTGTATTATAGAAATAAACATACCCCAACAAAAAAGCCCTCTATAAATAGAAGGCTTTTTTTATTTTTAATGATTTATATTAATAACCACCTCCGAATACGTGGCTTCTTGAACTATATCTAGGTCCTTTTCTTGTTGGGTGTTCTTTTCCACCTTCCCATTTTGCTTTTTTAAGCATCTCCTGAATTTTAGGATCATTTCTAAGCTCATCTGCAACTTTAGCAGTTAACTCTTCTTGTCTGTCAATAAGATTAGGATCTTTCTTGATCATCGCTTTAACTCTTTGCTCAGCTTCAGCTTTAATCCATTGCTTATTAGTTCTCCATCCTTCTAACCAAGTACCTCCAAGAGCTAAAGTAACAAGTCCTGCAATTACACTAGGGAAAAGAATAAAGAAGTCAGTCATAGTAATTAAACCATCAGATCCTAGGAATTCATATATTTTTCCTTCGTTCATTCCCTCTTCTTCTAGATCTGATTGAACCATTCTTAAAAGCTCCTCTGGATCTACTCCCATTTTAGAAGCCATATCTCTAACAAAATTCTTAGATGATTTTTTTAATCCTTCATTCATTCCAGAACCAAGGAAGCTTTCGAATTGTTGTATATTTCTCATTTTTAAAAAAGTTATTTTTTTATTCTATATATCTTTCGTTCTAATATTTTTTATACCGGTAAAACGTATTTACCGTTTTTCTTAAAAAATGAATCCATCAGCGATATTGATTTTTTATATCCATCCTGAAAATTCCCACTAGATCCTGCAACCTTTTTTATAAAATATGTAACAGCTTCTTGTGGTGTTTTAAATTTAGTTGATTTTGGTTTGTAATTAGTGTAAGCCTTTATTGAAGCTTTTAAAGCTTTAGCAGCTCCCTCCGGAGTTTCTATTTCTTTAGGATCTTTAAATCCTGATGCTTCATAATATTTTTTACCGGTTAATTGTGTATAACCTCCTCCTCTGTATTTATATCCATCGCTATCTGTGTGCCCGAATTCTTTTCCTGGAGCTGTGTCCGGTCCATAAACAAGATCATAAAAAGTTTTTTCCCTAGTGTTTTTTAATTTCACTGAACTTCCCACATAATCCTTAAGTATAGGAAATGCTTTTTTTAACCATGCCTCATCATCTGGTAGATTTTTTGTCGTTTCCCTTACGTTCTGAAATCCACTTTCTTTACCCATTACACATAAGAATCCAATCATAGCATTATTATCAGTAAGGCCCTCTTCTTTCATAACCTTTATGATTGCTTTTATATTATTATTTATGATCTCAGCTTTTTTAGGATCTGATGTTTTACTTATAGTATTAGAATAATCATTAACGCTTTCCAATACATAATTAAAATCATTATATCCCTTTATGTGTTTCATAAAATCTATTTATTATTATATATCCCATATCAAAGATTGTGAAAGTGGGATATATAAGAAAAATGAAATATTATGAAATTTAAAAATTCATGGAAATCTAAAACAAAACAATGGGACAAACTCGAAATAAATGTAAGAGTTGGTGCTATTACTATATTTAATCTAGGATTAGATTGGTCTAGAAGAAAATTCGCTCTTTCAATAATGAACTTTAAAATAAGCAATTAATATGATGATCCCTTGTATTAAAAGATACGAACAATATATTGCTGAAAAGCAAAAATCAAAAAACATAACAGAAACTAATGAGGGCCATGATGGATCTGAAAACTATATGTTCTTTGCTAATATAAGTAATATAAAAAGAATGTGTGAGGAAATGCTAGAAATGGACCCATCTAAAGTTGATTCTCTTCTTAGTGATGGACACGGATGGGCTACAGATCATATAGCAACATCTAAAGATGATGTTGAAGAAGTATATGGCTTTTTAAAATCTAGTATGGATATCAAGAAAGGAACCAATGGATTAATATCCGATGGAGAAAATTGTTAAATAATAAATTATAATAATCATGAGATATATTTCTTTATTCGATGATTTTAGATTAGTTGAGGAATCATATAATTTTGATCATGATTCCCTTTTTGAATCTAAAATAAACCAAATGCTGTCTCTTAGACAAAATGGATGTGCGGCTGGTATGGCTCTAAATGAGTTTAAGGACATGTTCAGAAATAATTCTTTACTAGAAAGTAGAGGATATGATGAGTCGGAGTCTTTATTAGAAAAAGCTCACAGTGTATATGAGCTAGGGATGCTTCAAGAATCTAAATCGCACTGGTTTGATGAAGAAAAGCCTTTAATGTACGAACATTCAAAAGGTGTTATTTCTTACCTAGAATTTGAGGGGAATGTACTTCTTTTTAAGGAGGGGGAAGCTTTTGCTATAACAGAGAATTCTTTAAAAATGATAAAAGATAATGATCAATCTATAAATGAGGATCTTTTTAATGAGGTAATAGGAGATAGACTATATGAATATTCATTTGGTGATTTCTGTAATGATGTGGGAGGAGCAGTAAAAGGAGGGATTGAATGGGTAGATAACAACGTGGTTCAGCCAGTTAAGAAAGTAGTTAAGGAATACGTAGTAGATCCTTTAAAGAAAGCTTGGGATGCTTTAACAGACGGAGCTAAGAAACTCTATGAGTTTTCAAAGAAAGTTATGAATGCAATAGCCACTTTTGTTACTGAGAATTGGCAAGATATAGCATTTTATGTTTCTGTTGCACTTCAGGTTATAGCTGGTATAGTAGCATTTATTCCTGCTGCTGGCCAAGCAGTTGGTCCTACACTTTTAATAATAGCTGGAGGAATACAGATATTTACGGGAGGATATGACGTATATGAGGGTGTTAATATAGTTAGAGAATGTCCAACAAACCCATTCAAAAAAGCAGGGCCTGAATTTATAAAAGGGGGTACTAAGCTTTTAGGTGGTGCAGTTAGTGTTCTTTTAGGGATTCATGATATTGCAACATCACCAAAAGGAGGAATACCTGGGGGTGGAGCTACTAGCACTGCAGTTGCAGTACCCGCCAAATCATGGGTGACCAAAACAGTTTCAGGATTAGGAACTACTGGCGCAGCAGTAGGTATGTTTGAGACTCTTATTAAATTCTTAGTTGAATCTGCTGGGTCTGCAGGAACAAAGGCTCTAACTAAAGCTGGAGCTAAAAAAGGAGCTGTAGTTGGGGCTGAGGTTTTAGGTAAAGCAGGCTCTGAGATTATTGGTAAAAAGTTAGGGGACAAAGCTAACGAAGCAGCTGTTCCTATGTTTTGTATAGCTGGCCAATATGCTTTAGGGTGGCTATGGGATATTATATTAGGAGCAGTTTCAGGTATCGGTAAATTAATAAATGGAATATTAGATTTACCAACTAAAACTGTTAATGCGATTAATAATTTTAATGAGGAGTATTCTGATAGTACGTTTGGGTGGATCGTAGGAGGAGCACTAAAACTTTTTGTTCAACCAGTTGCTAAAGTTCTTTCCTGGTTCTGTGAGAATAAAATAAAACCACTAGTTAAGCCTATTACTAATTGGATGGTTAGTTTAGGAAAAAATAATAAATCAATAAAGCAATCAGTAGAAAGTAAGCCATCACTAAAAGCTGCAGTTAGTGGAGGTAAAATACCTCAACCTAAGGGAGGAATACCCGCAGAAAAGATTGAGCTAACAGCAGAAGATAAACAAAATCTAGCTAAAATACAAGCATCTAAATCGGGTCAATCTGCAGATAAATCTATAGCCAAAGAAGGAGGATTCTTTGATGATATATTTAAAAAAATACAAGCATCTATAAGAGCTAAAGTTAAGGCTCAACAGGAGAAGCTATTCAAAGATAAGTTTCCTGGAATTATTAGAAATAAATCCGAGGGTGATTGGCATACATTAAACGACGGTACTCTTTGTTTTAAATATAAATCTAAATCAGCTCATGGTTCTGTTGTTCTATACAACAATGGGAGATATCAGGTTAAAGATGGCCCTAACGAAGGGATTAAAGGAAATTATACTGCAAAGAAAAATATAGATCTTCAACCACCAAAGGAAGGATTTAAAAAACCTAAAAAGGGAGATAAAAAGAATGAATCTAGAAATTATATCAGTACTTTCGAATCCTTCTCATTTAGCTAAGAATTATATATATAAATAAAAAGAAGAAAAAATGAGATATCTTTCACTTTTTGATGACTTTTCCCAAATAGATGAATCATATTCTTTCGATAGTGATTCACTATTTGAAGCTAAGATGAATCAGATGACAGATTTAAAAGAAAATTGTATGGCTTCATGGGATTTTGAAGATTTTAAGAATTTCTTTAACTCTTATGTTAATGAGAGTGTATCTGACGAAGATAGAGGAATTCTTATGGAGAAAGCCTACTATACTTATGAGTTAGGTGTTTTATATGAGCACAACAAAGAATGGTTTAGTGGAAGTGATAATATCTATTATTTAGAGGATAATTCTAATGATGTACCAAGAGCAATTCTTTTTAAGAATAACCGTCTCCATATAATATCTGGTGAAAGCTTAAGTAAATTAAAAGAGGGGTTAGATCTTATATTAAACGAAGGATGGCTATCTGATATAGGAAGCTTTTTAGGAAAAGCCAAAGACAAGGCAGTTGGTGCATTCAATAAATATGTCAAAGAGCCTGTAAAAAAAGCTGCTGCTTGGGTGGGGGATAAAGCAAAAAAAGTTTGGAATGCAGTATCTAGCGGTGCTAAAGCAGTTTGGGAATTTGCTAAAAAAATTGCTTCTGCTGTTGCAGCTTTCGTTAAAGAGGATCCTATGAATGCTATAGCAATAGGATTGATGATTATATCGGGGATTATCTCTTTTATTCCCGCAGCAGGGCAAGTTGTTGGTCCGGTTCTTATGGTTATAGCAGGAGTTATTCAGCTATATACAGGAGGTAGAGACCTAGTAAAAGCTAGTAAGGAAGTAGGAGATGCTCAAAAGGTTTCTGATATTGTTAAAGGTGGAACTAAAATAGTATTTGGTTCTGCTAGTTTACTATTAGGAATAAAAGATATAGTAGCTTCAGCAGCTGCAGCTCTTCCTGGAATGGGAGCAACTGGTGTTGCTGTAAAAGCTTCAGTTACAACTTGGGCAACAAATTTTGGAAAAACTGCTTTTGGTGCCCCTGCTAGTAAAGGTGTAGGTGCAGCATTAGGGTGTTCAGCATGGATCGCAGAGTTTTTCTCTACTCTTTGTTTAAATGCTCCTTTTATGAAAAAATTTATAGAGGTAGCTGCAGACGGAACTAAAGCTATAAAGCCACAATGGTTAAAAGCAGGAACTCAAGGTGCTAATGCTGCATTAGGTAAAGGAGTAGATGTTGTTACAGCTAAAGAGAAAAAGGGATCTAAGAAACAAAATGCAAGTTTAGACCTTAGTTATTCAGCAGGAAGCTTAAATGAAGCTGAAGGTGATAGCTGGGGATTTGGGGAATTAATAATAAATTTCCTTGCTTATATCGGAAGAGCTTGCTTCTCCTGGCTATATAAAGCAATTACAGGAGCTTTATCTGGAATAGGTAAACTTATAAATGGGATAATGGATCTTCCTTCTAGAATAACCAAAGGAATTGATTCATTTAAAGAAAAATATAAATCATCATTTATAGGAGGAATATTATCTGGGGGATTATCAACTTTTGTTAGACCTTTTTCTAATGTAGCTAGTAAAGTAATAGATGGATACATTAAGCCTATAGTTAAACCAATAACTGGATGGATGGTTGGACTAGGTAAAAAAGATGCAGCTATTGCAGCTAAGATAAAAGCAAGCCCTATCTTATCAAAACCTCCTGTACCAGGTGTTAAAGAT
>Ga0315902_10003513_pt1 | contig 23328 bp, 19 predicted proteins | sample LakEriMetagenome_9_FD_203523 | JGI IMG/M metagenome (GOLD analysis project Ga0315902, IMG submission 203523) | Freshwater fungal communities from buoy surface, Lake Erie, Ohio, United States - Buoy 12 MA117 | ecosystem: Environmental > Aquatic > Freshwater > Lake > Lake biofilm | place: USA... | reverse complement strand
TGGCCTCGGGTACGGTTCCGTTCGACTTCAGGAGTCCTTCAGATGCAAATGCCTGGTTGCTTCGGTCTGCAGGCCCCCTTTCATGCCATCTTTCGCTTCGTCCTGCCGCTGGTTGTCGTGGCAAGCTTGACCAGCGCGGGGACCTCGACGGCGCAGACCACACGCAGCGTGCGATTCCTGTCGGCGGGAGCGCTGCACGAACGTCTGGCATCCACGGATCAGGCCGCAGTCGAGGCCGGCCGCCACTACGTCATGGGCATCCTGGATTCCCTGCTGCTGAACAAGGATCCCCGGGTCTGCATCGGGCCTGAAGTCAGGCTCGACTCCGTGGTGGGTGTGGTGAAGGACGAGCTCGCCAGGAATCCCCAGATGCACCGCTTCAATGCGGCCAGCTTCGTGCGCGAGGTCCTGTACACGCACCTGAAGTGCGCTTGACAGGCCGGCGGGGTCGCGTGGCCCTGCGGCGCACGCCTCAAGGCAGCGCGTGGGGCGAGTGGACCGACGGCACACTCAGCGCAAAGAGGCTGCACATCGATCAGCCCGCCACCTGCACAGGTGCCCCCAACGCCCTCAGCACGTCGCGGATGTACTGCGCCCGCTCCTTCGGGTCGGCCATCTCGTGGTCGATGCGCAGCTTCTCGTTGCCCGCCAGCTTGACGCGGCGGTTCTTCTGCACGAGGGCGATGATGCGCGAGGCGTCCACCGGCGGGTTGGGGCGGAAGGTGATGCTCATCAGCTTGGGCCCGGCGTCGATCTTGGCCACACCATAAGGGCGCGCCAAGACGCGCAGGCGGTGCGTGTCGAAGAGGTTCTGCCCCTGCGGCGGCAGCCGGCCGAAGCGGTCGGTCATCTCCTCCAGCAGCGCGTCGAGCTGCTCGGGCTTGTCGGCGGTGGCCAAGCGCTTGTACAGGTTCAGCCGGGTGTGCACGTCGCCGCAGTAGGCATCGGGCAGCAGGGCGGGGGCGTGCAGGTTCACCTCGGTCGCGCCGCCGAACACGCCGGTGGGCGACAGCAGGTCGGGCTCGCGGCCTGACTTCAGCGCACGCACCGCCTCGGCCAGCATCTCGTTGTAGAGCTGGAAGCCCACCTCCATCATGTTGCCGCTCTGGTTCTCGCCCAGCACCTCGCCGGCGCCGCGGATCTCCAGGTCGTGCATGGCCAGATAGAAGCCCGAGCCGAGTTCCTCCATCGACTGGATGGCGTCCAGGCGCTGCGCGGCCTGCTTGGTCAGGCCCTCGACATCGGGCACCAGCAGGTAGGCATAGGCCTGGTGGTGACTGCGGCCTACCCGCCCGCGCAGCTGGTGCAGCTGCGCCAGGCCGAACTTGTCGGCCCGACTGATGACGATGGTGTTGGCCGTGGGCACGTCGATGCCGGTCTCGATGATGGTCGAGCACAGCAGCACGTTGTGGCGCTGGGCGACAAAGTCGCGCATCACGCGCTCGAGCTCTCGCTCGGGCATCTGGCCGTGGGCGACTGCGATGCGGGCCTCGGGCAGCAGCTCGGCCAGCTTCTCGGCGCGGTTCTGGATGGTCTCCACCTCGTTGTGGAGGAAGTAGACCTGCCCGCCGCGCTTCAACTCGCGCAGCACCGCCTCGCGGATGACGCCGCTGCCCTCGTTGCGCACAAAGGTCTTGATGGCCAGTCGCCTCTGTGGTGCAGTCGCGATCACGCTCAGGTCGCGCAGGCCTTCCAGCGCCATGCCCAGGGTGCGGGGGATGGGCGTGGCGGTGAGGGTGAGGACGTCCACCTCAGCGCGCAGGGCCTTCATGGCCTCCTTGTGGCGCACCCCGAAGCGGTGCTCCTCGTCGATGACGAGCAGGCCCAGGCGCTTGAACTTGACGTCGGCGCTGAGCAGCTTGTGCGTGCCCACCACGATGTCGATGGAGCCGTCGGCCAGCCCTTCCAGCGCCGCCTTCACCTCCTTGGGCGTGCGAAAGCGCGACAGCTCGGCCACGCGCACGGGCCACTTGCCGAAGCGGTCCACCAGGGTCTGGTAGTGCTGCTCGGCCAGCAGCGTGGTGGGCGCCAGGATGGCCACCTGATTGCCGCCGTGCACCGCCACGAAGGCTGCGCGCAGTGCCACCTCGGTCTTGCCGAAGCCCACGTCGCCGCAGACCAGCCGGTCCATGGGCCGGGGGCTGACCAGGTCCTGGATCACGGCGTGGATGGCGGCGCGCTGGTCGGCCGTCTCCTCGAAGCCGAAGCTGGCGGCGAAGGCCTCGTAGTCGTGCGGTGTGAAGCGGTGCGCAAAGCCCTCCCGCGCGGCGCGGCGGGCGTACAGGTTGAGCAGCTCGGCAGCCACATCGCGCACCTGCTCGGCCGCCTTGCGACGCGCCTTCTCCCACTGGCCCGAGCCCAGCTTGTGCAGCGGGGCCTCCTCGGCGCTGACGCCGGTATAGCGTCCGATGAGGTGCAGCTGCGACACCGGCACGTACAGCGTGGCCTTGTCGGCGTACTCCAGGTGGAGGAACTCGCTCGGGCCTTCGCCGATGTCGATGTTGACCAGCCCCTGGTAGCGGCCGATGCCGTGGTTGACATGCACCACCGGGTCGCCCACCTTCAGTTCCGACAGGTCCTTGATCAGGGCGTCGACGCTGCTGGTCTGCTCCTGCTTGCGCCGGCGTCGTGCCTGGGGCGTGGTGGCGAAGAGCTCGGTCTCGGTGATGAACTGCACCGGCACCGGCGCCGCACCATCGCCCGACCCGTCGCCCTCGCGCACCCAGTGAAAGCCCGCTGCCAGTGGCGCCGCGGCCATCGCCACCTTCTCGTCGCCGTCCACGAACTCCTGCAGCGAGCTGACGCTGGGCACGTCGATGCGGTGATCGCGCAGCAACTCCAGCAGGTTCTCGCGCCGGCCTTCGCTCTCGGCCACCAGCAGCACGCGCGCGCCCGTGGTCGCCAGGTGCGCCTCCAGCGCGTGCAGCGGCTCGGTGGCGCCGCGGTCCACGCTCACGTCGGGCAGCGGGCGGGCCCATTCCACCGGCTCGGCGCCGCGCAACGACAGCACGGCCTGGCTTTGCGTGGCGGTGAAGAACTCCTCGGGCCGCAGGAACAGCGCCTCCGGCGGCAGCAGGGGGCGCTCGGGGTCGTGCTGCAGGAACCGGTGGCGTTCCTTCGTGTCGGTCCAGTAGCGGGCCAGCGCGCCGTCGATCTCGCCGTGCAGCACCAGCCCGTCTGCGGGCTTGAGGTAGTCGAACCAGGTGGCGGTCTGGTCGAAGAACAGGGGCAGGAAGTACTCGATGCCGGCGGTGGCGATGCCCTGGGCGATGTCCTTGTACAGGCGGGCCCTTGTCGGGTCACCCTCCATGCGCTCCCGCCAGCGCGAGCGGAAGGCCGTGCGTGCGGCCTCGTCCATGGGGAACTCGCGGCCGGGCAACAGCCTCACCTCGGGCACGGGGTACAGGCTGCGCTGGCTGTCGGGGTCGAAGGTGCGGATGGAGTCGACCTCGTCGCCGAACAGGTCTACCCGATAGGGCACCAGCGAGCCCATGGGGAACAGGTCGATGAGGCCGCCGCGCACGGCGTACTCGCCCGGCGACACCACCTGGCTGACGTGCTGGTAGCCGGCCAGGGTGAGCTGCGCCTTCAGCGCCGCCTCATCCAGCCGCGTCTTCTGCCGGAAGTGGAAGGTCGTGGCCGCCAGGAACGATGGCGGGGCGATGCGCGTGAGCGCCGTCGTGGCCGGAAGCAGCACCACGTCCAGGTCGCGCTGCAGGGTGCGCCATAGCGTGGCCAGCCGCTCGGAGATCAGGTCCTGGTGCGGGCTGAAGGTGTCGTAGGGCAGGGTCTCCCAGTCGGGGAAGACGGCCACTCGCAGGCTCGGCTCGAAGAAGGGCAGTTCGTCGGCCAGGCGCTGCGCATCGGCCGGCTCGGCAGTGATGACCACCAGCATCTGCGCCTGGGCCGCACGAGTGGCGGCCATGCGCGCCAGCAGCAGCGCGTCGGCCGAGCCGGTGGGCCGGGGCAGGGTGTAGCGCTTGCCAGGGGCGATGAGGGGGAGTTTCATGGGCGCAAATGCGACACCCGCAGCGGCAGCACGGTGCCGGTGCGGGCGTCGGGGCGAATTCTAGAATCCGGCATGACCGAAGGCTCTTCGTCCCCGCCCCGCGTGTTTGCGGTCGTTCCCTGTGCGGGGGTGGGTGCAAGGTCCGGGGCCTCAGGCCCCAAGCAGTATGTGGCGCTGGCCGGGTGGCCCATGGTCGCGCACACCCTGCGCGCCTTGTTCGACGTGGCGTGCATCGACACCCTCCAGGTGGTGCTGTCGCCCGCAGATTCGATCTTCGACGAGCAGGTGCGGCCGCATCTGCCTTCGGCGCAGTTGGCCCGCCTGCGCGTGTCGCACTCCGGCGGCGACACACGGGCCCAGACAGTGCTCGGTGGCCTGAGGGATCTGGCTGCGGCCGGGGCCCGCGACCAGGACTGGGTGCTGGTGCACGATGCCGCGCGCTGCCTGGTGCGCCCGGAGCAGGTGCAGCGCCTTGTCGACGCCTGCGAAGGCGACGCGGTGGGCGGGTTGCTCGCCCTGCCAGTGGCTGACACGCTGAAGTCAGAGGCGGACGGCCGCGTGGACGCAACCCTCGACCGCCGCGGCAAGTGGGCGGCCCAGACCCCGCAGATGTTCCGCCTGGGCCCGCTGCGCGACGCGCTGCAGCGCGCGGGCGATGCCGCCACCGATGAATCCAGCGCCGTGGAGGCCGCGGGCCACCGGCCGCTGCTCGTCGTCGGGTCGGCAGAGAACTTCAAGGTCACCTACCCCGACGACTTTGCCCTGGCCGAGAGGCTGCTGGCGACGAGAGGCTCCTGATGGAAGCGAACGCGATGCGCATCGGCGAGGGCTGGGACATCCATGCCCTGGTGAGCGGCCGGCCGCTGGTGCTGGGCGGCGTGACCATCCCCCACACCCACGGCCTGCTGGGCCACTCCGATGCCGACGCGCTGCTGCACGCCCTGACCGACGCGTTGCTGGGCGCGGCGGCGCTGGGTGACATCGGCCGCCACTTCCCGGACACGGACCCCGCCTTCCGGGGGGCCGACTCCGCTGTACTGCTGGCCGAGGCGGCACGCCGCATCCGAGACGCCGGCTGGGAGATCGTCAACGTCGACAGCACCGTCATCGCCCAGGTGCCACGGCTGGCGCCCCACATTCCGGCGATGGTGGCGCGCATCGCCTCGGTGCTGGGCGTCGCCCCGGGGCAGGTGAACGTCAAGGCCAAGACGGCCGAGAAGATGGGCCCGGTGGGCGAGGGCGCGGCCATCGAGGCCCGCGCCGTGTGCCTGCTCAGGGCGCAGGCTTCAGCCTGATCTCTATGCTCAGGCCGCCCTCAGGGCGGTTGGACAGGTGCAGTTCGCCCCCCATGCGGCGGACGATCTTCTCCACGATGGCCAGGCCCAGCCCGGCGCCCCTGACGTCGGAGCGCGCCTCGTCGCCACGGTAGAAGGGCGTGGTCAGTCGGCCCAGAGACTCGGGCGGCACGCCCGGGCCGTGGTCCTGCAGCACCAGCACCGTCCACTCGCCCTCGCGCCGGGCCAGCACGTCCACCTCGGCGATACCGCTGCCGGACGTGCGGCCATAGCGTCGGGCGTTCTCGAACACATTGCCGAACACCCGCGAGAGCTCGGTCGGGTCGGCCATCACCACCGGGTCTGCAGGGATCTCCACCCGCACGCGAAGGTCCTCGGCGTGACGCAGCGAAGCCGCCTCGCGATGGGCCAGTGCGGCCAGATGCACCCGCTGGGGCTTGACCGGGGTTTCGCGCGCGTACTCCATGAACTTGCCGATGATGGCGTTGAGCTGCTGCAGGTCGTCCACCATGGCCGCGCGCGCTGCGGGCTCCGGCACGCTCAACTCCACGTCCATCATCAGCCGTGTCAAGGGTGTGCGCAGGTCGTGGCTGATGCCCATGAGCATGACCCGGCGCTCCTCGTCGGCCCGCTCGATCTGCCGGGCCATCAGGTTCAGGCCGACGTTCAGGTCGTGAATCTCGCGCACGGCGCGCCGCGCATCGGGCTGCGGCGGCGTCTGGCCTTCGCGCATGCGCTCGGTGGTCTGCGTCAGCTCGCGCAGCGGCCCGGTCACCGCGCGCAGCACCCAGGCCAGGCCCGCGGCCGTCATGGCCAGCACCAGCACCACCAGCCAGGGGGTGGACTGCGGGACCCGCTCGCCGTCAGCGGGCAGGGCGTGCAGCCAGAAGCGGTCCGGCCCGATGGCGAAGTCCACCCACAGGCCCTCCACCCCGTTGACACGGCGCGCCACCTGCGCGTCGGGGCCTAGCTGCGCTCGCAATTCACGCACCACGCGGCGCGAGAACTCGTCCTGCTCGAAGGGCTCCGCCTGGTCAGCGGCTTCTCGCACGCGTACTCTCGCCGGCCCGCTCTGGCCGAAGGTCTTGACCATGGCCACCCGGTTGATGCCGTCGGCCTGCCCGAGCGCCGCACGCGCCAGGCTCACCAGACTGGCCATCTGCCGCGCCTGCTCGATGGCCCGGGGTTGCAGGTCCAGGCGCTGCAGCAGCACCAGCCACAAGGCGACGGCGCCCAGCACCACCGCCGCCAGTGCCGGGTAGGCCCTCCAGAACAGGGGCAGCTGCACGACCGGCAGGGCGGGCGGCTTCAGTCGCCGCCGTCGGGAACGAAGACGTAGCCCACGCCCCACACGGTCTGGATGTAGCGGGGCTTGGTGGGCTCGGGCTCCAGCATCTTGCGCAGGCGGGAGATCTGCACGTCCAGGCTGCGGTCGAAAGGTTCGAAGTCCCGGCCTCTGGCCATTTGGGCCAGGCGGTCGCGTGACAGGGGCTGGCGCGGGTGCCGCACCAGGGCCTTGAGCATCGCGAACTCGCCGGTGGTCATGGCGATGACGGCGCCGTCGCGGGTCAGGCGGCGTTGCCCCAGGTCGAGTTCGAAGCCCCCGAAGACCACCACCTCGGAGTCGCCCGAGGGGGCGCCAGGCGCCTCGATCGGCGGGCGCCGCCGCAGCACGGCGTGGATGCGTGCGAGCAGCTCGCGCGGGTTGAAGGGCTTGGGCAGGTAATCGTCGGCGCCGACTTCCAGGCCGACGATCCGGTCCACGTCCTCGCCCTTGGCGGTGAGCATGATGATGGGGGTGCGGTCGTTGGCACCGCGCAGCCGCCGGCAAATGGACAGCCCATCTTCGCCGGGCAGCATAAGGTCGAGCACGATGAGGTCTGCGGTCTCCCGTTGCAGCAGTCGGTTGAGCGCGCGGGCATCCTCGGCCAGCAGTACCTCGAAGCCTTCTTGCGACAGGTAGCGGCGCAGGAGGTCGCGGATGCGCGCGTCGTCGTCGACGACCAGGACGCGGTCGGGGCGATGCGGCAAGGTGGGGGTCATGGCAGGCTTGGCACGTGCGGGGCCCATGATACAAACCGTTGCAGTGGCCGCGATGCCGCGGCGTCATTGGAGTTGCGCCATGCCGGCCTCATCAGCCTTGCCGTTTTCGTCCCTTGCGGTTCGGGCTCCTCTGGCCTCTATGGCCTCTATGGCCCCTGGGGCCGCTCTTGTCCTCGCGCTGGCCCTCACGTCCCTGCCCGCGGGGGCCCAGCACACCCCGGCCCCGCAGAACATCCTGTCCCTCAGTGCCTCGGCCGCTGCCGAGGTCACCCAGGACCTGCTGACGGTGGTCTTCTCCACCCAGCGCGAGGGCCCGGAGGCCGCAGTGGTGCAGCGCGGCTTGAAGCAGGCCCTGGATGCTGCCCTGGCCGAGGCCCGGGCGGCCGCCAAGCCCGGGCAGCTGGACGTCCAGACGGGCAACTTCTCGCTCTCGCCTCGGTATGCGCCGACCACAGCCAAGGGCGGCGGCGGCATCGTGGGCTGGCAAGGACGCGCGGAGATGCTCGTTGAAGGCCGTGACGCGCAGGCCATCGCGCAGCTGGCCGGGAGGATTGCCACGCTCAGCGTGGCCAGCGTGCGCCACTCCTTGTCGCGTGAGCTTCGCGAGAAGACCGAGACCGACACCACCGCCCGCGCCATTGCGCGGTTTCGTGAACTGGCGCAGCAGCACGCCACGCAGTTCGGCTTCTCGGGCTACACGGTGCGCGAGGTCTCGGTGGGCAGCCAGCCGATCTTCCGCGGGGCCGAGTCGGCCCCCATGGTGATGCGCGGCGCCGCAGCGCCAGATGGTGTGCCCCTGCCGGTGGAGCCCGGCCGCACGACGGTCACCTCCAGCGTCAGCGGCAGCGTGCAGATGGTGAAGTGATCGCCCGGCCGCTCACTGCGCGGCCCAGCCCCCATCGACGTTGATCGACGCGCCGCGGATGTTGTCGGCCGCAGGGGAGCACAGGAACACCGCCAACTCGCCGAGCTGGTGCGGCGTGGTGAACTGCAAAGAGGGCTGCTTCTCGCCCAGGAGCCGGCGCTTGGCCTCCTCGTCGCTGACGCCGTCGCGCACGGCGCGGGCATCCACCTGCTTCTGCACCAGCGGGGTGAGCACCCAGCCCGGGCAGATGGCATTGCAGGTGATGGCCGAGGTGGCGGTTTCGAGGGCCACGGTCTTGGTCAGGCCGATCAGCCCGTGCTTGGCGGCCACGTAGGCCGACTTCTCCACCGAGGCCACCAGGCCATGGGTCGAGGCGATGTTGATGATGCGGCCCCAGCGCCGGGCGCGCATGTGCGGCAGGGTCAGCCGGATCGTGTGGAACGCCGAGGTGAGGTTGATGGCGATCACCGCGTCCCATCGGTCCGTCGGGAACTGCTCGATCGGCGCCACGTGCTGGATGCCGGCGTTGTTGACCAGGATGTCGATGCCGCCCATCTCCGACTCGGCGTAGTGGATCATGTCGGCGATCTGCTCGGGCTTGCTCATGTCGGCGTCGTGGTAGCCGACCATGCACTCGAACTCCGCCAGCTGGGCCTTGGCCGCCTCGATATCGCCGAATCCGTTGAGCACGATGTTGGCACCATGGTTGGCCAGCATCCGTGCGATGCCGAGGCCGATGCCGCTGGTGGATCCCGTGATCAGCGCCGTCCTGCCGGTGAGCATGAGAAATTCTCCTGTGCTGATGAGCGGCCGCCCGCAGGCGACCTGTTGCCGTGAGCGTACGATTCCCGGCTGATGGACGCCTTACCGACATGACAGAACCCCGACTCCGAGACGTGCTTTGCCTTGACAGCCGCGGCCTGCACCGCATGGCTTACTGGGAGTGGGGCGACCCGGCCAACCCGGACGTGGTGGTGTGCGTGCACGGCCTGACGCGCCAGGGCCGCGATTTCGATGCCCTCGCAGCGGACCTCTGCGTCAGCCGCCGCGTGGTCTGCCCCGACGTGGTGGGCCGCGGTCGCTCCGACTGGCTGGCCGATCCCATGGGCTACGCAATTCCAAATTACGTGGCCGACATGGTGACCCTGCTCGCCCGGCTGGATGCCCGGCAGGTGGACTGGGTCGGCACCTCGATGGGCGGCCTCATCGGCCTGGGCGTGGCCAGCCTGGCGAAGTCACCCGTGCGGCGACTGGTCCTCAACGATGTCGGGCCGGTGCTCGAACCGGCCGCCTTGCAGCGCATCGGCACCTATGTGGGGCTGCCCGCGCGATGGTCCAGCGAGGAGGAGGCCGCCGACGCGCTGCGCCTCATCTCCCAGGGCTTCGGCCCGCACACCCGCGAGGAATGGCTGGCCCTGACCCGCCCGCAGCTCAAGCCTGACGGGCAGGGCGGTTTCATTCCCCACTATGACCCGGCCATCGGCGTGCCCTTCCGCGCCATCACCCCCGAGATGGCCGCCCTGGGCGAGACCCTGCTGTGGAAGAGTTACGACTGCCTGGGCTGCCCGACGCTTCTGATCCGCGGCGCCGACTCTGACCTGCTGTCGGCGCAGACCGCCCAGCGCATGACAGAGCGTGGCCCCAAGGCGAGACTGGTCACGTTCGACGGTGTCGGGCACGCCCCCACCCTGGTGGCTCCCGACCAGCGGGCCGTGGTGAGGGACTTCCTGCTCGGACCGTGAAGACGCTGGCGCTGGCGGCCAGCGGGCAGGCCGCGCCTATCGTCCAGGCGACCGCTGAACCGAGCGGGGCCACAGAGGCCGCGGCGGCCGAGGCGTTGAGAGCCGCGGCCTTCGCCTTTGCGCAGCCACTGCTGTCGGGGCGTCGCCTGCCCACGGGGGAGGACGCCTGGGAGCACGCCACCGGCACGGCCGGTGTTCTGCAGGCCTTGGGCGCGGCCATGCCCTTGCAGGCCGCCGCCGTGCTGGTGGGCACGGCCGAGGCCCTTCAGCGACCGCAGGAGACGCTGGCGCAGTCCTTCGGTGAGCCCTACGCCCAACTGGTGGAGCTCACGCGACGCATCGAGCAGGTGCAGCGCGCCGCCACGCAGGCGGCCACCCAGGCCGCACCGTCGGCAGGTCAGGCGCGCCCCCTCGATGCAAAGCAGCAGGCCGAGCGCGTCAGGCGGATGCTGTTGTCGTTCTCGCGCGATCTGCGGGTCGTGTTGCTCCTGCTGGCCTCGCGGCTGCACACCCTGCGGTGGTTCGCATCGAGCCGGCAGCCCTGCCCGTCGGCCGTGGCGCTGGAGGCCCGTGACGTGTTCGCTCCTTTGGCCAGCCGCCTGGGCATCTGGCAGTTCAAGTGGGAGCTCGAGGACCTGTCGTTCCGGTTCCTGCAGCCCGAGGACTATCGCCGCGTGGCCCGGCTGCTGGACGAGACCCGTGCCGAGAGGGAGTTGCGTGTGGAGTTCGCGCGACACCAGCTGGCCGGCGTGTTGCGCCAGGCCGGTGTGCAGGCCGATGTGCAGGGGCGGCCCAAGCACCTGTACAGCATCTGGCGCAAGATGCAGGGCAAGTCGCTGGCGATCGAGCGCGTGTTCGACATCAGCGCGTTGCGGGTGGTCATCGACGATGTGCCCGCCTGCTATGCCGCACTGGCGGCGGTGCACCAGCGCTACGGGGTGGTGGCGGGCGAGTTCGATGACTACATCGCTCGCCCCAAGGCCAACGGCTACCAGTCGCTGCACACCGTGGTGCTGGGCGACGACGGTCGGCCCGTGGAGGTGCAGATCCGTACCGCCGCCATGCACGAGCTGGCCGAGTACGGGGTGGCCGCGCACTGGGCCTACAAGGAGGCGGGCGCCCGAGGCTACGCCGGCGTGAGCGCCGCTGCCGACGAGGCGGCGCGTGTCGCAGCCGCTCGGCAGGCGGTGATGCAGCAGCTGCTGGCCTGGGAGCGAGATGTCTCCCAGCAAGCCGCCGTTGAAGGGGCGACCTCGGAAGAGCGCCTGTTCGTCCTCACCCCCCAGGCCACCGTGGTGGAGCTCTCGGCCGGCGCCACCCCGGTGGACTTCGCCTACGCGCTGCACACCGAGTTGGGCCACCGCTGCCGCGGAGCCCGCGTGGACGGCGCGATGGTGCCCCTGAACACGCCTCTGCGCAGCGGCCAGACGGTGGAGGTGATCTCCGCACGTGAAGGCGGGCCCTCGCGGGACTGGCTCAACGCGGAGCTGGGCTATCTGAGCAGCCCCCGGGCCAGAGCGAAGGTGCGTGGCTGGTTCAACGCCCAGGCCCTGGCCGACACCGTGGCCCGTGGCCGTGAACTCGTCGAGAAGCTCCTGCAACGAGAGGGGCGTACGGCCGTCAAGCTGGACGATCTGGCCGCCCAGCTGGGCTTCAAGCAGGCCGAGGCGCTGTTCGAGGTCGTGGGCAAGGACGAGATGTCGCTGCGCCAGATCGAGACCTTGCTGCGCCCGGCGGCGCCTGCGCCGTCAGACGACGAGCCGGTGCTCATCAAGCGCTCGCGCGCCGGCGACAGCGGTGTGCTCGTGGTGGGCGTGGAGTCGCTGATGACCTCGCTGTCGCGCTGCTGCCGTCCTGCGCCGCCGGACGAGATCGGCGGCTTCGTCACCCGGGGCAAGGGCGTGGCCGTGCACCGCCGCGACTGCAGCAACTTCCGCCATATGGCCACGCAATGGGGCGACCGTGTCATCCCGGTGGCCTGGGGGACCGTGCCCACCCGGGCTCCAGCCGCAGGCGGGGCGGTGGGGGCGCTGTATCCCGTGGACGTGGAGATCGAGGCCGCCGACCGCCAGGGACTGCTGCGCGACATCTCCGACGTGCTGGCGCGCGAGCGGCTCAACGTCACCGGCGTGAACACCCGCAGCCAGCGCTCTGCCGCCGGACCCGTGGCCTACATGACCTTCACCGTCGAAGTGCCGGATGCCTCGCGCCTGGGCCCGGTGCTGCGCGCCGTGGCCCAGGTCAGCGGCGTTCGCCACGCCCGGCGGCGGTGACGCAGCCTATGCGGCACGCCGGGTCGGCTACAGGCTGCTGCTATGATCTTGGGCTCTCAGGCGCGTAGCTCAGCTGGTTAGAGCACCACCTTGACATGGTGGGGGTCGTTGGTTCGAGTCCAATCGCGCCTACCAATCGCAAGCCCAAGCAAGTCGTTGATTTGCTTGGGCTTTTCGCTTGTGGGACTGGTGCGGTCCCGGCCGTCCTGACCGAATGTCCGACCGGGGCCCCGTCCGAGGGAAAATCGTGCATCCTCCGCCGTGAGCAATGGCGCTTCGCGCCCGGGAGGCTCCGCGATGATCACCCCGCATGACCTGGCCCAGAGCCTGGACCTGCCCAAGCGCGCCGTGGCGCTGGTGCTGGCCGGCGGCCGCGGCAGCCGGCTGAAGAACCTCACCGACACCCGGGCCAAGCCGGCGGTGTACTTCGGCGGCAAGTTCCGCATCGTGGACTTCGCGCTGTCCAACTGCCTGAACTCCGGCATCCGGCGCATCGGCGTCATCACCCAGTACAAGAGCCACAGCCTGCTGCGCCACCTGCAGCGCGGCTGGGCCTTCCTGCGGCCGGAGATGAACGAGTTCGTGGACCTGCTGCCCGCGCAGCAGCGGGTCGACGAGGAGAGCTGGTACCGGGGCACGGCCGACGCCGTCTACCAGAACCAGGACATCCTGGCCGCCTACGGCGCCGACTACGTGGTGGTGCTGGCCGGCGACCATGTCTACAAGATGAACTACGCCGTGATGCTCGCCGACCATGTGGCCATGGGGCGGGACTGCACGGTGGGCTGCATCGAGGTGGACCGCGAGGAGGCCAAGGCCTTCGGCGTGATGGCCATCGACGAGCGCCGCAACATCACCTCCTTCGTCGAGAAGCCGGCCGACCCGCCGGCCATGCCCGGCAAACCCGACCGTGCCCTGGCCAGCATGGGCATCTACATCTTCAACGCCCGCTTCCTGTACCGCGAGCTCGAGCGCGACATCGGCGACCCGGGCTCCACCCACGACTTCGGCAAGGACATCATTCCCCGCGTGGTCAAGCTCGGCAAGGCGGCGGCCCACCCCTTCGAGCTGAGCTGCGTGGGCAAGCGGCTGGGCACGACGCCCTACTGGCGCGACGTGGGGACGCTGGACGCCTACTGGGACGCCAACATCGACCTCACCGCCACCGATCCCCAGCTCAACCTCTACGACACCCGCTGGCCGATCTGGACCTACCAGCCGCAGCTGCCGCCCGCCAAGTTCGTGCACAACGCCGACGACCGCCGCGGCATGGCCATCGAGTCGCTGGTCTCCGGGGGCTGCATCGTCTCGGGCTCGGTGTTCCGCAGCGTGCTGTTCTCGCAGGTGCGGGTGCATTCCTATTCCAGCGTGAGCTGGAGCGTGCTGCTGCCCGAGGTGACGGTGGGGCGCGGCGCCAGGCTCACGCGCGTGATCGTCGACCGCGGCTGCCAGATCCCCGACGGCATGGTCATCGGCGAGGACCCTGAAGAGGACGCCAGGCGCTTCCACTGCACGCCCAGCGGCATCACCCTGGTCACCCGCGAGATGATCATGGCCGCCACAGGCGGCTTCGCCAGGACTTCGCCCGAATGAGGGTGCTGCACGTCGCCGCCGAGGTCTATCCGCTGGTCAAGACCGGCGGACTGGCCGACGTGGTGGCGGCCCTGCCGGCCGCCCAGGCCCGCGCCCGTGCGACGGTGCGCCTGCTGTTGCCTGGAACGGCGCCCATCCTCGATGCGCTGGCGCGCAAGACGACGGTGGCCGAGTTCGGGCCGAGTTTCGGCGCCGCCCGTGTGCAGGTGGTGCGCGGCCAGTTGCCTGGCGGCAGCGGCCTGAGCGCCTATGTGGTGGACGCGCCGCTGCTGTACCGGCGAGCAGGGGGGCCCTACCACGACGAGGCCGGCCACGAGTGGCCTGACAACCTGCAGCGTTTCGGCCTGCTGGGCTGGGTGGGTGCGCAACTGGGTGCGGGCGGGCTGGACCCCGCCTGGCAGCCCGACATCGTCCACGCCCACGACTGGCACGCCGCCCTGGCCTGTGCCTACCTGCGGGCGCACCCGGTGTCTTCGGTGCGCAGCGTGTTCACCGTGCACAACCTGGCCTACCAGGGGCTATTCCCCATGGCGGATGCTCACCTGCTGGGGCTGTGCAGCCGCTGGCTGACGTCCGCGGGGCTGGAGTTCCACGGCCAACTGTCGTTCATGAAGGCGGGGCTGAAGTTCGCCGACCGCGTCACCACCGTCAGCCCGGGCTACGCGCGCGAGATCGCCACGCACGAGTTCGGCTGCGGGCTGGACGGCGTGATACGGAGTCGAGGCGCCGAGGTCGCTGGCATCCTGAACGGCATCGATACGCAGGTGTGGGACCCCGCCGCAGACGCCGCCATTGCGCAGCCGTACTCCATCGCTGACGTGACCGCAGGCAAAGCGGCATGCAAGGCGGCGCTGCACAAGGAGCTGGGCCTCGACCAGGACTCGGGCGCGCCGCTGGTGCTGGCGCTCAGCCGCCTCACCGCCCAGAAGGGCCTGGATCTGCTGCTGCAAGCCATGCCGGGGCTGCTGCGCGACGGCCTGCAGGTGGTGGTGCAGGGCAGCGGCGATGCCGCATTGGAGACTGCCTTTGCGGCCGCTGCGCGCGCCCATCCGGGACGCGTGGCCGCACTCATCGGCTACGACGAGGCGAGGGCGCACCGCCTCATGGCGGGTGCCGACCTGCTGGCGGTGCCCTCGCGATTCGAGCCCTGCGGATTGACCCAGATGTATGCCTTGCGCTATGGCACGCTGCCGGTGGTGCACCGGGTGGGGGGGCTGGCCGATACGGTGGCCGATGCCGACGAACCACCGCGGGGCCGAGAGGGGAACGGCTTCACCTTCGTGCGCGGCACGGCACCTGACCTTGCCGCGGCCCTGGGGCGCGCAGCGGCTGCCTGGCGTGATCCGGCGCGGCGCTCGGCGCTGCAGCAGCGTGGCATGGCCCAGGACCTGTCCTGGGACGGCCCGGCCCGGCAGTACCTGGCCCTGTACCGCTCGCTGGGAGGCAAATCGACTGTCGAAGCCGTGCCCGTGGCGCGGGCCGCCGACTGAGGCTGATACAGGCGCGCCCGGCGGGCCCTTACCGGCTGCGCCGCTCTCGCGAGGGCCAGGTCGCCAGCAGCAGGCCCGCAATCGCCAGGGTGAAGGCGACTGCATGGCCCGCGCCGAAAGGCTCGCCCAGCACGGCGATGCCCACCAAGGCGGCGCTGACGGGCAGGCATACCGTGAAGACCCCCGCGTGCGAGGCTGGCACGTGGCGCAGCCCCTGCATCCACAGCCAAACGGTCAGGATGCTGGCAGCGACGGCATAGAACACGAGCAGCGCCCAGGTGGATACCGTGACCGCCTGGAAGTCGAAGTCCCACGCCTGCCACAACCCGAAAGGGGTCACCAGGGCCAGACCCCATAGGTTGATCAGCGCACTGATGCGGCGTGGCGAGACGTTGGCGGTGAGTTGCTTGCCGATGACCACGTAGGCTGCCTCGCACAACACGGCACCGAACAGCAGTGCGTAGCCCCACCAGGGGGCGGTGGCAGCCGGTGCCGCGCCGCTGGAGGAGGCTTCATTGCCAGGCGAGCGCGACAGGGCCAGCACCGCGATGCCGGCAGCCGCCAGCACGATGGCGCCGATCACGCGCCCGCTCAGCCGCTCGCCCAGGAAGACGCGTGACATGACGGCCACGGTGGCCGGTATGGCCGCCATGACCACGCCTGCCGCCACGGCCGAGGTGGCCGCCACGCCGAACAGCATGCAGATCGAGAAGCCGAAGTTTCCGAGGAAGCTCTCCCAGAAGAGCAGCCGGCGGGCACGCGGGCGCAAACGGGGCTCGCCTCGCCGTCGCCTGACCCACGGGGCCATCGCCACTGCGGCTATGCCAAAGCGCAGCCACGCCAGCAGGAACACGGGCAGGGCAACCAGCAGCAGGCGCGACAGGCCCACGTACACGCCCACCACCGCCATCGCGGCGGCCAGGCAGGCGTAGGCCGCCAGGGGAGCGGGCTTCACGAGGCGATCAGAACGCGGCCGCGTAGCGGTCGCGTTCCCAGGCCGTGACGTGGCGCGACCACTGCGTCCACTCCTCGCGCTTCAGGCGCAGGAATTCGCCAGTGAGCGCCTCGCCCAGCGCGCTGCAGATCACCTCGTCGGCCTCCAGCGCGTCCAGGGCCTGCGACAGCGACTGCGGCAGCAGGCCGATGCCACGCTCGCGAAGCCGGGGCAGGGGACATTCGAACAGGTCGTCGGTGACCTCCGGGCCCAGGTCGAGTTGGCGGTCGATGCCATCCAGGCCGGCGGCGATGAGCACGGCCGTGGCGAGGTAAGGGTTGGCGGCTGCATCGGGCAGGCGCCACTCGAAGCGGCCAGGCAGGGTGCGCACCAGCGCCGTGCGGTTGTTCGGGCCGTGGGCGATGTAGGCCGGCGCCCAGGTGGTGCCGGAGATCGACTCGCCCACGGTCAGGCGCTTGTAGCTGTTGACCGTGGGGGCGGCGATGGCGCACATCGCGCCGGCGTGGGCCAGGACGCCGGCGATGAAGTGGCGCGCGGTGTCGGTGAGCGTGGCGCCGTCCGGCCCGGCGTCATCCGATCCGAACAGGCAGCGGCCCGACCCGCCCTTCTCCCACAGCGACACGTGGAAGTGCAGTCCGCTGCCGGGCTGATCGGCAAAGGGCTTGGGCATCATCGAGAAGACCATGCCGCGGGTATCGGCCAGGGCCTGTGCGGCCAGCTTGAACAGCATCAGGTGGTCGGCACTGGCCAGCGCCTCGTCATGGGCGAAGTTCACCTCGTACTGGCCGTGCGCGTCCTCGTGGTCGAGCTGCAGCACATCCAGGCCGCAGCCGGTGAGGGCGTCGCTCAGGGCGTGCAGGAAGTCCGCTTGCCGAGGAAGCGACTTGAGGTCGTAGCTGGGTTTGTCCAGCCGGTCGGCATCGTCGGCCGGCGCCCAGTCGTCGCCTTGACGCTTGAGCAGAAAGAACTCGGGTTCCAGGCCCGTCCGCAGCGTCCAACCCCGCTCGGCCAGGCGGGCCGTGGCGCGCGCGAGCACCTGGCGCGGGCAGGCATCGAACGGCTTGCCGTCCACAAAGCCATTGCCCACGATGCGCGCCACGCCAGGCATCCAGGGCAGCGCCTGGGCGGTGGCGGCCTCGCCGCGCGCGTAGTACTCCGAGCGCGGGCCGGTGCGCGGCAGGCCCGTGCCCCAGATCGACGGCCCTGCAAAGCCCGCGCCGGTGGCCAGCACGTCCTCCAGGTGGGCCAGCGGCACCAGCTTGCCCTTGGCGCAGCCGTGCACGTCGGCGAACTGCACCAGCAGCGTGTGCACACCCGCAGCCTGCAGGCGGCGGTGCAGGTCGCCCGCGGGCGACCCTGGGTCAGACATGGCGCTCAGGCGGCCGACGCGATCAGAACGCCACCACCACCGAGGCGCCGAGCAGCGAGTTGCTCTTGCGGAAGGCGGAATAGTCGGAGTTGGCGAAGACCGGCAGGTTGGCGCGGTCCAGGCGGTACTCGACCTTGAAGGTGGTGTTCATGTCCCACAGGTAGCTCAGCCCCAGGCTGAGCGCCATGCGGTTGGCGCCGGTGTTGCACGCCGCGATGGTGGGGTCGGTCACGCAGTCGATGGTCGGGTCCACGCCGATGCCGTTGCGGTTGTCGCCGTGGCTCAGGTTGAGCGGGTCCCAGTAGCCTGTGTAACCCAGCAGGCCACCGCCGTTCTTGGCATTGCGCACGTAGTCGACCCGGGCGATGCCCTCGAAGCGGGGCGTGAACTTGTAGGCGGCCAGCGCCGACAGGCCCGTCCACTTGGCGTCGCGCAGATCACCAGTGACGGGGTCGGGCACGATGGCCGCACCCTTTTGAGTGCCATAGGTCAGTTGTCCTTGCACCGTCCAGTCGCCACGGATGAAGTAGGCGTCGAACTCGAACAGGTTCACACGCGACTTCCCTCCCGCGGGGTCGGCGAAGTTGGCCGCCTTGCCGTGCACCCCGGCGAAACCGAAGCCCTGGAACTCGCCGCGCGAGTAGTCCACGCGGTAGGCCGCCACGGGCGAGCGCTCGCCGGCGTTGTTGCGCGAGGCGTTCATGTTGGCCAGCACGGCCTTCGTGAGCCACTTGCCGCGGGTGATCTCCAGCCCGGCCCCGGTGTAGGTGGTGGGCAAGGTGAAGTCGAACAGCATGTTGTGGGTGATGAGCTTGTTCAACGTGGGCTGCAGGTACTCGTAGCCCGACCAGTCGGGGATGTGGCCGGCGATGAAGCGGGTCCGCAGGTCGGTGAGGGGCACCGAGACGGAGGCCTCGTGCACCACGCCGCCGTTGCCGATGACCGAGTCGGTGCCGCGGTTGGGCACCAGCGTCAGGCGCCACTTGGTGCCCGAGTCGGTCTCCTTCTGGAAGTCGATCGACACGGCCCCGAAGTAGGAGTTGTCGTAGTTGTAACCGTCGTCGCCGACGTTGTTCAGGAACTGGAAGCCGGCGCGCTTCTGGGCCTTGTTGTAGATCCAGGTCGGGTCGGCGTAGCCGCTGATCTTCAGCAGCTTCAGGCCCGCGGCGTCGCGGGAATCCTCCAGCGCCTCGGTCTTGACCGTGACGCGGTTCAGCTCGCGGGTCTGCTCGGGGGTCATGCCCCACTGGGGCTTGGCCGACTCCTGGGTCTTGAGCTTAGCCTCCAGCTCGGCCACCTTGGCCTTGAGCGCCTGAAGCTCCTTCAGGACATCGGCGTTGGACTGGGCCAGCGCGGGGAACGCGGCGGCCAGCGCAAGGGCCAGGGCAGTGTGGCGGACGGTCTTCATGGAGGCTCCTTCTCGGTGCGGGAAAGTGGTTGCCGGGTCAGCCGCGGGCGGCAGCGGCCAGTTCCAGGCTGCGCTGCCGCTCGGCGCGGGCGATGAGATAACTGGCCAGGGCGACGCCGATGGCCACGATGACGACGATGAGCGTGGCCACGGCATTGACGCTCGGGTTCAGGCCCAGCCGGGCGCGCGACAGGATCACCAGCGGCATGGTGGTGGCGCCGGGGCCGGAGAGGAAGTTCGACAGCACCACGTCGTCCAGCGACAGGGTGAAGGTCAGCAGCCAGGCCGACAGCAGCGACTGCGTGATCATGGGCAGGGTCACCAGCCAGAACACCTGGTGGGGACGGGCGCCCAGGTCCATCGCCGCTTCTTCCAGCTGGGGGTTCAGGTCCTGCAGGCGGGCCTGCACCACCACCGTGGCGTAGGCCATGCCCACCAGCAGGTGGCCAAGCCAGATGGTGAGCATGCCGCGCTCGGGCACGCCGATGGCGCGCTGCAAGCTGACCATGGTGAGCAGCAGCGACAGGCCGATGACGACCTCGGGCATGACCAGTGGCGCGCTGACCATGCCGGAGAACACCGTGCGGCCGGTGAAGCGGCGGTACTTCACCAGCGCAAAGGCTGCCAGGGTGCCCAGCACGACGGAGCCGCAGGCCGTGAGGAAGGCGATCTTCAGCGACAGCCACAGCGCCGACAGCAGGGCCTGGTCAGCGGCCAGGGCGTGGTACCACTTCAATGTGAAGCCCCGCCACAGGTTGGGGATGGGGGAGTCGTTGAAGGAGAACACCACCAGCGAGGCGATGGGCACGAACAGGAACAGGTAGCCCGCAGCCAGCCAGCCGCGGCCGAACCAGGTGTTCAGCGGCGAGGCCTTCACCGGCGGCCCTCCTGGGACTCGGCCTGGTAGCGCTGGAACAGCGCCAGGGGCACGATGATCAGCAGGATCATCAGCACCGCGAGCGAAGACGCCATCGGCCAGTCGTTGTTGAAGAAGAGCTCATCCCAGATCACGCGGCCGATCATCAGCGTCTCGGGCCCGCCCAGCAGCTCCGGCACGACGTACTCTCCGATGCAGGGGATGAACACCAGCATCGAGCCGGCGATGATGCCGGCCTTGGACAGCGGCACGGTGACCGTCCAGAAGGCCACCCAGGGCGTGGCGCCGAGATCCTGGGCGGCCTCCAGTAGGCGCAGGTCCATCTTGGCCAGCTGGCTGTACAGCGGCAGCACCATGAAGGGCAGGTAGGTGTAGACCATGCCCAGCACGAGCGAGAACGGCGTGTTCATGAGCTTGCCCGGTGCGCCGATCAGGCCGAGCGCCACCAGCAGCGAATCCAGCCCCAGCCCGACGATGACGTCGTGCGCCCAGCCGTCCGGGCTGAGCAGGCCCTTCCAGGCATAGGTGCGCAGCAGGAAGGACGTCCAGAAGGGCAGCATCACCAGCATCAGCAGCATGGGCTGCACCGAGGGCCTGGCCCGCGCCATGAAGTAGGCAAAGGGGTAGCCGATGAACAGGCACAGCACGGTGGTGGCCGCCGCGTACTCGAGGCTGCGCAGGTAGGCGTGCAGGTAGATCGGGTCGTCCAGGACGGCGCTGAAGTTCGAGAACTTCAACGACAGCGTCATCACGCCGTCCTTGACCGCGATCAGGTCCTCGGGGTGGACGGTGCCCATGCGGGCCAGGGAGATCTGCAGCACCACCGCGAAGGGCAGCAGGAAGAAGGCCACCAGCCACAGATAGGGCACGCCGATGACAGCAGCGCGCCCGCCTGGGCGCAGCCGCGCCAGCCGGGCCAGGCCGGAGGTCAGTGGAGTGGGCGCTGCCTGGCTCATCGGCGCCTCACTGCGTCAGCACCACCTGGGCCGTGCGCGACCAGTGCGCCCAGGCCTCGTCGCCCCAGGTGAGTTCGTCGTCGCGGTGCCGCTGCACATTGGACTGGCTGACCTTGAGCATGGCCCCGCTGGGCAGGGCCAGCTGGTAGACGGTGAAGCTGCCGAAGTAGGACTTCTCGCGCACGGTACCGCGCACGCTGTTGAAGTCGCCCTCGGCGGGCTTTTGCCGGCTCACGTGGATCTTCTCCGGCCGCAGCGCCACGGTCACGCCCATGCCCTCGGTGCCGGTGATGCCGTGGCCGACGTAGTGCCGGCAGTCGGCACAGGCCACCACGCAGTGGTCGTTGGCGTCGACTTCCAGCGTGCCATCCATCATGTTGACGTTGCCGATGAAGTCGGCCACGAAGCGGCTGGACGGTGTCTCGTAGATCTCCGACGGCGCGCCCACCTGCATGAGCCGGCCCTCGCTCATGACCGCGATGCGCGAGGCCATGGTCATGGCCTCTTCCTGGTCGTGGGTGACCATCATGCAGGTGACGCCCACCTGCTCGATGATATTGACCAGCTCGATCTGAGTCTCCTCGCGCAGCTTCTTGTCCAGCGCGCCCAGGGGTTCGTCGAGCAGCAGCAGCTGCGGCTGCTTGGCCAGGCTGCGCGCCAGGGCCACGCGCTGCTGCTGGCCGCCGGACAACTGGTGGGGCTTGCGGCCGGCGAACTTGCCCAGTTGCACCAGCTTGAGCATGGCATCCACCCGCTGGGCGACCTGCGCCGAGGCCATGCCCGCGCGCTTCAGGCCGAAGGCGATGTTCTCGGCCACCGTGAGGTGCGGGAACAGCGCGTAGCTCTGGAACATCATGTTCAGCGGCCGCTCGTACGGGGGCAGGCCCGAGAGGTCCTGCCCATCCAGCACGATCCGTCCCGAGGTCGGCGTCTCGAAACCCGCCACCATGCGCAGCAGGGTCGTCTTGCCGCAGCCCGAGGACCCCAGCAGGGCGAAGATCTCGCCCTTGCCGATGTCCAGGCTGACGTGGTTCACGGCCGCGTAGCCGTCGAACTCCTTGACGACGTCGTCGATGCGCAGGAAGCCGGCGTCGCCGGCCGCAGCCGACATTACAGGCCGGTCTTGAACGACGTGAAGGTGCGCGTCATCAGGCGACGCAGGTCGTTGTTGAGCGAGTCGGGCGGCACCATGCGGCCCAGGTCGGCGCCGGACAGGAACACCGTCGGGTTGTTCGCCACGTCGGGGCGGATGTTCCGGCGCGAGTCCGGTACCGGGTTGGGATAGAAGACCTTGTTGGTGTTCAAGGCGGCCACATCCGGGCGCAGCACGAAGTTGATGAACTTGTGCGCGTTGCCCGGGCGCTGCGCATCGGCCGGGATGACCATGGTGTCGAAGAACAGCAGGCCGCCGTTCTTCGGGATCAGCGCCTGGATGTTCTGCCCCGTCTTGCCGTCGATGGCGCGCTGGCGGGCGATGTTGATGTCACCCGACCAGCCCAGCGCCAGGCAAATGGAGCCGTTGGCCATGTCGTTGATGTAGCCCGAAGAGCTGAACAGCGTCACGAAGGGCCTCACGGCCTTGAGGGTGTTGGCCGCAGCGGTGTAGTCGGACGGGCTCTTGCTGAAGGCCGGCTTTCCCAGGTAGTGCAGGACGGCCGGGATCACCTCGGTGGAGGAATCCAGGAAGGACACCCCGCAGCTCTTGAGCTTGCTGATGTACTCCGGCTTGAAGACCAGCTCCCAGACGTTGTCGGGCAGCGGCCCGCCGAGTGCGGCGCGCACCTTCTCGACGTTGATGCCCACCGTGGTGAAGCCCCACAGCCAGTTCACCATGTAGTCGTTGCCGGGGTCCATCTTGCCCAGCTGGGCCTGGATGGCAGGGTCGATGTTGCGCAGATTGGGGATCTTGGACTTGTCCAGCTTCTGCAGCAGGCCGCCGTCGATCTGCAGCTTGGCCCAGTTGGAGGAGGGCACCACGATGTCGTAGCCAGTCTTGCCCGCCACCAGCTTGGCGTGAAGGATCTCGTTGTTGTCGAACACGTCGTAGCGGACCTTGATGCCGGTTTCCTTCTCGAACCGTGCGATCACGTCCTCGCCGATGTAGTCGGACCAGTTGTAGATGTTCAGGACCTTTTCCTCCTCCTGCGCCTGCGCCGCGCCGCCAACCAGCGACAGGACGGCGGCAACCAGGGCAGCCAGGGGACGGAAGGACTTCGTTCTCATCAGGGACCTCCGGGGAGCAGAAGGGGTGGAGACGGACAACGTTTGACGGGAAGTCTAGGACGGCTGCGCGCCATGGTGGGCGACCGCACGCTCAGGGTATACCAGCACAAACCGTGCCACGGGGGCAAACAGGTCATCCCGCCGCGCGGCCCATCCAGCCCCGGTCCTGGGCGTCTTTCAGGGTCAGGTCCAGGCAGCGGCGGATGAGGGCGGCCATCTCGTCGACCTGC
>Ga0315902_10003512_pt1 | contig 23329 bp, 22 predicted proteins | sample LakEriMetagenome_9_FD_203523 | JGI IMG/M metagenome (GOLD analysis project Ga0315902, IMG submission 203523) | Freshwater fungal communities from buoy surface, Lake Erie, Ohio, United States - Buoy 12 MA117 | ecosystem: Environmental > Aquatic > Freshwater > Lake > Lake biofilm | place: USA... | reverse complement strand
ATGGATTACATCCTCAATAGATGACCAATTTCTTGATCATCTATTTGGCATTTTTTAACTTAATCTACGAGTTCAATATCTTTAAATCCCTCGTGGGTGCGCAGGTTTGCTGGTAAACCGCCAATTTTCTTTGGCCCCCACCAACGAATACGAATTGTTGGGTCAATGTTCACCATGAATGCTGCAGATTTCAAATTTGGAAATCCATCTAACCCAAAACTCGTCGTGATTTTTGGCAATATCGGAAGTTCTTCCAAAGTGCTTCCGCTCCCAATCAGTGTAAGATGACTTAAACTTTTTAAATTAGAAAGATCTGATAAATCCGTAATTGTTGAGCGCAAATACAAGTCGGCAATATTCAAACTAACTAGATACTGTACAACAGGCACTTCCAATAGGAACTTCTCCAAGTCGAATTTTATCAAATTCGAAACCTGCGCTAGGGCACTTAAATCTACAAGTTTCGAACATTCCTCAATTCGCACATCGTTTAATGATGCAAATTTCTCAATCCCACTAAGCGATTTCAAGTTTGATGTCTTTTCAATAGTTAATCGTTGGACCATTGGAAATATCTGCGCCAGTTCATTCAGGTCCTTTCCTTTAAATCCCGAAATAGACATCCCGGTAATCTTAGTGGCATAATCTTGCTCATTAAACTCAGATAAGTAACGACCCCGAAATCCTACACGACCTTGTTCGTCGGACTCAAAAAACATTGACCGATTGTGATTGAATAAACTAGTTAAATCCATATCACAAGTATAATTAATATTGATGATTAAATCAGCAATATTTGTTTAATTAAATTTCAAATTAGACAATTCAATCACATTTATCCTATTCAAAGGTGACAAACGAATCTCGTTCAATGGGTCTTTAAAATATTCAGCTATCTCTTTTACTTTATCCGCAATTGACACCGCGAAATACATTTTTGCGTCCAACCTACCTTGTGAAATGCAATAGACCATATTCATTTCAGTAACCATCCTTCTATAATCACCTTTAGAATTATTAGCCCAATGTTGCTGGCATTCAATATACTGCTTCATTGCTTCATTGTAATCCCCAGCCTCTCGCAATATCTGACCATACTGAAACAGAATAACACCAACTTTAGAAGGCGCCAAATTGCCAATTTGTTTAATGGTTTGCATAGCCATTTTCACATCCTCAAGTGCTTCATCCAACTTACCCAATTTCCTATTGGCAATATTGCGATCAATTAATATGTCAACCAACTTATGATTTAAGTTTATTAACCTACATAGATCAATGGCTCTTGTACAAGACTCAACAGCACTGTCCACTTTACCTGTATAGTACTGTAATGATTCTTCCTTCTGTAATAAATCGATTATAAATCTAACATATGACTGATTGCTGGAATTATTTGGCATTATGGCTTTTGCTTCACTAATAATCAACTCTGCCTCAGACCAAAGTTCATTGGCTATATAATATTCAATTTTCATTAAATACAATTTCACAGACAACTCTGAAACCTCATCTAACCAGCCCCTATTTGCCAAAAACCGTTCTACTTCTTCCATTACTGATTTAAAGTTAAACTCGGTTGATTTCAGAATATGATCCTGATGGTTCTTTAGAATAAATGTGGCCCAATACTTCGATCCGTTATTCCCTTTTAAGAAGTTCATGGCCTCTATAAAGACCAGTAATTGCTGACTTTCATCTTCTTCAAATTGATAGTAATTCAATCTAAGCTCATAATATATCGACCATAGGAAGAATCCAGATTGACTATCTAATTTGATCTTCATCCCTACAAAGTAATTTTCAATTTCATCTCTGGTTTTTGAAATTTCGCAATAGGGATTTGTCAATATTTTAACCGTTAAAAAACTAAATAGGATTTCCAACGTTGGCACTTTCGGCTTCCTGAAATCTGTTTGAACATTTAATTTATCCAGCAGTACCATCCCATACTTTTGAATTAAACTCTCAGAGTTCAAAATCATTTTCACCATCAATTCAATAAAAATGGACTCTTTGGCATTTTTACATTCATCTACAAATTCTAAATATTCTTCGTCTCCAATTTTTCCAAGAATAATCAAAGTAAAATGTTTCAAATACCATCGCGTGGAATGTGGTTCAAACTTCCCATATATCAAACTAGATGACTTTTGGGAATCGAGCAGCAATTCAGCGTCGTCGCCACTAAGCACTGAATCTGTTTCGAAGTATTTCGCTATGCCTTTAAGATATTTAGCAAGGCTAGAATTGTCGTTTTTCAAAATAACGTTCAACTTGTCATAGTCTTCCAATTCCAGAATTCGAATTACATAAATTGTATACACCAATTCATAAGTATTATCAAATCCCTCAATGTGTTTTACTATTTTGAGCCTTCTGTAAAGTGCTGAGAGTTTGTCCAAATCGAAATTTGACAAACTGCTTATTTCCTTATTTTGAACATTAATCCAACGCTTATTGTATTCCAGAATAATTTGTTTGACTTCAGCATTTGAAGTGCCAAAATAACTTTTGAGTGCCGTTGTGACTTTATTTGAACTGAATTGATAGAAATTATCCTCTTGGTTTACATCAAGTAAAATTCCCAATTTCTCCATTCTCTCCAAAAAATCAAGCAAATGCAACAAATCAATCCCCCACACAGAAGCCAAAATCGCTGCGTCGAACTTTTGACCAATCATCGCCGCACTTTCTAAAATTCGAATCCACTGAATTCTATCAACGGTTGGCGTAGAGTCAATCCTATCGAAAATCGCATGATAGAATTTATCCACTTCGTCGTTGTTGGGCAAATCCTCTTCCGTAATCTGCCTAGTAAAAATCAACCCCCCTGAGCCTGGAATCAAGGTTCTATCTTCCAACATTCTTGTCAATAATTTAAAAATGTAATGAGGCGTTATGTTGGCTTCAACGAAGCCATCGTTGGCTTTGCCTGTAACAATTTTTTGATTAATTAAATTATTTAAGATGAATTTACTTGATTCTGCCAAATTGAAAATAACGTCTTTAGCGCTTATCAATTCAATGAAATTGATGTAATCAAAAAGCTCATCATGTTTAATATTCTCAAAGCAAACATTAGTTACTTGGGACCCCAAATCTGCCTTTAACTCATCTATATTAACAACACCCCTTAATTGTTCATTTGAACTTGACTCTCTAATGGTTAACAAAATAGAAAAATTGGCCTTGAGCTGTTTAAATTGGCTTTTATTTGAAATGATTTTCAACAAATTGATTAAAAACTCTCTACTTTCAGCATCAATCCATTGTAAATCTTCAATTACCAAAACTCCTTTGAATTGCCGCTTCTCTAATTCGAGAGCAACCATGTAACAATGCTCCTTTAGCGTCTTTGCAGAATTGGTGTAGCTTGAGTCCAAAAAACTATTCAAGTCGATTGGACTACTCTCTAGGAATGGTTGAAGCATCGACGTCTTGTTCGATAGTCGCTCCCTTGTATTCACGAAGTCATTAATCCCTATTTCCGAAGCCAATGCCTGAACAAAGGGTTCGAAATGTATTTCATTCTCCTCTTGAATTTCGTTACAATCTCCGTAAAGTAACTTTCTATCATTGACCTTTAATCGATACAATAAACACTCATTGATAAAGCTAGTTTTTCCAATTCCAGAAGGTCCCGTTAATACAACGACATTCAATTTACTTTCCGATAAATCAATCGTCAACTTATTCAGTATAAAATCTAATTTCGGTTGATTCACAACCTCTGGGATATAAGAAAAGTTCCTATGAGCCAGGTTCGTTTGGGATATATCCTGTATTTTTCTAGCAACAATTTGCTTTCGCTTTTCAAACAACGAATAACCGATTGCAACAACAAGCGCAACCATCAACGCCTGCAAAAAACCTGAAGTCTCAAATCGCTTTAAGACGATGAGATTCACTCCAATTAATAATATTGAAACAATAACAAAACCAACTAGTCCAGCAGTGTAGAGAGATTTTACATCTTTCTTGTTCAAATATAAATACAATGACTTACCCAGTATTAGGCCAATAATAAAGGTCACTAAAATCAAAAGGAAATGTTGCTCATGTGCTATTGAGCCGTATTTCAAACTATAAAAATAGAAAAACGAAAAATACGATCCATATATAGATGCATTTGCGAAATTTTGATACCCTCTGGATGTATGAAACCCATCAATATCTAATCGATTGATCACGAAAACATTGATAAATGTCGGGATGATACTCATAGACAATGTAATAAACACAACCCATAGCAAAGCCTCACTCTCAAGGTAATGAGTACCTAAATCAGGTGCAATGGACTTTACAGAGTTGACGATGATAAATGACAGAACCGTAGGTAGAATTTGGCTTGCGCCCACCAACAAAAACTTGTTCTTAAACAATCCTAGAATTTCCTTGAAAGAGATTTGATTCCATAATTTTTGGACAATTCTATCGTACAATTCCTCAAAAACGGCTAGCACCGAAATATAAAACACTGAACTAATCAGCAAGAAAATCACAATTGGAAGCAGCCCTCCGCGTTTATCTTCACCAAAGCCCTCCGTATAAAGTGTAGATCCAAATCCGCGATCCTTGAAGTAAGGGAAATAGGAAACGGATACATAAACAATACCATCTACTTCATCAATGATGTGAGTTTCGAAAAGTCCAATGGAAATCGTTTTATAATTTCGGCACAATGAATTTAGTTGCTGCGTATCGGATGACGTAAGCTGTTTATGAAAATTCTTAGATAATTGAAATTGTGACTTCGGGATTAACACATGTTTGGTATTAGACCATAAGTATTGAAAATTGACTTCTGTAATTTCATCATCGCAATTATCCTGATGAATTAGGCTGTAGGAATTCAAACTCGCAATGTCCCTATTTGCCATTTCAGGATTCGTGACTTGCAGTAATTTTTGGAAGGCATTGCCAAAAGCATATTCAATGGGGTCATTTGCAAAACCATAGTGAATCGGATTGGTAGTAAATAATTGATAAAATTCTATTTGATAATTGAGGTTGTTTTCACTTGTGCTTTTTGCAGTCTCAATTTCCCTTCTAAGACCGGTAATTTTCTTTGCCGTTTTAGAGTCTGTATTGGGAATTCGACCGCAACTATCCAGATACCTCAGGGCACAATTCAGATAGTATTCATCATTACCATTTTCCCTGGCCAACGAAACATAGGTGTTCGCATGATTAAAAAATGTCTCCACAGATTGTCCATTGAGGACATTCAACATTAATGTACATAAGAAAAGATAGAGTGATTTTTTCATTTGAACTTGCCAAAGATGTAAAAGAAAGCAAATATATCGAATGTCGGTTATTAATAGAATTTACTGCCATTCATGCCGGAATTTAAAAAACTATTACGGATCAATTTTTTGTTTCAATCTTCTGCCCCAAATCACAGATGATACCTTGGACATAGTTACGAAACACATCGTTGGGTGTGCGATGCCCGTGACCTCCTAGTTCAACGATTGCGCCAAATTTCAATAGTTCCTCCTGGTTTTCTTTGAAAGGAATAAGATCATCCTTTACGCCTATCAGTGACCAAATATGAGGTCGGTAATGTCCGTATTCTATCGGCTCATCAAAGATAATTGGACGTTGAACCAAAGCGGGGTTCAGCAAAATAAGAGGTATATTCAAATGTGTGCCAATCTTCAAGGCAAAATAGCCTCCCATACTAGAACCAACAATCAGTTTAGGCTGACTTTTAACGGTGAAGTCAAGAGCCTGTGAATAAGGATTATCACTATCGTAATTCATCGGGACCCCTATCGCATTTAAACCAAAACAATTTAAGACATCTACCTTACCTGAAGGCAGGGAACTTTCAAATCCATGAAAAAATAAAACCATTAGCGTTTTTGTTGTTTAAAGTATAATTTACCCGATTTATTTAATTCAAGCCACATTGAAGTTGGGCTGATATAGTTTTTTTGTCTTGTCTGATATCAAATTTGAAAACGAGCCTTGAAAACTCTAGCATCAGCGAAAAACTATTGGATTTCCCTTCCAATTGCTGATATAATTCACCTCTCGATTCATCATTTAATTTTGCATTCGTATAAAATTCAATGTAATGAATTACATCGTCTATTGTGATTGACTCAACAGCACCCACCGTCTTAAAATGTATGATATTTAGTAATTTATGCATATAAACTGTTTAAATTATTAAACTTTCCGTTTAGACTGATTTAAACCACAAGGCTTGTTAAGCAGTGAATCGCACCGCCATCTTTAATTGTTTCCTCGCAGTTAATCCAAACTGTTTCTAAGCCAAATTCCGACTTGAAAAAAATCGCAATTCGGGCTTCCATGAGAGTATGAAAACTTTTACTGGCTTTTGAATTTTTGGATCGTGGAATAAGTATAAATTTCTCCACTACAAGAAAATTCATGTACATACCAAGGTAGAGGTCCCAATTAATCAATTCAGCCATATCACAGAGCGCAACCACTTCATAGCCATTTGCTTTCAGTAGGTCAACATTGTCCTCATGCCATTGATTATCAATCAAATAATCGAGCGAATGGGAATATAAAATCGTTTTGTTGACAAAACGATATATCCCGTCTAAATGACCCGTGAAGTCTTGAGGATCAGGATTCAAAACAATCACTTTATACCCTCTTTCTCCGAAATACGAATTGAATTTGGGTGAGTTATGCGCCTTACTCAAAAGGATAATTCTTCTAAAATCATCTACTAAAATTGCACCACCATCAGCAGTAATATTTAATTCTGTTATCTCAGAAAAGTAGGGATTGAAAGCCGACGTTTTCGGAGAATTGGGCTCTCTGTATTTTGGGGTATGATGATAATATGGCTGATAATTGAATTTATAATTTGTATTACCAACCTTAACTGGCGCAAAATCCCTAATCCATGGATTTGTTGCTTCCACTATCGACAGTCCGATTTTTTTCTTGGAACAAAAAGTACTGACATCTTGAGTGAATTTTTTATACCGTGATGTGGTTTCGGACGAAATTAAAATAGAAGTCATTGGATTTGGTTAAAATACTAAAACAACAACATATTAACAATCACCTCATTGTAAAATACAACTTTCAAGAATACTAATCGCCCAAAAATCAACACTTAATTTCATTGATGTGAAAAATAATTATATTTACGGAAATTTAATATAAAAAACCTTGCTACCTTAATTGAATAAACTTAATCATAGGAATCATTAGAGCACGCATATCAACAAAACTATCACTAAAAATCAAAACAAATGACAATGCCACAAACACATGGAATATTATTAAGATTAGATTGGAACAGCAACAATTGGACTGGCAAACCAAACGATGCTGACATAGCTTCAATAAATTTCAAGTATGTTAAAGACAATAATGAAACATTCACTTATTTCAACTTGAACAAGGACCAGTTATTACACAACGGTTACAAATATGCCCTAGCACCTCAACTTGTAAGTAGAACACCGCTCCGAGATGTAAAGGTGTGCTTTTTCATAAGCACAAAGGAAAATAATGATTACATTGTCGGAATTGTTCTAAATCCTGATTTCCAATCCCGCAGATCGTTTGATGGATTCCCGAAAGATATTTTATTCAACATACGCAGTGCGCCAAAGAATTTTTACCAAATCCAACCAGAAATAATCAACTTGAAAAAATTTCTGCCATCAGATAAAGAACTGGGCACTCGAGGTTTTAATTATTTAACAAAAAACAATTGCATAGATTTAATTAAAGAAATTTACGGAAATTCTCTTCCAAGCAACATGTTAAAGATTATTAAATAATCTAAATACAAAAAGAGCAATTCATAGTTTCATTTGGTGAATTTCCCAAATCAAACTATTCAAACACAATTACAACTAAACCAAATTTCTTTAAATATTGTGTAGTTTTCAACAATTCATTCCCAGGAATATTCACCAAATCTATCAAATACTCCCTTTAACTCAGGCGTATCAAAAACCTCTAAACGTATACGGATGTTTACGCCCTCGCGCTGAACCACTTTTTGCGATTTGTGCAATGGAACAGCCTCCACGCGGCTTGCTGCCCACCCCTTGAACCACCGATAAATAATTGATGGTGTTTTATCGACCAAATAATTGCGATAAATCCCAACGCAGTCATCGAAATAATGATCCAAGTCTATTGCTCGAGACAAAGTTTCCCAATCGAAGATTTTGGTCTGAAATGAATCTTGATCAACCGATTCATCCACTTTGTACCGATAGATTTTATCCAGCGTAAAAATCTGCAATGACTGCGGCACCCATTCTGCTGTGGTCTTTACCCCCACCAAATAGTATCGATTGTCGTAAATCCTTATCTGAACGGGATAGACTTCAACGAATTTGGGTATTAATTCAGGACCAGACTCTCCATCAACTTTGAAATAATTAAACTCACAAGCGACTTGCCGAGAGATACAGCCCATCAATTTAGATATCAACTGAACAAAGACCGGATTTTCTGGCACAGACTTAACAGACACCATAGCCGACTGCAACTTGACGTCTTTGTTCCCTAGACGATGGGTGGTCTTCAAATTCTCAAGCACCTTTTTCACTGCTGGCAATTCCTTGTAGGGCTCAAGGATGCTTAAAACAAGTGGAACCGTGTCTCGCTCCGAGGCCGCCATGGATTCATACGCCCACTTATCGCCCGACGCTTTTATTCGATACTGCTTATTTTCTACCACGATGTTGAGTGGTACTCCGTTTAGAGCACCTTCCCGCAGGAGTTTCAAATCCTCACGAACCATCCGCTCCTTGATATCCTTCCCATGCAGTTGACAGAAAGCAATAATGTCATCGATATAGGTTTGCTCAGCCGTCTTTAAAAACTGCTCCAAAGCCGCCAATCTTAACGATCGATATTTTTTAACAGTCACAAATGAGAAATTTATTAAACCTTGACAACACAGACCTTAATATTTCCGAGGAAGTCTTCCCAATTCAGATCGTATTTCCCTTTTAATAAAATTGATTGATTTAGGTTACCAGTTTTAATTGACAACGAACCTGATATTTGAAACTTTTCACGAAAACTGCAGTACAAGGCAGTATTTTCAGGATTCCTAGGTTTCATTTCTTTGTTTGATCTTGTATATATTTTTTCGATTGTTGTAAATATTAATGCAAATCCAGAATCAAACCCATTTTGAACCAACTGTTCCAAAAACTTCACATCCTCGCAGAACTTATACATCCCAATATTAAAAGAACCTAAATCGCGGACAAATTTCAATTCCATAGCGATTTTTTTGCCTTTCAGATCAATAAAATCGATATCAATTTCTTTTTTAATCAATTGCGGGAAATTATACCTTTGAATATTTGACTCTAATTCAATTTCATTGGCCATATTCATAGAATCTAAAAATCTACAAATACGAAATTGAAAGGTAAATTCGGATGTGTAATTATCAAACTTCCAATTTCTATCAACACAATATTTTTTAAACTCTGAAACAAAATCTACCATAGGTTTTCTAATTTATCAATATTTACAAATGTAATTTCAATATTCATTAAAAACTCATCCACCCCACCCCGGAATTCAGGGGCTTTGATGCAACATTCGATCGGGGTTACCATTTTGGGGACATCGTCAATCATGATGACTTTTTCGTACAGAGGCAGATACACCGTTAAGTCCTTGAGGTATTCCACACGTCCGCCATTCCCGAAAATTCGCTTGCAGTTTTTGCGGGTGTTTATAAATACAAAAGAATACTCAGACAGTACAGTGGACCTGATGATCCAACGGACGTAATCTACTTTACTCGCAGACCAAATCGCTAAATCGTATTCGGTTGAGCAACGATCCAAAAACGCCTTCAAGAAAGGTCTTTCGTATAAGTAAAAGTACCCGCGCCTGGCTTTTAACTCAGTCCCTTCAATCGGTGCATACGCAGTGTGAATGAGTGTTTCATCCAAATCGAGCACCAGCAACTTGCGCTGTTTCACCGCCGAACTAGCCAAAACATCACCCATTATATCCCTCCCTATTCTCCAATGCCATCAAACCCTGCATCAGCATAACCATTGCCAAAGTATCCAACTCACAATACTGAAGCAATGCATCGCGCAAAGCCAATCGCTCCGCTTCGCCAATGAAACTCCACTGCAACTTGTTGTAAGCCGTCATCGCTGCAGTACCATCAGCGACCTCTCCCAAATCGTCGAACAATTCCTCGTCCGAAATCCCCTCAAACGACGTCAACGGCAACAATGTCTTGTATGGATCACGCTTCTTATCGTCCTGGATCCAAACATGGCTGTCAAAATTCCGACTACTATACACCTTCCCCTTTCCATACAAATCGGGCAGGGCGAAACGCTCGGCAACTGATGGACAATCATCAATAATCGCTGGCAAAATGCGCTTGATGGAATTGCTCCCCCCCGCGTGCGGACTGTAATACACCTTCCTTACCAAATCAGCCATATCCACCATGTTTCTGGCGCCACGACGTTTCGTTTTCTTATCGATTTCCTCCTCAGTAATCTCATCAATAAAATCCAACAGCTCATCCTGATCATCAGGCTGCAATACCGCAATATCCCTTTTGATTTTGTTCAAAACCGTATTCTCGTGGGTGGCATATCTGAAAATCGTCCCACCGTTCGACTCCAATGAAGCCTTCAATGCGCGCACAAACGCCAAATTGGGATATTCACCTGCTTCATAAGAAATGAAATCGTTGTGATGCTCTACCCGACCATCGGCATGCATAATATGATGCGAAAACTGAAAAGCCACGGTCTCATAAGGCGCCATCCCCTTGAAATATGGCAACGCCACTACACTCGTTTCAAAATCGATCATGTTCAAAGGATATTTCCACTCATGCTTCTTCACCTCGAAATCATCTTTCCAAAAGATATAATCGCCCGTCTTCTGGCGATTCGCTTCAATCTGAAACCCTCTGCGCTCAAAAGGCGTCATCCCCAATCTGCCCGGCTCAATCTTCTCATTATTCGGCCTCAGCAACTCCGGTTCCAACAATGACACAAAAGGCACATTTTGTTCCATTACCTTTTTACCTGAACCGCCTAAACCCAACCAAAGATCGGTAACCTTGGTTTCCTTCAGTTGCTCAGCCGATACTTGGCCAATCACATTCCACTGATGATTTGACCAACACTCCGTAAATCCGCATTTCTTTTCCGCAACAGCATCCGAATTCACAAATGTGCACTTCTTACAAACCCCAAGATCGGGCTTACTCCAATGGCGATCCTGATTGATATAGAGATTCGCCGACCACTCAATGAAGCGCCCCAACGTGGCAAACTCCGCGGGAACGTTGCTGTTTGGCACAGGCAAAGCATGCAATCGCTGCACAATCTCCCCCATTGGCACTTCCCTGAGCAAATCAAAATTTCCAATTTGGGCCGATGTGAGTCCGTCCGAAACCACCACTTCGGTACGTCCTTTGTCATCCTTTTTCACCTTGAAAAGTTGGTTCAACCCGTCGCGACTTGCCACAGCATCTTTGTTCACCAGCAATAAATAAGGTTTGATCTCGAAGTTGGGCAATGCCTTTTGCATCACATAGGTTTGAAAGGCGATATCGTACAGATAGGGCGACCACTTGGCCAAAGGATTCCCTTTTATATCGAAGAAAGTATCGCTGTTTTTAATCGATTTCGACTTAACCTCAATCAACTTGATGACATGACCATCGCGCACAACAATATCGGCCCGAATAAACAGGTTGTTGTATCGAAATGCCCCTTCCGCAATAACCACATTTGGGTTCGACTTGAGCTTTTCATGGGTAATCCTCAATGCCTCTTCTTCGTCGAGCGTTTCAACGGTAATATCAAACCCCTTTGGATCGTCGCAGTACTTGTACTTCGCCATTTCCCCCACTTGATAGCCGCCCTTTGCCAAGGCTTGCATGAACGGATCGCTTTGACCTTGGTCCGCATATTCTGTATTCTTGGTATAGAATAATTTGGTGGGACATTCGAGTCCCAATTTGAATCTTCCTTTGGTGAGATAACGTGGTTTCATATTAGTTGGCTTTGGCGGTTTGTTGGAATGATTTTTCAAATGAGAATCCGATGCTTTTGTTCGATGCGTGGGCATCATAGTGTTCTGTTTCACACAATTGGATGAGGGTTTGTAACCTCGATTGGGTGAGTCCGAGCATGTTTTCTATGACAAAGCGTCGAGAGATATTGGCGATTTCACCCGGTGTAAAGTTGAAGCATTTTACCAATTCTTGCGCTTCTGACTGACGAAGTCCTTTGATTGCTGATTTCCAGATGGCAATTTTCGCGGTTTCATTGGGTGATGCAAATTGCATCTTCATCACCCAGCGGCGTTCGAAAGCAGGATCCATGTTGGCTGTTAAATTGGTGGTACCAATCAAAATACCTTTGAAGGTCTCCATCTCTTCGAGAATAATATTCTGTAGGGCGTTTGTCATTTGGTCAACAGATGATTTTATCCCAACCCTTCTACCAATCACCTGATCGCATTCGTTGAAAAACAAGATGGGCATTTGCGAACCCATGCGATCGCAGGCCATTTTATAATCGGCAAATATTTGTTTGAGTTGCTTTTCGCTTTCGCCAACCCATTTACTTTGAAAATCCGTTACCTCCACTTTCATAAGAGGTCGACCAGTCGCTTTACATAGTTGTAGCGCAAACTCGGTTTTCCCGCAACCCGGTCCGCCATGGAATAACATGGTGAGTCCTTTCATTTTGGCATTCTTGGGAAAGGTAGCTTGATATTTTGCAAAGGAGGCAGGTTTCAGCAACTCCATGATGCGAGAGGTTCTTTGCGCAAAGGCCTCATCAAAATGCAGATTTACTTTCTGAATCTCTTTGGGTTGAATCATGGGGGTTTTGACCGTTGCCACCTTTAATCGAATCCTTTTCAAATATTCGGGATCCAACTCTTTGAGAAAGAAATCATACCCCTTGGCTGTGAGGCGCAATTCAGGATCATACTCCACCATGTTACCACCGGCATTTTCAATGAGTCCTTCAGCGATGGGTGCCCAAGTTCCTTCGAGTACTTCGTGACGCAAAATGTGGAGATAGCACCTACTGAAGGTGATGAAACTACTTAGATAACTAAAATCAAAATGATGCTGGTCCAAAGCTGCCTTGGTGCACACCGCCAGACATAAGTAGGCATCATAAACATTCTCAAAAAGGTTCTTTTGATCACAATATCTTATAACCGATAAAGTTGGATTGGCATCTTTTATATCATCCAATAACTGTTCTACTTCAGCGCGGGACAAAACATCATGATCCATGAGTTTTTTCTTGAAATAATCCAACGATTCTTCAAGGCCTTTTGGCCCTACTTTTGAAACTTTCTCCAGGTCGTTGTCATCCATGGCTTGTACAATGTCTGGATGTATTGTGAAATAAAATAGGCCTTCTTCACGATTGCGCTCAATCAAACCTAGCCTTTTCAACTCCTTGATTTCTTGTCGAATATTGCGCGCTTGCCCATCGAAATAATTGCGAAGGATACTGATCACACCTTTCTCGGACAATCTCACATCATGCTCCGATCGACAGTAAATTACTGCAAACACGGCTGCTCGTGAAGCGCTCATGTTGAACATCTTTGACATTGCATTTATCTTGGGCAATTCCTCAATGGGTTTGACTTGCATTAAGAAGCACTCCTGAATGTCGGAATAAGCATCCTTAACAACCTGAATCAAATCCATTTTCTCAGAGGCTTGACGGGTGTGTTGTGCGGTTTTATATATCTTGAGCTTTTTCATATGCAAGTGGAATTAGGCCTAAAACATCCAAATCAGTTGTGAATTTGGGAAAATAATAATAAGAGGGAAATGGCGAAGAAAAGAGAAAGTATTAGATTGTTCAAATCCTAAATTGTGAATCACCATAGGGCAAAGTTCCACCCAAACTATGCAATTAAAAAAATGCATAGTTGCAGTTTTCGAAAACTCGTTTGACCTAGAAAGACTTCGAATCCCAGGAAAGTCTGAGGAATGTATAGCCGAAATGTTCCGATTAAGAATCGGAGGCAATCATAAAGATGTACGTAGCGCCATGGACTTAGAACATTCAGCTCGCGAAATGATACCGATAAAAGCCACGTTGCAAAAATGAAAGGTAATTGTCATTATCAAAAGTCCCAAAAACACTGCCTAAAATTGTTCGGTAAAACCTCAAGTCCAGCATTCAAAGATCATTAAACAGGTAACTCATAACAAGACTTCTATTAATGTAAAAAAATCTATTTATCTTCGAAAAAAAACTATGTATGATTTTTTATCTAGCGCATTTAACGATCCTGATTTAATCGTGAAAATCCCTAGTACACTTTTAATATACAACTCTCAATTCAATAAAATGAGCAATGATGATAAGATGAGAATAGGGACAGAAACAGACAATTTACTCAGCCTTGGTAACTCTTTCTACAGAAACAAAGATATTCAATTAGCCGTTTCACACTATCATTTAGCATTACATAGTTACCCTCTAAATAATGATGCACTTCAGAATTTATATGTTTGTTATAAGGAACTGAACATGAGTTACAAACTGAGCATAACTAAATACGCATGGGAAATAGTCAAAGATCTCAAAGGGCTGATTTGATTAACCCACTCACATTATCTTGGAGACTAAATAAATGGAAATTACGAAAAATCACATCGAAGCAATGAAAGAATTGTTAAAAATGTTAGAAAATTGGATTAAAGAAAGACCTTCTCAAAGTGATTCAAATGAGCCAATTTCAATTTTAGCTTTACTTGCAGGTAGTTTTTTATTTAGATCATTTGATCATGATTTAGGCAACTTAGCACCAGGAACAATAATTAACACACATTCAGAGGTACAACAATCAAAAGAAAAAGATTTGATTGTTATCACTCAATCTTCATTGGAACTTATTGGTATTGTGACTGATTTAAAAGCACTTTTAAACAACCATCAGAACATAGAACAACAATTAAATTTCATTGATACCATATCTAAATTCCAAGAACCGACACTGCAGATAATGAAAAAGTATAATCTAACATTTGAACAAACCGCTCATTCTGCAGCTATAGCGACATCATACTACATTCAGCAACGAGATAAAAACAAAATTGAAGATGCATTAAAAATTGCGATTTACCATTATTTCACTGGTTCCAGAACTTACCCCCCTGATTTTGCTTGACATGGCATTGAAATACAATTATTTACGGAAAAATATTTTCCACTGAACCATTTTACAAATTAAAAAATACAACACTTCACATTTGATTTTTATTATTTTTTTTATAACTCCAGCCGGACATTTTTTTAAAACTTATTTCATCACCATATTTTACTAAAATTGACTCTTCAAACCTACATAAATGCTCTAATTCGTCATATCCCCACTCACTCAATAAACTTATTTTGATTACCCTTCCAATTTCGTCGTGTACAATTAAAAATTCTGTACTATTTTCATCAGGGAAATCAGGGGCACAATAATCATATTGATAAAATCTCGAGATTATTTGCGTTAATGCACCACGGCCTTCGTAATGGAAAGATTTGTGCTTGGGCGGCAATTCGTAGGTAATGGGCTCAGTTGATACACCGATTTCTATTATCGAGACCACTGAAAGATTATCATCCCGCTCTTCGTATTTGTAATGTTTACCAACTGGCCCTTCCTCTTCATCCAAGCGCGATTTCCAAGGGCACCAAAAATGCATCACTTCATCAAAATCACCCCAATTATTATGACAAATATCCGCGTCCTTTTCAGTATATATAGATCTCCCCGAGTCGTGCCATCTCATGTATTTGTACATCTTTTTTAGTACTAATTCATGATTACCCCATTTAGATTTAGTATAATTCTCATCTACAGCTACTCCAATAATGGCATCGGTATTTTTAACTTCCTCGAATTTCCATCGATTAGAAACAATTTTCTCAACTATTACTTTTTGACCATCCCAGCCCCTCATAAAAGCATTTAATATCCAATTATTTTGAGAACCGGGTAAAAAATATTCACACTCAAAACCTTGACTAAACGACTCAAACATTACGACATCAAAATCTTCATTTTTTCTAATGCTCAAACTTTCAGATGTCCCATCATATTTTACAATGTTCTGGTTAATTTCTTTAATCTCGGGATCTATCCCGTACTTACCTGCTCTATAATTCACCTCAGAAACGAAACAATTCTTGGGGAATTCCGGAAGACCTTTTAATTCGCCTGTAGAATCAATCAAGTTGTACATACTTAATTCTATCAGTACTAGCGTATTTTCACTTTCATTTACACTATATATAGTATAAACACTGCCCAACTTTGGTTTGGTATATAATTGATAATAACACAGCTCTATTTCGGAAACATCTATTCCTTGGAACAAACAACTATATATTCGTGATTTGAACGATGAACCATCTTCAATACAAACTATTTTATCACCGAAAATCATATTATTATACGAATTTATTATTTTTACACTATAAAAAATATTAAATGTGAAATTCAAACTCATTTCTACACGAAAAAACACATTTAAAACATATCTTTTATTGCCTTAATATTAACCGAACATTATACAATTGAATATTTTAAGGCGATTTCAAAAAGAAAATCAAATGTGGTCCGTTTGCCAAGGTGGGCTTGATTAAACCATTTTATTCAAAAACCATCCTATTATTCCATAAAATCGCACAATCTATGTCATGACCAGATGCCTTACCTAACCACCTACCATTGTTCAACCAATAATATTTATGAAATGCAAATAGTGCTTTTTCTATTTCTTTGGGTGTCAAACGGCCACAATAATCACTTTGTTCATTTGCAAGTTTGTTAATCGCGGAAATATATGGAATCATATCTTTAACTTTTGGGTTTGCACCTCGAAGTAATATTTGTGAAATCTTCGAGTCATACATCGCAATCACGGGATTATCGTATGTCCAAAAGGCAATATGTTTAGAACCAAAGGACACTCCCAAGCCTGGAGTAGAGAACATTAGCGATATCCCCGCCAAAACACGATCTTGTTGCCTCAACAATTTAGCCGCTTTAATATAATTTGCAAACCAATCTTCGAACTCAAGATTATTCCTCAGAGTTAATCCGGAGTAAATTCTCCCTCTTTGAATTGCTTTGCCACCCCAATTATTTATTGCATCAAAAATATCGAGATAATCCTGATAACTTTTCGTTTCTGAAGCTACTTTTTTCTCAATAAAACTAACAGCTTTAGACATTGATTTCAATTCGATAACATCGGCTGAAATTGTTGAATTGTTCTTTTTCAAATTCGATAATCTTGACGTTAAACCTAATCGATTTCCCCCAACATCATTGTCACCGTGCTGCGAGAGCCAATATTTATAATCGATGGGAGGAAAATAAAAATTATCGATACTACGCGTAACGTCAAAGTCTAAATCACTGGAGAGTGCTTGAAAATCTATATCTTCATCTGTTTGAGATGCTTTCTCTAATTGAGAACTAACAATACCTGATTTCTTTCTTACTTGCTCAAGTCTTTCTGAACTTAACTCTTTTACCGCAAGATATTTTTGTACGGCTGCAATATCCTCAAACGTATCACGTAGATCTAGTACATCATTAATATCTACACCATTACTTCTTAAGTACTTACGAATATTAGCATCACTATTAAGGATATTAGCAGCAATTCTAGGAAGTAACTGTATATAAGTTAAACCTAAACTACTATCATTACTTACAGCAACTACTTGCTCATAAAAATCATTTATATAATTTTTTAAATCATATGGAGTTTTATTATCTGTAATTACAGATAAGTCTTTAACTACTTTAGCATAAAACTGCTGCTGTTGCTCAAAAGTTAGTGTACAATTTATTTTCTTACTTCCATCTTTCACAGCAGATTTCATAACGCTTGAACTTGGTAATTTTTCCTTCTTCGATTTCTCCTTGTGAATTAATGTGGTATTGTAAACTTTATCATCCGCAGAAATCTTCTTCGAATTGCATGATTTACATAATTTGAATCCCAATTGATCTAAGATGTCTACATTAAAATCTAAATCAGGATTCAATTTAGCCCTGTAATAATGCAACAGTGCAGAAATTAACGGATTTTTAAATTTCTTATTAAAATCTAATAGATCTCTATTACGATTAACCGCTCCATGTGGAGCGACACTTCCATGTGGAGTGACAGAATAAGAATTGGATTGAATTTCAGCCCATTTGATTGGATTCTTGGATTTAAAAGTAATAATTTCATCTATTTTAATTTTGACATTTTCCTCCAACTCATTAACAGTCATATTTAAAAAAGCCATATTCCCACCATTTGGAATAATTCCAATTTGGAGTTCACTCCCCCAAACAACCTTATGCTTCTCCTTGAATTTCTCAACATTATATCTTGCTACAAGCTTATTTACTTTATGCCAAACCCTATATTTTTTTATCTCAAAATAACCCTTTTTGATCACATCGTCAGGGATTAAAACCCCTGTAAAGTCTGACTTTAACAACGAACAATTCCTTTTCAAATGATATGCTGGTTCTTTTGGAATACCAACATATTCATAATGATCGATTCGTTCCACACGGACATACTTTGAGGTCAACAACTCCTCTGGATTAGCTAGGAAATCTCTTGCCACCTCTAGCAATGAGATATCTTTTTCTGATAAGCAATCAATATGAAATTTATCAAAATGATATTTATTTTTACCTTTTTTTCGGGGTTCAAACTCATATAAAAAACTTCTAAAATTTGAATATGTAATAAATACATTTTTCATAAATATTACCATTATCAATCATCACCAAAAAATTCATCTATCTCAAGAATTTCATTCATTCTTTCATTCTGATCCAATGAACTCCCATCTCTTTTATTCGATATTCTTCTAATTTCCAAATTCTTTTGAGCCTCCCAGTTACGAACAATCATTTTAAGTGCATTTCTTAAGTGTTCAACATCCATTTTATCAATGTCAATTTTAACACCTGCCTTTATTGTCCAAAACACCTTGTTTGTCATATTATTTTGATATTGAATTATTTACCTAAGAATATATTTTTGAATTTCAATACTAATTTAGTACAATTTTTAGTTGAAACAAAGCTGCTGAAAATCGGCGGAATCTCCGAAAAACATATTTCCATCTACCCTCTCTCTCAGCCCTTTGATTGCTATTGCATCGCTGAATTGATGAACTGTGCACGCCAAACCCGATTTCTTCAAACTATTTTTGGTATACGAAGCCAACCATAAGTCAGCCGGATCAACTTCATTGATGAGATTCTGTTTGTAAAAATTCAAATAGGTATATACAATTGGATTTATGCCCCACCGTCTACGGCAAAGTGTTCGCCATTTCGATACGATTGCGAGTACTTGGTTTTGTGTTAGATCACCTGAATTTTCAATATCTAGAATTGGCCTCATATCGCCTTTCCTCAGATCTACGCTTTTCCTATAATTTTCAAATTGTTGTTCTAAATTCTCACCTGGTCGATAGTAATGATATGCTCCACGGACGAAACCCAACTTGATTAACTCCTTCCAATGTGCGTTGAATTGATAATCTAGCCGATCCGTGCCCATCGTAGCTCTGACAATGACATATTTTACATTTTCGTTTGCCCTGACAGACTTCCAATTCACGTCTCCGGAGTAGGAAGACAAATCGATTCCAAAAATCGTATTGGGCTCTAAGAGACTTTTTATATCAGTTGATTTTTTGATTACTGTGCCTCCTGTTCCACGGAATTTCTTTTTCCCTGCGTATTTATGTCCTACCACACCGGCCAGAACACCAATTAGAAAAATCACGATGCTTTTAAATGCTGATTTCATGTTCTGCAAATTAATCTAATCCCCACGTTGCTGACAAACTTGGTCTAAGTTGACTGGGATTCAAAACCAATTCATTAATACAATACCACAAACCTGTTACGTCTTCTTTTTGGCGTTCTAAAATCGATGCCCAAAGCTGGCGAATGGGTAAAGGCTGAATCTGATATCCAGGTTCATCGAGTAGTGCCGTTCGGACTCTTTGAATATCCAAATTCATCGTATGTTGACCAAACTGTGCTCTACTCCAACCAAAGCAATGAAATGGAGCTTTGGTTTTTGCCTTCCCACTACCCAACTTTTCTGCCAGATACCAATCGGCATTGAAAAACCAGTCTAAATCTGTCCTTTTGATGTATTTACGGATAAACTTCAAACAGCTAGAATCAAATCCAATTACCACTACATTCTGATGACTGACCAATTTGTTAAGCCAATAGCCAAAAGTATAAAAGCCCATTATATCGCATCCCTTTGCTAAAGCTGCAGATCTCAAGGAATCATCAAACACTATCGTTTTAAACGAGTCATTGTATATAATTGACGCCATGGACGGAAATCCTCCAACGAAATCAGGATACCCACTCCTATTTATGGCAGTTTTACCTTCGCCATAGAAATTCACTAAAACTGCATTTGTCAGATCCACTGCAGAAAGTGCCTGCTTTTTTGCCTGTTGAGAAGTATCATTTACATCTGACTTCTTCTCCTTCTTTAAAAAACCCATTCGTACTTAATTAACTATAAACCGCCACAATGGTAATACCAAAAAACAGCAATATCCAAATAATATTTTTGTTCAACCCACCTATTATATTACATATAATAATAAAAATGCCGCTTACATCAAACAATTCTAATCCTTAAAAAAGGGCACCAGCGATTTCTCGTAGATTTTATGAATTTCCGATGGGAAATTAGATTATTTAATCAATATTTGAAAGTTCAGCATGCAATACACCAACCCCATTTTCACCTGCAATCATTGCATCGAACGGCAACCGATCTCGGTGGAATTTGCGACGCGCAACCCCGAGAATACGAGCATCTACGATTTGCTATTGATCGGTCATTTCAAAAGGATGAACATTGGGAATTACCCCGCTTTTATGAGTAAAGAACAAGCTTTGTTTGCAGATGCATTCGTGCAGCATTTGATTGACTTGGGAGATACCGAAATTCTGACTGTACGAGGCACTGCACGTGGTTTTTCGCGTTCCAAGAACGGGCCAGACGCCCTATTAACACTCATGGGAAACGTTTCGGGCCATTGGGTTTGCTATTTGCCCGATTTGAGAGTATTTGAAGAACATGACCCTATACTTGAAGACATTCCTAGTTGGATCCAACCACTCACCTGCACTGTTACCAATGACATTCGTACAGAAAGTATCATGTAACAAACAAACCAATGTCTACACACTCGCCCTTGGCATATAAAATTTATCGGATCGTCACAAACCTTCTGATTCCCTTTGCTACGATCCCCGTTGGGATTCTATTTTATTACGGATGCACCGCTACCCTGCCCGATAAAGATATTTACATTATTTTTCGTGGCAATTCTGATTTTGGACCTGCGATTGCAACCGCCTTCATCATCGCTCCCATTTATTACATCCATTGCTTATTCAACCGCTCTGAACTATCAAAGCAATGGCAGTTCGGCATCCATCAGGTTTTTATCCTTTTAACCATTGCGTGGATGTTCTACTTATGCTATCGCACAGAAAGTCATTTTGGAACCTGGACAGAAGAAAGCGGCAGACTTGATCCATTTTTCCTATTCACCATCCCGCAAATTTTTGCAACCCATGTTTTTCATTGGTTCTGGGTTCAGAAGTATCGCAAACCCCTGTATCTAAGATGGTTCAAAGGAATCAAACCCAAGGAAAAAGGCGTCCCAAACATTTCTGCAACTGCCAATACCCCCAACTCAAATCAACCCAAACAACCAACTCCCATTAAAACGCGTGAAGAAGCTCGCCGTGAGTTTAATGAATCGTTAGAACAAGCGAGCATCGAGGAGAATCAAAACAAAGAATGGCTCAACAAACTGCTCAATTTCGACATGCCACCGATGCTCCCATCCTTCAAAGGCGAAAAGATTTGGGAAACGGTCATTTTCAAGCAAAACATTGATGATATCGCATATCACACACAAGCAGCCGTCAAATCGCTCATCGCATACAATTACCCGAACAAATTTTGCATCATCGATTCCACCACCGGACAAATCATCGAACAGCTAGAACCGAACTTCAACGAGTCTTGGGATGACAATCAAAAAACCTTCATTGAATTATCAGAAGACGCGAAAGCGCTCATTGCAACCCACCCTTTGATTAAAAACGGCTATTGGCAATACATACACAATGGCCGGGTGCATTCAAGTTTCGATCCATATGCACACTATGATGACGGATCGGGATCATTACGTCTTCGCAAGACCGTTCATTTTAAAAGCATCTTGAGCAAGGACAAAACGCTCATCGCCTATATCAACAAGGGAAAAGATTATGCCTTCGTTGAAATATATCGAATGCAGGATCATTCACACGTCCAAACCATTCATACAGAGGTTTCAGGGACACATGACTGTGCGTTCGTTAGAAACAATACCCAACTCATTGTTGGTTGCGACGATGGGACCATCAAACTGTTTGATATCGAAACGGGTAAGAAGATTCATCAACTTCCTGTGAAACATTCCGATTCGGTGCTATGCTTGGACGTAAACGCATCAGAAACTGAACTCATCAGCGGATCTGCAGATGGCATTTGGAAAATCTGGTCCATGGCTCCAGGCGAAACTTTTGGGGAATGCCTTCATACTTCCGAGCAGTTTCACACTCAGTACAATACGGCCATACCGATCTACCACGCTTTATTTAGCCCAGACGATACTCACATTTTCATCGTCACTGACATTGGTAGAATTCGCATTTACCACCGCGAGACATTCGAATTACAGACCAATATTTACGATAAATATCAACTTCACAGTGCATCATCCAAGGAGCCTTCATTGTTGTCGATTTTGGTCGATTCCGAAGAAAAATGTTTTTACGTGGGCTTTGCCAATGGCAAGATGCAAAAGTGGGTGTAGCAATTGTAAGCCTCCCATTTTTAGTTGTCTGCGATTTTACTGCCCGATGATTTTCTTTTTTACAAGAAGCGCCACATCCTCTTTGGAAACTGAAAAATTCGACAAACTCCCATAAGCTTCAGTGATTGATTTGCTCATTTTCATTTTGGCAGACCTCAGTTGACTTTGCATTGATGGATCTGTAATTCGCCCATCGCCTTCGGTAAGAAACAGCTTCAATAACTCGAGGTCGGTATAATTGATACTAAAGTCGAAAGTGGGTTGTTCCATCCAATATTGCACCTTGATTTGAGGCGTTTCATATATAACGGAACCACACTGCATGAATCCATCTTTGAAGGTGAATTGTATGGTTGGGGTTT